>Ga0315275_10000724_pt1 | contig 27491 bp, 44 predicted proteins | sample YL17G03_0_MG_FD_205557 | JGI IMG/M metagenome (GOLD analysis project Ga0315275, IMG submission 205557) | Sediment microbial communities from Yellowstone Lake, YNP, Wyoming, USA - YL17G03_0 | ecosystem: Environmental > Aquatic > Freshwater > Lake > Sediment | place: USA: Wyoming | collected...
TAAAGTATGCTTGAATTAATTGTGTCGATTTTAGCTGCGTTTTTAACTGCGACCTTGGGTTTCACTGGGGCCTTTGCAGGTAGAAATCTGATCAATTCTCATATTGAAGAGAATTGCAGCTCAAGGTTCATGATAGAGCTTTTGCTTACTAGGAGCCCGAGCTACTGCAATTTACCTAATTCAACATCCTATCGTTAACTCTATTATGGAAAGTTACCCCTGCACCAGTTGTGGCCTATGTTGCAAGATTGTTGGTCTTGTATTAGAGCAACGAGACGAAATTAAGGATCCTTTAGTGGCGAAAGTCGTTAAAGAGTTTCCTTACAAAACAGTAGATGGAGTCTGCGAGATGTTACAGCCAGACAATACTTGCGCTGTATATGAAAATCGTCCTGACTTATGTAACGTCAACACAATGGCTAAGTTGAAGGGAGCTGAGTTAAACGAGTACTACAAACTCAACGCTCAGATATGTAACTCCTGGATTCAATTAAGCAAATTAGATCACTCATTCCTCATCGACTTGGAGCAATTCAATCATGCTGATTAGATACAAGATCACAGTTAATGTTGAGATTGATTCCGGCGAAGAACTAAACTTTTCCATCTTTCGATCTTTTTTTGAGAACAAAGATGCTGAAGCGTATTGCAGGGCTTTTGCTGACGGGGTAGCTGTTGCACAAGACGGTTCTATTCTAAGTAGTGCCTTTAACTCTTTACAAAAAGTTCCCAAATTAACACAAAATCATGCACAAACTTGATGTTCGGCCAGTACTTACAGCCAAGTGCTACATAGACCCAGTGTATGAATGGGTTGCATTGAAGAGAGCAACTGTAATGGAGTTTATGGGCTCTAAAGTGGCAGAGATTAGCAAGTTTAGTTATCAGCGTGGACAAACTGTGTATTTAGATGTAGATCGAGACTACCCTATGTTTTTAAGGTGTGCCCACGCAAAGAATTATTTAGTTCAATTAGAAGATAAATGGACTAAGAAAGCGAGTCCGATTCGTAATTACGAACCCTTTTGCGAGGTTGATTAAAAGCACCAACTTGTTCCTCAATTGTATTATCTGCTTCATTTAACATTGATGGAGCTACGAAACCACTTTCGCCTCCAATCAAAGGAATTTGTAGATAACTATTGAGGAACTTAGTTGGATTTAACATAATCGAACTACTTCTTCATTCCGCCTTTAGATCCACCTTTAGCACCAGCCTTACCGCCGCCTTTAGTGCCGCCAGTAGCGCCACCTTTTTTAGTCATGCCAGCCATGAGACTTAAAACGAAGTACACCCAAGTATAAGAACAATTGTTTACTGAAACAATACTAAGTAAAGTTTATTCAGTTACCTCAACGTAACTAATATATCTTTTCTAAAAGACGCGCAAAACACGACTCAATTTTAATGGTTTAAAAAGAGTTATGAGTATAGTATGTTAAGCAGAAGTACTACCTCAGGGTGTATTAGGTAGTCTTCTATATAGTTGTGTAACTGTCTACTTGCTTTTTTTACTTCAATCTGCAATCATGTTAGAGGACTTTCAATGACAATGCTTTCCAGACAATCCACGGCCATTCAAAAGTTTGACGTTTTTACTCGCGAAAGAGGTAGATGGAAATTTAGTTGCTGCGTTGAGGCAGACAACGAATTTTTAGCGAGGCTTAAAGTTTTAGAGGAGAACCCCGTCCTTCCTGATTCATCTATTAGTGTGTACCCTTGCCGTTAGCAACTCATGAGCACTCGCTTTATTTTAAGATTAACAGCAGCTGTTTATCTTGTCTTAGCACTTTGCTCTTTATTCTTTTTTAACTTCTTTTTCAGTGTCATATTACTAGTTTGTGCCTTCGTTTTGTTGAGCATAAACTGAGGAGGAGGGTTCTTTTAACGTAAAGTTTACGTTAAGACGCAGGTTCAACTCCTGCGCTTACTCCTTGCCTCGTCACTGAGGCAGAGCATACATTGCTTTTATAGCTTTGGTGTGCTACCATTTGTTCGGGAACAACCTCCCTCTCTTTATCTTCTTTAAATAACATGACTCCTACCTTCCTCTCTCTCAGACAAGACGCTGAACTCGCTGCTAACTCTTGGAACGAGTTTGACATTGCCACATTGGCGTGCACCGAAGCTTTTGGGATGCCTTTTCAACTAGCGAAAGACAGTCTGACTAACAACATCACAGTTGCCGACTCAAAGAAATTTGATCTGTCTGTGTTCAGTGGTGCTGATTCAGCCTTTAAATTCCCAGATATAGAAACAAATATTGTCGTTCGTGTTACCCGCAAGCCCACGGCACACACAAAACTAGAAAAGATTGACGAAAAGATTGAGTTGCTTGAGCAAAAGGTCAAAGTCGCAAAGATCGAGCGCAAGAAACTGATTGAGCAACTAGCTATCACAGGCGGCATTGACTTGGTAACCGATAAAATTAACCTCGCTTTTACCCGCTTAAAGTAATGGTTCGTATCTTCTCTTTCCTCTTCTTATGTCAGATGTTTGCGATTATCACATGTGCAGCACTGGGTTACGATCCTCTAACTTGGGAAAGCAAAAGCACGCAACAAAATTTAATATGTAAAACTGCCGAGATTAACCGTAATGATTGCGTTCCAGACTAATATGGCTCTGGATACAGCATCTCGGAGCCGTTTAAGGGGCGGCTCTTTTTTTTATCAACTTCTCAAATTATCGTAACTAACCATGAATTATTTGCTCTCCTGTTCAATTTCTGCGAATGTTCGTCAAAGCATTCAGATTAAATTTGACGATCTTAAACTCCCAGCTTCAGTGATACACACGCTAGAGCAGAACAACACTGTTTCTCTGCGGCCTACATTGTCCACGGCATTAAAGACAGAGTTAGATGTGTTGCGTGTTATGCAACGCGAACTATACGATGACTACTGCATACACTTCGGTGACAATCACTTCGTCACAGCTAACTACTTTAATGATGCTAATAAGCTGATCAAACAAATACGAGGTGAGGTCAAAGAAGCAAACGAACGACTCTCAGGACTCTGGGAATCGGAATATGGTAAATGGAGTAACACAGTTGAAGGTTTCTTGCTTCCTTTGTTTACCGATGAGATGGAGTATAAACTTGCTAGCGATGCTTACATGCGTGTATTCCCTACTCGTGAAGAATATCGTAATCCTGTACGAGTTCATGTTGTTGGCCCGTTACCTATATCCTTAGAGATTGCATCCGAGCCAACAACAGATGACGTAGGTTCGTTACTTGCCTATGAAAATTCAATAAATACAAAAGAAGTGATCGAAGCTGCTCATGCAAACGCAGCAGACAAAGCTCTTTTATTAAGTGCAGAATTACTGGATGATTTAGACGTAAGAACTGTTACTAAAGTTGGGCGTCAACAAACAGGAGGTAATAGAAAGCGAGGTTCGTGGCAGCTTACAGCAGAAAGATTGAAATTAATCAGTGATTCTGTCGCAGGCTTTGACGGATTAGCACACCTAGCAGATAAGTTGCTAGCGGCAGGGAACGCGATACAATCTCCTATGAGACAAATACGCGAAGAAGGTTGTACTAACTTCCAATTAGTTCAACAAGAGATTCGTGCTGAATTGGAATCAATTGTAAATACGCGAGACACATCAAAAGGTCTTGAATCATTGCAGAAATCGTTAGCTTTGTCTAATACTTACACAACATTATGTGAACGAATTAAGACAGCAGAGAATATTAATTCCCTTAATCTTCTAGCTTTAGACTCAAACCTTGAGTTAGAGATCTACGCACAACGCTCTAAGCAACTTAATAAATTAATCAAACAACGCCGGGAGCTCATTAGTGTAGCGGGAGATAATTTAGACAATTTAATTTCTGATACAAAAGCAGCCTCTCTTGCACAACAAGAGCCTGACTTCTAATGAAACGAATTGTCTATGCGTTTAAATCTAAGGAAGGTTACTTATCTGACATTGAAAAGTACACAGACGATCCGGAGAAAGCAGTTACTTTTATGTACCTTGAGACTGCCATAACACGATTAGCTTCAGTCAAAGACAAATTAAAACATAACTGCTGTGTCATAGAACTAAAATTAGATTTCCCGAGAAAGACTGCAACACGTTTATACGTTGAACTATAAATTTATTTGACAACAAATCAAACTCATGAACGACTCCCTGTTTACGTCTCTTCAAACATTTAGAGCGAATCTTAATGCGGCCACGCTGGAACGTCAACATGTAATTGACGGTCTTTTAGCCACTCTTTTGAGTAAACAAAATGCTTTCCTTCTTGGCGAACCAGGCACAGGCAAATCAGATCTTGTCCGTAACATATGTGGAGGTATTTCTGGCGCTAATTACTTCGGTTATTTATTGACGCCAACTACAGATCCCTCCGAAATATTTGGTCCTGTTGCGGTTACAAAACTGCTGAAGGACGAGTATACTCGCGACGTTGTAGGCTACCTCCCTAATGCTCACATTGCTTTTACTGACGAACTGTTCAGGGGATCCTCTGCTATCCTTAATTCACTTTTAACTTTACTGAACGAACGGACATACAACAATGGCAAAGAAGTTATTCAAACTCCCATTCAATCTATTGTCGCAGCGACCAATTCCTGGCCTGATGAAGAGTCCCTCCAAGCATTTGCAGACAGATTTCTTTTCAGACCCACAGTGGAGTTTCTTAAAAAATCCACTTCGAAACGGATCCTTGACGGCTGGGCTCTTGGGTTGGAAGAGAGACCAACTGTAACTCAGCACTTAACCTTAGATCAGCTTACACAACTGCAAGACGCAGCTAAAGCAATAAAAGTATCAGAGGATTTTATAGACAAGTATGGTGAAGTGTGGGATATGTTAGCGGGACGAGGAATTGTAATTAGTGATCGCAGAAGAGTTCAGATTCTCAAATTCTTAAAAGCTTGGGCAATTGTTTTAGGTGATGACGAACTTGTACCAGAACACATGCACGACTCCCTCGTGCACATCGTATACCAGAATATAGAGGACAGAGAGACAATAGTAGAAGTTCTAGAGCAAATTATACCCACGGCGGATAAGATGTTTGCCGACGCTAAGAGAGGTGCTGCAGGAATAATGACAGAGTACAACCTTAATTCAAGCAAGCTTCACTCACGCGGGATCTCAGATTTAAATGACTTCGTTATTCAACTCAGGAAATATTATAAAGACATGAACACTTTAAAAGAAAAAGTAAATGGGATCCTTGATGGTACTAAGTACCGTATGAACTTAAGATCACGACAAAGCGGAGTAAAGCTGCAGAAACAACTAGAAAGCTGGTGTGAAACTCTAACTGTTGCCATAAGCGACATAAGCAAGTAACCTGAACCCACCGTCCACCCCCAACAATCCAAATGTCTAACGTTAAAGCAGAAGATCTAGTTCTCGTTCGAAAACGACTGGCTGACTTTATTGAGATTGCGGAGGAGATAAAGCCTGTCTCTGCTTACGACAAACTTGTGACTTTACTCATCGATCTGGATCGAGTAATTACAAAAGCTAAAAAACAATTATGAAACTTAATAGACAGACAGACTTTGTAAGGCTCACGCATAACGAGCCACTGACACTTGCTTGCTCTGCGTTAGCTGACTTTTTGTGGAGCGACTTCATCATTGACGCAAAACCCTCTCTAACTTATTTAATTGATCATTACAATATCAAAAGTTTATCTCGCTTTGGTAAAGAACTTTTTGAACGGCTATATAACGCAGACGAAGTTAAGTGGTTAGTTACAGAAGATGCTTACGAAACTTACTTTCGTGCCCAACAAAATGGAGAAGACGTAAGATTTCCAGAGGGATACAAACCGGAGAATTCCATATGGTACGCAATCATGTCTGACTTAAGTGCTGCCGCCGCATGGTCACAGATGTTAGGGCACTGTGTGAGTAATCAATTTAACGCTGGAAACAACTCTATAAACATAATGAATCAATTGGCTGACTTGTTAGAGCAGTTAATAGAGGAGGATAAAATTGACGTTCAACTTGTTTTTAATTCCGGCGAGAAGCTAACTAAATTAAGAGAAGCTTTTCAAGAAGCTCGTGCTAATGGGGATACTGCAGAAATGAATAAATTACAGGCACAAGGACGGGCACTTAATCAAGCACTCAACGAAGCTGTAGAACACCTAAAGAATCAATTGGGTTCGCAAGCAAGTCAAATGATTGATAAGGCGAACAAAGAATCAGACGAGATGAACGATTCCCTTTCAACTCTGTATGGGGATGAACAGGGAACAGGATTTCATACAGCAGATTTACAAACGAAAAAGGATTTAGCTCTTAAATTAAGTAAGAATCCAAAGTTAAAAGCTTTAGCGAAAAAGTTAGGTGCTCTTCGTAAAGTCTGGCAAGAACGCAAAAGAGCAAAGATATTGAAGTCAAAATATGAATCTATTAACGGTGCAGTTTTTTCTGACGATATTACGCGAGCGTTTCCAATAGAACTTGCACTGGCTGCTAGCGACAAAGGTAAAGCTTTATTCGCTTTGAAATTCTCACAGAAAACTTTGTTAACAAAAGACTATGATACTTCGCTAAAAAACCTAGGTAAAGGACCAATAGTAATGTATGTAGATGTTTCTGGTTCTATGGGAGGAGAATCAGAACTCTGGTCTAAAGCCATAGCCTTTGTAATTTCAGAAGAAGCATTGAAGGAAAAGAGAGAAGTACAAATATACTTATTCGACACACGAATAGAACGAGAAGTAGTTCTTAACTCTAATAGAAAAACAAACAAAGACCTTTTAGATTTTGTTGGTACGTGGAGCTTAGGTGGAGGAACCAGTTTTAATTGTGTAGTAACCCACGCGGTACAAAAAATTAAAATAGAAAATCGTTCAGACTTTCTTCTTATTACGGATGGTCACTCAGAGGTTTTAGACTCTAATATCAGAACGCTCAACGCAGTTAAACAACGTACAGGCACCCTCTGGAGTACAGTCTGTATCGGGACTCACGTCCCATCAATTGTGCATAAATTTTCAGATGAAGCTTATTCTGTCGACGTCTCTGCACCTGTAGAAGCTGTCGACGTAATTCAAAAATGTATTAGGTGACCCCAATGCCACGTCCATCAAACGATCAAATCCTAGAGCTGTGGCGCGACTTGAATGCGTCCGCTCGCATAGATGAACCAGCCCCTCCTACAGATCTTGTGATAGTCAGCTTTGCTGACGCATTACTAGATAAGTGGCAGTACGCAGAAAAGGATACTAATTTAGACAACCTTTTTGACAATTCAAATTGGATGTGGGCTGACGAAGAAGAAGAACATGGACCAGATATAACAGTATTTAATTAATCTTTTAAAATTCTTCACTGCATTTGTTTACTGCGCTATGACCCCTGACTTCGCTGAGTACTTCTCTCTGGATTCAACTCTTTATAGTGGTTTAAGATGGCTTAAAAGAAATGGACGTATGTCTCCCGGCGAACCCGCTGGAACAATATATAAAACTAAACAATATTATGTAGTTCAGCTTCTTGGAAAGAAATATAACTGCAATGACATTATTGATGAACTTGTAAAACAAAAATTAAATTCTCTAATTAAATAAACAATTCAATCTAAAACAATGCCTGACTCTCATTTCCACGAAACGCTACTCGACCATTGCTGTAAGGTTTTCTTGAACGTAAGTCAAGGTCTCAAGTTATCCACTCGATCTGTATGGCAACAGGAATTGCAGGACCCGATGGCTGCTGTATTGAGAACATTGGCTCAAGAACTTGTGTCTAACCTACTAAAACCAGAGGATGACGAGTACAACAAGATTTTATTCGATATAGAAAAGTATATTTTAATGAAAGCAAACGAACACCTGGACGACGAAAGCTAATTCAGTACAGACACTTTACCTTTAATAAAACATTCGCTTTGGAGCAAAAGCATGAACGCAGCTGAAGAAATAAATAAAATAAAACAAGCTTACTATTGGGATTCAAGTTTAGAAAACTTGGCTAACTGGATACTTTGTGCTCTTTGGACAGAATGGCAAACAAAAGACACCGATAAAGAACCTTACTTAGAAGACTTAATCTTTAAATACAAAGAAGCAATAATTGAATACAACTTTGCAAAGAAACTATTTAACGTAACTCTATGGTGCGAAACAGAGTGTGTTTACAACGTGGTTTTGCCTTTAGACTCTTACTTGCACTCCGCCTACGGAAATAAAACATTTAAAGAAGTATGCTCAGACATTGTTTTTGACATTCAGGAATTAGAATTCCTGTCGTTTACTGTGGCTGAAGATATTAGTATATGGATTAAGAATATAGTTAATGTTTACGAAGAAGTCTGTAATATTTAAACTTAAACGTAAGCGGGTAGACTCGGACGCATAGGAAGTTGTTCCTGCATACGAGGAATTAGCCTCTGCTCTCCGGGTAGAACAGGCTGAGTGTAACCGCTGTTTCCTCTAGGTAAGGCACCTTTTTTAAATATGTCTTCCCCCACACCAGCAAGTAACTCGGGGTCCTCCATCAGGTAGCGATTTAAAAACTCTTCAGCTGGGGTTATGCTTTCTTCTGGTAACATTGCAGATAAACCTCTTCAGGAAGCTTAGCACTAATACGTTACCTATTCTTAAAACCCCTAAAATTAAATTTTTATAAAACCACTTGACATGCTTGGTATGTCCATTACATTGGGCGTGTCAACAGACCTTACTATGGACATCAAATTTAAATACCAGGGTTGCACTCTGGAAAATCTCGAAGCCATCGCTTTAATGAAGGCAGCCAAGGCTCCTCAACCATTTGAAGTGGATCTAGGTAAACTGATTGACATAAAAGTGATTGACAGCCAAAAGCTGTTCACACTTAGTGTTGAGCAGCAAAACCCTGCACTAGCTAACCTAGCTTTTAAGCTTGCTACCACGGAGAAAAAAGACTTCAAAGTTGTAGTTAAAGCACCAAAGGCAGCCAAGGTATCGAAGAAACAGGAAACTTTAACGAATGCACAAGCGGTTGACATTGTAGATCACCTTAATCGAAAGTCTTGTTACCGCAACGCAGGAGCTACTCTGCTGCTGCATTTTTGTACAACAAGTGAATCTCGTGCAATACGCGACATTGCAGTAGAGTTTGCGAATAAATGTCTTTCTGAATACAAGATTGATCCCAGATCAGTTGTGTTTCGTGGATTTACTAAAACTAAAGCCGGTCTTCTTGAACCGGTGGAAACACATTCTGCCGTTGTTCGCCGTGATTCCTTCCACGTCTGCCCTTTATACATCGCTTTACGTGCGGGTCTTACTTACTGCGATACTAACGGGTTGCTGTCTATTCGTCAGCAGTATTCCAATGGTTCCCATAGCCAAAACGCAAGTGCTAAAGCGGATTTGATGCGTCGTATGTTCTACACCTTCAAACTTAGTAGCAAAGGAAACGAAGTGAAAGAGACTTGGGGTGATATGGAAGCATACTTAGTTAATTTCTTTAACTCCCGTCACGCTTAACTTTTATGGGAACTTACAAGAGCCGCGCAGATCAAACTGAAAAAGAAAGATGTATAAATGACTTCTCAGATACAATATGCACCTACATTGACACGGTAGGATCCGAAGAATTAATATCTTGTTTTTGGTCTAGTATCAATGACTTAATTAAGTACCACGACGGAGAGTGTCAAAAATACCTGGACTTAGTTAAGTTTAACTGGTCGTTTGCATCTTTACTTGCAGACGAGACGGAGGATGAAACAAAGGAGCCAGAGACGCAAGACAATATAGAATAAATTTTAAAGCTGTGGCGTCCTCGCGCTTTGCGCTGCGGGGGCGCTTTTTTATTTACTACTAAACTTCTAATGCACATTAATTACATAACGTCTCGCCCAGATTACACTCAAGCAATTAAAATTCTTTCTGACTACAAAAAGCTTTGCCTTGACTTTGAAACAACAGGACTCCAAGCTAGGTTGGCTAAACCGCGCTTACTCCAACTTTGTGACAGCTGCCCGACTACTACGGATCGCACAGTATATGTTTTTGACCTATTTAAAGTTCAAGCTGACACGGAATTAAAGGAGCTGATTGAATCCCGTGAAATGCTTATAGGTCAGAATTTAAACTTTGATCTACAGTTTCTTTACTACCTAGGTATAGATTTTAAGAATAAAATATTCGATACTTATATAGCTGAGCGGATACTTCGAGCTGGTTTTAAGGAGAAGCGGGTAAGCCCACAAGCGCAAAAAGTTTATTTCGCAGACATCTCTTGTGGACTAAAGGCAATTGCTGAACGTCGGTTAGGTATTGAACTAGACAAAGAACAACGCAGAACAGACTGGTCTCAAGACAACTTGACACTAGAACAAATAGAGTACGCAGCCAAAGACGTAGACATATTGCCGAGTATCGCAGCGGATCAATTAGCCGAACTGCAAGAAGAGAATTTGACTCCTATTTTTAGCGTGGAGTCGAAGTGTGTCCGCCCGGTAGCTCTTATGTGCTACAACGGATTTGGCATCGACATTACTAAATTAGTTTCCCTGCGCAAAAAAGTAGAAGACGAATTAGCCGCGAAGACAGAACAGTTTATTTCGGAGCTGGACTCTAGACTACCAGAGCAATTAAAACTCCCTAAAACAGTTGAAGGTCTTGTTGCTATTGGCAAAAAACCAAAAAAAGAATTTAACCCTGGCTCAACAGCTCAAGTTGTCGCGGCCTTTAATGCTTGCAATATACAGTTGCCTACAGACGCCACGTCGGGCAAGGCGACGCTTAATCAAATAGCTTTAGCCGAGTTTGATAGTGACGACTCGACACTCATTCTTTATCGCGAACGAACAAAAATTGAGACAAGACTAGAACATGTAAATAAATTACTCACTAATGTGCATCCGATAACACATCGAATTCATTCGGGGTATAACCAAGTAGGAGCAAACTCAGGTAGGTTCACCAGCAGTGGACCTCCTAAAGCAAGTAAAAAAGAAGGTAAATCGGTTTATGCTGTAAATATCCAGCAGATCCCACGATCGAAAGATTTCAGGGAATGCTTTGTCGCTGCTGCAGGATATAAGCTAGTCATTTGTGATTGGGCTCAGATTGAACTGAGGTTAGGTGCAGAACTAATAAATATTCCGCAGATGAAAGAAGCCTTTGTCAAAAACTTAGACCTACACGTGTTAACAGCGAGTCTTATTTACAAGATCGACATCTCTGAGGTTACCAAAGCTCAACGACAAGAAGGTAAGACACTGAACTTTGCTCTTCAGTACGGTATGGGCTACCGCAAATATAAAACTTATGCTGCTCAGAGCGGAAAGATGATTAGTTTATCCGAAGCTAAAATCGCTCACGCTGCTTTTCACATTGCATATCCACGCTTACGTGCGTGGCATCAAGAACGAGCAGCTCTTGTTCAAGACGGCTGGGCATACGTAAGAACTGCTTGTGGTAGAAGGAGATTACTTAGTTACGATGACGCAACGATGATGTGCAGTGCAAACACCTTAATTCAAGGTAGTGGAGCTGACATTTTAAAATTGGCTATTGCCGAGTTAAATCAACACTTGAACGATGATGTCCGTTTAATAACAGCAGTCCACGACGAGCTTGTGCTAGAAGTAAAAGAGGATTTAGCTGAGAAGTATAAAGAAATTCTTGAGTCGATCATGATTGACGCAGCTAACTTTGTTCTAGACTCGGTTCCGTCCTCTGCTGACGCTTCAGTAGGAGACTCATGGGCGTCGAAATAAAAATACAACTTACCTTACTGGGTTTAAAACACACATTTTAAAAACATGACTAAACTTCCTGAGCAACCTATTTTGTTTTCCGAGGCCGATATGGCTTCCAGTTCTACACTAGATTTTTACGAGATATGGGTTATAGAAAACCCAGAGGGGCTTTACGTCTGCTCTTTTCTAAGGAATAAAAAAATTGTTGATTACTGTTTGGATAAAGATGATGCAGAATTCTACAAGACATATGAAGAAGCCTCTTTAAAAGCTAAGACCTTAGACATGACTGTGCGAAGAGGACATAAACTCCGCCGATTTATCACCAAGAAATTACAGAGCGAATTTTGCTAAGATAAAGCAGAATCAAGTAAACTCATGCGTTTCGCAGGCAATATATTTAATCAAGATGAGCAAGAGTCGGAGGACGACTCTATGCTGTCTCGTTATTTTCCTGATTTAAAGAAGATATACCGTCCAGGATTTAAAGCTAAGGTCAGTTCACCTGCTTCACAACCGAAAGAATCCACGGGTTCAACCTTGTATTCATAAACTCTGTACTAACCATGCCTTACTTTCTCGCCGGTAAACCTCTCGCAAAAGATAAATCCTTTTCTGCAGGAGACACGCTATTTCCGTCTAATTTTCTAGATCTATCTACTGCAGAAGAGCGCTCCTCACTAGGTATTACGGAGGAAAGTGATTCACCAAGTACAGCTCCCTCTGAGACTAGATTAGCCGGGGGCAACTTTGAAACATCAGTGCCTACGGTAACAGGATCCCCCACGGAAGGATCGAATCAACCTATTGACAACGAATTTCCAGACTTAGATGACGCAACAAAGTCATATATTGACGCCTTAGGTCAAGATTTTTTTAAAGCAAATATTGCGCCTCAATTAGCTGGTAGTCGTTTTGGCACTGACGGAGAGGGAGTAACGTATAGAAAACCCTCAAATCTTAAAGGAGGTGTTTTAAGTTTTAACAGACAAGATAAAATAGAACCTCCTGCTCCAATAGCGCAGGCTCCCGCACCGCAAGCTCCGACAACGCAAACTCCCGCACCGCAAGCTCCTAGCGTACCTACTACATTTACCCCACCCCCAGGTGCTTCCCCACAAATAAATTATCCAGCGGACACAAGACCTAATATCTCCGCTCCATCCGACGATAATAACAATGATGATTCCAGCCCTCCTCCTCCTTTAGTTACTACACCTCAACCTGAGGCTGCTCCTGCTCCAACTCCTGCTCCTGCTCCTACTCCTGATCCTACTCCTACTCCTACTCCAACTCCACCAAAAGCGCAGCCCCAAATAATGGCGATGGAGAGATTTTACAAGCCTGGAGAGGGGCATTTACAAACATCAAACCCAAGTGTCGAAAATCTCGAAGGTTTTACGAGGGAGGGTACCTCTTTTAACCTTTATAAAGATGAGAATTTATCCGAAGCTTCCGACGTATATAGAATATTTAACCCTTCGACAGGTAATCATTTACTGACGACAAATAAAGCGGAAGTAGACGCGGCAGTTGCGGGTGGTTATCGAGCTGAAGGAGTAACAGGAGAAGCCTATACTTCTCAGCGAGAAGGAACCGAAGCAGTTGAACGTTATTACAACGCAGTAACGGGTCAACACTTGTTAACTAGAGACCCTAACGAGATGGCTGCTTTAGCGGGACAAGGGTATAACTATGAAGGCACAGCTTTCTATGCACCTAAATAAAACTAGTGTTACTAAAAGAATATAATCTCGAATTTACTAAGCAAGATAAAAAAATTCAACTTCACATAGAAGCTAACAATAGTAACCACGCGGTGGCGCAGGCTGAGGATATCTGTAGATCTCTTGATGCAAGCTCATTTAATTTAAACTATGGAGCTTGCAAGCAAAATCATCTTTCAACTCTATTTAAGAAACTTGCTTTAAACTTATTCGACTATAAAGTTTGCGTGCCTTGGACAGAAACGTTTAGTAATAATGTTCCCTGTCTTTACGTTTTTAAGCAACGTTACTACGTACGAAATTTAATTCTCAAATACTTAGATATACCAAAAGAAGGTGCTACTGCACGCCCAAGCTGTTCCTGTAAATCTTGTATAAACCCATATCACTTTTCATATCGATTCGGAAAAAATTCAAAATTAACTGGCGGTGACGTGCAAATGCTCCTAGCCTTTATGGGTCAAGGCGCTGGCGTAAGCCAAGCAGCTAAGGCTCTAAAGGTACACCGTTCAACCATCTATCGGAAACTCAAGAATGAACATCTTTCTGTTGGGTCTGAAAATTACAGACCCTGCTCAAATTGACGAACAAACAATCAACGTCTTAGCCGAAGCTCTTCCGTCGAACGACAGACGAGTTAACACAAAGGTTCAACTACTACAAAACAAAGATCACTATGTTGGTAAACTTTTACAACAGCTACAAAAAAATGAGTCTGTTTTAGCGATCGGTCCCACGAGATCGACCGTCGACGGGGTGCTGCAGATGCAACCGATGCTTGTAGTATCCAAAGATAACTTTGATGACCTGCTTGCAATAAACCTCTTTATCGCTGCCGGGGGTCTTGGACCTAAAGCAGATGAAGTAGAACTTTCTGATACGACAGTAACCAATCGGTCTTTGGCGTGGCAAGCAGAAAATTCTGAAACTTGTTGGTTCAAGCTCACAGCATGGGCAGAGTTGTCAAAACAGTTGTCTGATCTAGCTCCTGGAACGCCAACAATTGCTGTGGGTAAGGTATCCACGAGCGAAAAAGACGACAAGAGCTACCTAAACTACACACTGGATAAGATTCTTTACTTACCCAAATCCTCCAAGCCCGCACCTAAAAAAGCAGCTGACCCTGAAAAAGGTAAAGTTGCAGCGGCGGCTATTGGATCAATCGACTTCTCCCTGTAATTCTGGTATCTAATCATGGTCTTTATTGCTAGCCAATTCTCCGAAGAAGAAATTCTCGCCAACGTTCCACCTCACACACTACGAATTGATTTACAAGCTCGACGATGGAAATCAGATGTAGATTCTGATTCAGCTATCATCGATGCCAACGACAACGGGATTCCAATTGAGTTCATCCTTTTAGGATTTACTCCTTTCTATGGCAATATTGGAATGCGAAATCAAGAAGAATTTATTCGTATCGCGTACATAGGTGTTACTCCAAAACATCGCTTGTTACCTCCGCGCTGCGTAACGACCTCTATGATTTCTGGTAAGTCAAGTCAGAAGAACTTTATAGCTTATTTTCAAACTCTTTACAATAACAGAATTAACTGTGCTTCAATAATTACTTCAAGTAAATTTGTCACTCGTTCCTTTAACGAACGAGATCCAGTAACTGGAGCTGACGGAGCGAAAATAAACTTTAATGCTCTCGAGTTTAAAGATCGCCCTACACAAAACGAAGAAGAAGAGAAGCTAGTTAAAGATATAATTGACTGGTTAGGAACCACGGGTTCTGATTCAACTGTGCATTGCTTAAAGTCACATATCCCAGGCTCTGACTTAGTTGAATTACCTCTTGGGTCTGATCATATTTCAATCAAAGCACAGTTCGCTGCTGCTCGACCAGAGATAGAAGGCTCACCTAAACCCCGCATGTTCTCTCCAGTCGCTGCCCCCGCATCGGAAGACGCGATTGTTATAAAGGCTGAACCCCCACAGCCAAAACGTAAAAAAGCAGTAGAACTCACGGAGGAGCAAGCGAAGGCACTAGGCGTAGATTTTTAGACTATAGTTTTTGTTGGAGCAAACCTAGCGCCGGCACTCCCGGCGCTTTTTTATTACAAGGCAAATGTTCTGTCCAAACCCCAAATGTACTTGCATAAGTACACAAGTAATTTACGTTCGTCAGAAAAGTAACGGAAAAACCAGAAGACGGTTGTGTCCAATGTGTAATCTTAAATTTTCCACGGAGGAGATATTACTCATCCCGCACGGAAAAAAACTTATTAATCCCTACGACTTAAAGAATGCTTCGTCAAGAGGATCAAATCATCCAATGGCCGTGTTAACAGAAGAAAACGTATTAGCTATGCGCAGAGAGTACAAAGAAGGTAAGACTCAGAGAGAGTTACAGGTTAAATATGGTATGAGTAAGTCTCAAATAAACAGAATCATTGCTCATCAGTCGTGGGTTCACATTTAACATCCTCTTTAATCGAACGCCGATCTATCTCACGAGGCACTAAAAGATCAGTCAACGGGGGAAGAGTAATCCCGTTTTTAACACACCAACAAACTAAACCAGAAAAAAATCGTTTATGTAAAAGATGCTGTCTATGCACTTCTTCAAAAATCTCTAAAAGCTGTTCTCTATCTAGCTTTTTAGCTTGCATGAGAACACGTTGATGCAGAAAACTCTGTTCTGCATCAAGCCAACTTAGATTCAGCATGGCTTAAATCTGACTTGTATTAACTCTAACATCACCTCTATAGACAGACAACCCTTATTTCAGTACACTATGACTTCCGACGAGATCCTCATGGATGACTTTTATGTGATTCCAGATGGTGTAACGCACACACTGCTCAAGCACACGTATGTGTCGGGCAACATATTAGTGCCGCACGATCCTAACAAGACGTTGAGTGCTCAGCTTCAGAAACACAGGTGCACGGTCACGACAAACGAAGACCCATCAAACTTAGTGGACCCAATTTGGTGGGTCTCTATGCGTGAGAGGAATTACGATTGGATCGTTTGCTCGACAATGGGCTTAAAAGAATATAGTGAATACATATTGGAGTACGGTATGTCGATTGCAGTAAACGGTGTTGCGTTTTTAGATAGGTTATCTTTCTTAGAACCTGTAGCAAAAAGACGGAACTTCTTATTAAAAAACAAGCTCTCTAACCTGGTCGTCTTGTCGCCACGGCCAAAATTTAGATCGGTAGGCTCGGCTAAAGACTCAGTCACTGCCTGCTGGTTCGTCTTCCAAAAGCCAGATAAGTGGATGGATGGCACGATGATGAGTTACGCAGTAAATTGGGAAAACATCGGGGCACTCCCAGAGTTACCAGCATGACATCACGTAGTGAGAAATTCGAGCTCTTTCAGAAATCTGTTCTGGACCATTTGACAAAAGTAAACAATAAACTTGATAGACTCTGTGCTCTCTCTGTATCGAATCAACTTTTGCAAGAATGCGTAGGACCTGACGGCTCCGGACGAACTGCGGAAGAGTGTGCAGATATAGTCGTAGAGAGCTTTATGGCCGGTATCTGTCTTACGGACGAACTAGACAACAGGACACGTGAATTCGATTATCAAAAATCAGAGTTCTTTATAGATCAGGAAGTAGAAGACGAGGATGAGGAGAATGAAGAAGAGGATGATGACGAGAACACAAATAACTCCAATGCTCCTCGTCGCCCAGTTAACGCTTTTTAATCAAAGTAAGCTAGAGTTTGGTTAATTCGACACAAAATTGTGTCCCAAACTCGATTAACTTTAAACGGCTTAAGACACTACAACTGCGCTGGGGTTTCTAGACCTCTCCCTTCTGTAACAAGCGTTTTATCTGCTACACAAACAGAAGACACGCAGAAAAAATTAGCTCATTGGAACGTTTTAAATCCAGGAGTCGCAGACGCAGCAGCAGCGCGAGGCTCTTGGGTCCACGGTGCGGTTGAAAACTATATCAGAGGTTTGGTTGTAAAACCTCCAAAAGATCTCCTCCCATTTTGGGATGATCTACCAGAAAAGCTTGATGAGCTTTTATTAGATAGCAAAGTGCTATGGTCAGAAAAACCCTACAATCAACCTCAGTGGTCAAAATTCGTAGGAGATGACGGCATAGGAAGAATTCATTTTTACGATAAAGAAACAGATCACGGATATGCAGGGTGCCCAGACATAATCTATAAGGACCAAAACGGTGAATGCATACTAGCTGACTTTAAGACATCCGCAGGTCCTTACAGTTATAGATTTCCTAAACCAAAGAGTGATATAGATGAAAAAACTCGTAAAGCTTTAGTAAGCGGTGTTTTTAAACTTAAGAAAACAAAGTTACAATTGGCTGCTTATACGATCGCGGCTGAACATTGTTTAGGAATTAAAATAGACAAGACTCGTATAATTGTTTCCACGCCAGTGCCAGAGTACTCTGTTCAGATATTTACTTTTGGAGCGGGCGAGTTAGAGATAGATAAGAGACAGTGGCTTGAGGTTTTAAAGAAATATTACGAACAAGTTTAAGCTCAATTTCCAAGTTACCCGTGGCCTAAGGCAAGACCACGTGTCAAAATAGTAAGACGAGGTTATGCCATGCGATTTGTTTGCTCCCTGAACTCAGAGGTTAAGAAATATTTAAACCCAAAGACAGGCAAGTTAAGTCAAGGTGGGAATTTTAAAGCATTCAACGAAAATTGGGTGGCTGTTAATGAAGATATAAATTTTATATCTGAGAAAGTCAAGGACAGTTTGGGTCTCTGCGCTTGGCATCTGGTAGATGGGAAACGTGTAAAAGAGAAGACAGGCTGTATCCAAGCCGGTTTAATAATCGTAGACATCGATAACCAACTCGACGGTAAAACAGAAGAAGGCGATAAGATACAAAAACAAGAACTAACTGTTGCTGAAGCTCTAGAACTAGATATTTGTAAAAAGTATCTGTCTTCCGCTTATTACTCTCCGAGCTCCGCAGACGGGTGGCCTCGATTTAGATTAGTTTTTGGTTTAGAAAAAACCATAATTGATCCAGACTTTTTTCAATGGTTTACCCGCCAAATCTCACAGCAGATACCAGGGTCAGATCGTAGGGCCACGCTGACCGTCAATCTTTTTTATGGCTCCAAAGAAGGAGAAGATCTTATCTGTGTAACCGACAAGTACATCCCCGCATTAAAAATAGACGAAGCTTACATCGCTTACGCTCGAATACCAAAAGAAAAACAAAATGAATCCGATCCAGATGAGGCTTTAAAACTAGATTACGCCGACACTGGAGTGTATATCAGCAAGTTAGTCAGCAATGCGGTAAGAGAAATACTCGAAGGCACCCAGGTAGAAGACCGCTCTTTCGCAATGGCGATGGCTTTGAAAGAGATAATCGGTTGGTGTAACTGGCTTAAGGAAGCTAAAATTCCAACAAGAGAAACACCACTTGACATAGCACACCGTGCGTTCTATGCTCTGTATGACTACGCCCCTGAGCTAGACGGCAAATTCAATCGAATCCTGACCAGTATTTCCGATTCTTCTTCACTGAAACCAGCAATTTCAATAGCTGCTGAGAACGGGGATTTAGCTCCTTGGAAAAAGATTAAGTCTCACCACCTTGATCTCTTTGAACAATTCTGCCCAGACCAAGTTAAAAATGATATCAAAAGCAAACGAGCTAAACCAGTAAATTCGATTCTAGCTTTTGATATATTTTCAGACGACAAGCCTCAAGAAACACTTACTTCCCCTCCTCCTATTTCTATGGTTACCACGCCAGAAACACCAGCCCAATTAATTAATCTTCAACAGAACAATCGCCAGTTCTCGGAGAATGATATTGCAGACGTAATAGTAAACAACTATGGCGATCGTTTCTTATTTGACTCTACATTAGATGAGTTCTTTACTTATGACGAAGACCAAGGCATTTGGTACTTACAAGATGATCAGCACATAAAGCGTCGAATTGTAAAGACGTTAGATACATTTGTTACTGCCGGTGTGCTTCCGAAGTACAACGCAGCTACCGTCTCGTCTGTATATCAGATACTTAAAGCCAAAATGCTCCGCTCCATCGATGGAGGTAGAACTGCAATTTGGAGCAAGGGCAGACGATTTATTCCTTTTAAAAATGGAATACTCGATCCTGAAACGCAACAGTTTAACTCAGGTAATCACAAGGACTTATTTTTACGGACAAAACTAGATTACGATTACGATAATACAGCTACTTGCCCTAAATTCTTAGCTTGGTTAGACACTGCGGTAGGAACAGAAAAAGTAGTTATTATTCAAGCATTTCTTAGAGCGCTTGTAACAGGATACGTAACAGGGGAAAAGTTTTTACACTTGATCGGTCCGGGCGGAACAGGTAAGTCCACGCTGCAACAGATCCTCATTGCGCTTGCTGGATTTGGTGGCACACATACGAGTGATCTAGAAACAATAGAGACGAACCGCTTTGAAACGCACAACCTTATAGGTAAGCGTTTACTTCTGTTAACAGACGAAGCGTCGTTCTCTAAACGTTTAGACACCTTGAAGAAACTTACCTCTTCTTCCGACACACTACGTGCTGAACGTAAGTATGGGACGCAAACGATAAACTTTAAACCTGAACTCTTAGTTTGTATCGCGTCGAACGAGCACATCTCTTCTTCAGACATAAGCAGTGGATTGGAGCGAAGGCGACTCACAATCGTGATGGACAAAGTTGTTCCTCCCTCACAGCGAAAGAATTTGATAAACGTATTTGAGGATCGAATTGAAGGCGAGCTAGCTCCAGAACTTTCAGGAATTGTTAGCTGGGCTTTATCAATGTCGAAAGTTCAAATGCGTGACGTCTTAAGCAATCCCGTGAAGCATTGCCCCACGCTGAATACAACTGATATTGAAGCCCTGGTCTTCAACAACCCGATCTGTGCTTGGCTGTCAGACTGCTGCTTGTACTCTCCTAGCACTAACACAACAATTGGCGGAGGTGCCTTCAGACCTTCAACAGACGAAAGCGAAAGGGGTATGTATGTTAAGAACGCATACAATGAACTGTACGCTAGCTATGTTAACTTTTGTAAGTCGAATGGATACAAGCACGCAGCAAAACAACGATTTGTAGATCGTTTAAAGGAGACAGCGCAGAACGTTTTAAAGATAGAAAAAATAGAACCTCGGTTGATTAGCGGCAAAGCCGTGGTTACTGGTCTACAATTAAAGCCGTATGATGTCACTACAGATCGTGCGTCATACGGAGACAATCGTCTCCCCTCACCGATTGAATGGGCATCAAATCCTACCTATAGTCTTTGGAAAACTGCTTTCGAAACTCATGACAAAAACACAAACTAATCCTTGCATCGGTATCATTGCCGCTATCGGTGGGGCAGCCAGTTTATTAACAGTTTATTTTCAGCCCGCTGTATTTACTTCAGTACTCGCTGCTTCTGGCGGAGCTCTGGCGGGAGCCTCTATTATTGCAGAAAAAAAACGTGAGCACGAGAATGTTATTTCGGAAGCAGCTCGTGTAACCACGGCATTTAGCCAACTCTACGATTTAAACAAGGGTATCGTTTCGGTAGAGCAATTAGCTTACATCGCACACGTAGCCCCAGAGCGCATAAAAGAATTTCTAGATCGCCTAGCTGAACAACAAAAAGGTCAGCTAATTACGACTGAAAAAGGAGTCGTATACTCCTTCCCACACCCGGCTCATGTACTAACAGAGCTAACGAACAACGCTCAGAACTGGGCTTCCTCACAACACAAAGAATTATTAGAACAAGTAAACCTGCTGCAACAACGTTTAACAATGCTAACTATCCAGCAAACTGCTGCGAGGTCTCAACCTTCTGGCCTGTTACCTCAACAAGAGTTAAATAATAATAAAGATACAGAATACCGGATAGATCCTTGGAATAAACTACTATAATTAAGAAATGCGATTGCAGAGCGAATTAAGAGCGGGCCTAATTAAGCCCGCTTTCGCTTTATCTATACGTTACATTAAACCAACCACGCAGGCTGTGATCGTTTTGAGCTGATACTTTCACTGCTTCGATTGTTGTTGGGAGAATAGGTGAGAGTTTATTTCCTATCGCAGTAGCAATTAATCGATGTTCCTTTTGTGTTTCGATAGAAGCTCGAAGCCCAACATAATGAATAAAAGATCTTATAGAACCAGTGATATGAATTTTTGTAGGCGAACACATTAACAGTATATTTCGGGCGCATTCTTTCGCAATTCCCTCTTTCAACATGTCTTTATATAGTTCTTTTCCTTCGTTAAAATAATCAAAAATTCGTTGTTTAAATTTAGAGGCTACCTCGACATCAACATTATTGGTAGAGTTTTGACGATTTTTTGGATCTTGTTTACGTAACTCAAAATCCCAGCACGTCTCCTCTTCCTCTAGAAGATTTAAAGGATCACAGTAGCGTTGGCTTGTTTCTTGAAAGTTAAAAGATTTATGACGAATTATTTGTGCAGATATGGCGCGAGAAGTTATAATTTCAAAACTCGCAGAAGCTTGCTCAAAAATACTCCAGTGACCTTGACGAACACAGTACTTTATAAGTTTTGCATACTCTTCTTTTTCTGGGTCCTTCGCACTCACCCTTGCATGTCGAGCAATTACTCGTTCTGCGTCAGGTGTAATCCAATCAAGCTGAACGCTGTGCACAATAAACTAAACGATTGGACTTATATTAGACCCACGCTAGGAAATTTTTAGGTGCGTGGGAAAGCTTCTTGGTAACGAAGTCTCTTCGTAAGCTCCGTTGGTGTTATACCTGCCATCTTTGTGGGATCTAATCCTAGCCGAGCTCCTGCCATCCTAACGGGGAAGTCGTTATCCATCACTTACCCATCTGTTTCATTGCTTTTACCTTAGCTAAAACCATTAAATTCGTAGGAGTGTTATGACTGGTCACTACTTTATTGTCGTTTACTTCCTGAGTATTTAAAAAGTATTGATTGGTTTGGAGTGTGAGTTGCTGTAGTGCTGCCCTGTTCTGTGGGTTATTAGTAGCTACGGACCGCATGTACTCCATTTGCGACATATCATCGGGGCTATTACGAAACGGAATTTGTTTGTGGTTGTATCCAGCAACCCCGGTAATCTCTGCGCTCTTCTTAATGTTGCCTTCGCTGTACTCAACAGGCCCCACGGGTTGTCTTTCGTATACACCACGATCGCGAAGAATTTGTGACGCTATCCGATTGGACTCGTCCATTTGCACCCCTCGACGGATGCCGATTTCAAGAGGAGTGTTAACCGTCATCAATCCGGGGGGAACTGCTGACAAGCCACCTAGCGGTTTCATCTCCGCAGGCATTTGATTTTCACCAGGCTTAGGTATAATCGCCATCAGTGTTTAGCTCTGTTTGCACTACGGGACATTACTCTAATATTAGCAGGACTGTTATCTCTCGGGTTACCATTCTTATGATCAACATCTTTTCCATCGTTCTTATGTACACGACCTTGACTTTCTAAACGTCGGCGAGCTTTATTTCGAGCGGCACGACGTTCTCTTTGATCTTTCGTGCCATGATACTCTTGGTACTCTTCTTTATAATCGCGTGGTTTTTCGGCCATAAAGTCCAACTATTCTCTATTCAGTTTAACTCAATCCTTAGACTTATTCTTTAGTCACCTTTAGATTTTATAGCTAAGGTAAAATTTACGAGTATGAGCCTTTAATATACCATCCAGATCCTTGCCCTTCTACCATCCAACGTGGTCCTAAATTCTTCTTGGAGTACAAAAGGTTAGACCCATTTGAATTTTGGTAGCCTCCCTCAACAAGATTTAACTCTCCAAAAGGATCATTGACCACGTAAGCGGTATTACTTTCGTTACGTCCTATGATCACAATCCAATGTCCGCCACCAGTGGGGGCACTTGAAGGACCATGATGAAGGATACCGATAGGAATTGGAATATTTTTAGTTAACAAAGAATCAATATCAGCCCAACCACCATTCTGTTTAAATTCAGCATTTAGTCCGTAGTGATCTAAAGCTTCTATCTGAGCAGGCGCACTGGTTGTATCTCCATATTTATACACTGTGACCATATACTCATCATCACTTTTGACACTATTTGGCTTCATATAATGTAACATCATCGCGCACGAGCTTGAAAAACAAGACCTTAGAGGATCTTTCTTATTATCCCTTTGCGAAAAATAAGGTACATCCAAAACAAGTTTATTTACACTTACTATTTGTACGGGTGCCTCGCCAGGTTTAGGGTCGTTAATAATTTTCCAATGTTGGGGATAAAACCACCAGGCTTTATCTGGCTGCGACTCTAATAAAACCTTGTAGTCGATCTCCCCTGGCACCATCTCAATAGATTTCCACGCATGAGCGCTTCCCTTGGGTACAAATAATTTCTTTTCGGGTTCCAATAGTGTGGCTTGACTTGGCTCACGTTTCAACCAAGTGTCCCGTTGAGCAATAATCGTGTGTGCCAAAACATCATTTATCGCGCCCTTCAAGAATAGCTCACGCTCGGCTTTTCTCCTATTGACTAACCCTGGTAAAGTTTTATCTCCCGCTTTTACCCACTTTAAAAATTCACTAGAGACAATTAATTTGCTTGTCTTTTCATTCAGAAGGCGTAATAAAGTTGAAGATTTTAAAGCTGAAATGCCCACGTTGTATACGAAACTAACAAGAGCATCAAATTGATTTTGATTTACAGGCACAGTTAACGATTCGTTAACCGCTTTCTCGAACATTACTAAATCTTTTCTTAGTAACTCTTCTGCTTTTACTTGCGAAATTACTTGACCTTCGTACACACCAGACGTTGTACCGTACCCAATAGTCCACACGCCAACGGCATCTTGATATGCTGTTAACTCGCAACCTTCAAACTGTTTAATTAAAGCAACACCGGCTGCAGAAGTCTGCATCATTGGTTGTAAACATCAACTCCGATCCGATACTCAGAGCTAGTACGTCCCTGTAACTCGATATACATATAGTAAGAACCAGAACTCGTGATACGTTGTTGAGTGATAGAGTTATTTCGGCGACTTAGTTTAGATGCTTCAGCAAAGGAAACAGGAGTTCCTGAGCCATCCAGCACAACAACTTGCTTAACGTTCATTTGATCGCGAATATTTACTTGTAAAATACCCGTTCCGTTGACTGTTAGCGGATAGTAATCGGATAAATTAAAATATCCATCGCTTGTGTACTTTTTAGAATTAGTTGTATCTACTACCACACCGCTTCCACTAACCTGACGGCGCTGATCAAAGTGAGTAGAAGTACTACGTTGTAATCCAAAAGTGGAAGTTCCGCTAGCAAGAACGACATTCAGCTCTAAATTTTTAGAAAGTTCAGACATTTGATAGGTTACGCAATAACTATAGTTTAGCCTAAAAAAACCTATAGGACGGTTCTATAATTAGTTGTATGTTTTACAAATGTGACGAAGATGGAAGCTTTTGTTGCTTCGTTGGCAGGACTTTTAGGGATTTTCACTTGGACCCACGAGCAACGACAAAGAGTAACCGACAAAAGATTTGAAAATATAAAGAAAAGATTAGAGCTAGTAGAAGAAAAAATTGAAAAGCTACCTATCGATTACGTTTTAAAGAAAGATTTAAACAACGACCTTCATGAAATACGTACTTGGCTTCGCTCGATTAACGACAAAATCGATACTTTGATTTTATCCCGATCGTAGGTTGCTAACATAAGAGCAGAAACTACTTTAGATCATGTTCTCTCAAGTACTACAGCACGCAACTAACTTTTTCGCTACTGCTGCCACGGTGCACGCTTTGGCGTTAGTGATTGTAAACCTTACAAAAACACCTAAAGATGACGAGTACTTGAGTAAAATATACCGAGTTATTGAGATCTTAGCTGGTATCGTTACAAGACTAGCTAAAAAATAGTTAGTCACTACTTACAGGCAGACTTAGTGGGTGCCTACATATTTCTTCGTATTCCCTAGCGGCAATACTTTGTTCGTGGTTATAAATAAGCCATTGCCAGATAGCATCCTCTTTAACTTGATTCCAAAAAGTTTGAGATCTATACCAAAGTAGCCAGTCAATATCTGACTTAGCCAGGTTACATGTAGGGCACGCGGCTAGTAAGTTTCCTCTTTTTGTAGATCCTCCTTTAGCCCGAGGAATAATATGATCCAGCGTATGTGCCCGGTCATCTCCACAGTAGGCGCACACATTTCCCCAGGCTTCGATTATATCCTTTCTAAATTTCTTACGTGCATTTCTACGCTGAAGACAACTGAGATTAAAAACAAGATCGTTCTCTTCAGAAACACTCACGCATGAAAAGCGTCTACTTTAGTTTACTACTTATAAAAAATTAAATTTAGGAAATATAGAGCTTTACCTGCTTAGGTGCGATACATGCGCATTATGCGCTATAATAAACTTGATTTATTTTTCTTATGACAGCCACTCTACAAGACGCATGGGTCCAATTCAAAAACGAACGTGCAGTAACCCTGTGCCCTACGAGTTTAGTTTCCGACTACAGGCAGGTAGAAAAATGGATAAATAATTGTCCTCTGACAGACTTAAATGAAGGTCGTCAGATTATGGCTTGGGTCTTAGGACAAAAACCAATTAAATCTAGCCGCCGTGTCGCAATGTACGTAAAAAGTCTGTACAAATGGGCATCTAGTGAAGACATTGCACTTCTGTCAAAAAATCCAATTACAACTTTTAAAATGCCAAAACCTCCGCAGGAGGACATAGACATTATTGTTATACCCCAGAGCGAAACTTTAATAGTTTTAAACGCTTTAAACTCAAAGACCACGCGAAATGGGGCTCGTTGGTCTCACTACGCGGAGTTTATGTTGCAGACCGCAATGAGAACCGGAGAAGTAAGGGCTTTAAAGTGGGAAGATATAAAAGAAAATAAAGTATTAGTTCACGGTAATTACACACTTACTCATGGATATAAAAATTCAACTAAGACAAACCGCAAACGTTGGGTACCTCTAAACATCAAGACGCAAGAAATTTTAGATAAAACAAAGAAAGTTGACGAGTATATATTTCCGTGGAATAGATACGCATTTCAAAGTTACTTTTACGACAGAATGTCCGAACTACATAAGGAAGGGATAATCGAAAACAGGTATCGCCCTTACGATCTTCGCCACACGGCGATTAGTCGTTGGATAGAAGCACAAATACCTGTAGCCCAAGTAGCGAACTGGGCTGGAAACAGCTCTGAAGTTATTTGGCAACACTATGTAAATGTGACCAAAGATTACGAAATGCCCGTTTTATAAAACTATGGTGTCTTCTCCATTACTACCAAATAAACCTGCGCTGTTAATCGTTCCCGCGCTAGTGACACCGGTAAATACACTGTCTGTGCTGCCGCCAGTAAATACGAAGTCAGAGGTAGCACCTACGCTACCTTCGACTACAACAACTGGTTGCTCTTGAGAGGGCCAAACAGGGTAACCAGACCCAGTTATGTAACTAGCTAGTTCATCAGTGGAGATTGTTGTAGCTATGTTAAGAACTTTATAGTTACAGGCTCCTCGTATATCTTGACGCCATATTTGAACACCGCTTGGTATTGGTGTACCGTTATCAACCATACGGACCACGGACCAATCAGATGGACTTAGAAGAGTATTAGCTGTAGTTCGAGTTTGATCTACCCAACCAGATACTAAAACGCCATGATCCTTAGGTATTAAAGTACCACTAGCGGTATAACCCCAATAAAAGCGTTGATCGTAATAAGGACTTGGGGGATCAGGAACCTCAGTAATACCAATTGCAGCTCGTTCCTCTGGAGAAGCTAAACGAAGCCAATTGGCGGGAAACATAGTGTCTCCTGCTTCAAAAGAAACGTCTAGAGGTAACCGATTCCCGTTTAAAACAAACACAGCAAAACATTTTTACGTACTTTTATTATAATCAACTCTCAGCTATCCATATAGAAAATGTACTTTGAATTAGACTGAGGTAAGTCAAAAAGTTACATGACTACATTAGTAGCCAACATACCTCCGGTCAAAGTTTGGGTAAGACGCGAATATTTACGAGATTTACGTGACGGACACGGGGAATACACCCCCGGATATTGGGTTACATG
>Ga0315275_10000727_pt1 | contig 27428 bp, 21 predicted proteins | sample YL17G03_0_MG_FD_205557 | JGI IMG/M metagenome (GOLD analysis project Ga0315275, IMG submission 205557) | Sediment microbial communities from Yellowstone Lake, YNP, Wyoming, USA - YL17G03_0 | ecosystem: Environmental > Aquatic > Freshwater > Lake > Sediment | place: USA: Wyoming | collected...
TCGCTGCAGTCCTTTGCCGCCGGCGAATCATGCGAAACGCACAGCGCCGCTACGCGCGTTGCCGTGCTCGAACTTTATACTTCCGAAGGCTGCAACAGTTGCCCGCCGGCCGATCGATGGGTAAGTGCCCTGCCTGCCAAAGGGTTCACGCCTGATCGCGTGATCCCGCTCGCCTTTCATGTCGACTACTGGGATCAACTCGGCTGGCCGGACCGCATGGCGAAAGCACAATTCAGTGCCCGCCAGCGCATGCAGGCGGAGCGCAATCGTGCAAGCATCGTGTATACCCCGCAACTGCTTTTGAACGGCGCCGACTATCGATCATCGTTTTCGGATAGCCGCTTCGGCGACCGCGTAAATGAGCTTAACCGGCTAACGTCCGCCGCCGACTTGGTGCTGCGGCAGCGAGCGGTTGCTTCCGGTATCGAAGTCGAACTGGATAGTCGACTCACGCAGCCGGCGTTCGCGGGTGTTTCGCGAACCTACCTGGCAATCACCGAAAACCGCCTTCAGAGCGCGATTAAAGCCGGCGAGAATCGGGGGAAGCTGCTGCACCACGACTTCGTGGTACGCGAGCTCGCCGGGCCGCTGCCGATGGACGAAGCCGGCCGATTGCACTGGACGTCGGCCTTGGCATTGCCCCCGGACTGGAAACGATCCGACCTCGCGCTGGTCGCGTTCGTGCAGGACGCTCACAGCGGAGAAATCCTGCAGGCCTTGCATGCCCCGCTGTGTAGCCGGCCCTAGCCTGGATAATTCATGAAGACGCCCCCGTCTGCGGAGCATCGCTGGCGCAATGCAGTTTGCGAATTGAGGCAAGCCTGTGAAAGAATAGCTCCACCCTGATTCACGACACCATAAGAGCATAAGGGGGAGGAGATTGGACGTGCGCATTCGCAGCCCCCGCGACTTCTTTGCCGGGGCCATATTTCTGTTGTTCGGTTTGTGCGCCGTCCTGGTGGGCCGCGACTACCCGATGGGCACGGCCCTGCACATGGGTTCCGGCTACTTCCCCCTCGTTCTGGGCGCCCTGCTCCTGTTGCTTGGCGCGGGGATCTGCATCAAGGGCCTGGTGATCGACGGCGAAGGACTTGAATCCATCGGCTTGCGCCCGCTGCTGCTGGTACTGCTCGCCATCGGCGCGTTCGCGGTGTCGGTGGAACCCATCGGCCTGGTTGCCGCCACTGTCCTGATGACGCTCATCGGTGCGTCTGCCAGTCCCGAGAGCCGCTGGCGCGAAGTCGTTGTTCTCACCATTGCGCTGCTCGGCTTGTCGGTGGGCGTGTTTGCCTACGGACTCGGCTTGCCCTTCAGGCTTTTCCCGCTCTGATGGAACTGCTCGCCGATCTGCAACTCGGTTTCGGTGTCGCCCTGACGCTACAGAATATTCTGTATTGCTTCATCGGCGTGTTGCTCGGCACGCTCATCGGCGTGCTGCCCGGCATCGGCCCGGTCGCGACCATCGCCATGCTGCTGCCGGCCACTTACACGTTGCCGCCGGTTTCCGCGCTTATCATGCTCGCCGGCATCTACTACGGCGCGCAATACGGCGGCTCGACGACCGCGATTCTGGTGAACATCCCCGGCGAATCGTCTTCGGTCGTCACCTGTCTCGACGGCTATGCGATGGCGCGACAGGGCCGCGCCGGTCCGGCGCTTGCGATCGCCGCGTTGGGTTCATTTTTCGCCGGCACGGTCAGCACCCTGATGCTGGCGCTGTTTGCCCCGCCACTGGCCGAGGTTGCATTCCGTTTCGGTCCGGCCGAATATTTTTCGCTGATGGTTCTGGGTCTGATCGCGGCCATCGTGCTGGCACGGGGATCGTTGATCAAGGCGATTGCCATGATTATTCTCGGCCTGCTCCTGGGTATTGTCGGCGCGGATACCAATACCGGCCTGTTCCGTTTCACCTTCGGACTGCCGCAACTCGCCGACGGCATCGGCTTCGTCGTCGTAGCCATGGGCCTGTTCGGGTTCTCTGAGATCATTGCCAATCTGGAGCGGCGCGCGAAACGCGAAATCGTGATGGCGCGGATCACGAGCCTGATGCCAACGCGCGAGGACTTCGCCGCTTCGTGGAAAGCGGTGTTGCGCGGTACCGGAATCGGCGCGTTGCTCGGCATCCTGCCGGGGGGCGGCGCCGTGCTGGGCTCTTTCGCCGCTTACACCCTCGAGAAGAAAATCGCCAAAGACCCGTCGCGCTTCGGCAAAGGCGCCATCGAAGGCGTGGCTGCGCCGGAATCGGCCAACAATGCGGGGGCGCAGACGTCGTTTATTCCTCTGCTTACGCTGGGCATTCCCTCCAACGCCGTCATGGCGTTGATGGTCGGCGCCATGACCATCCATGGCATCACGCCGGGACCGCAGGTCATGTCGCAGCGGCCGGACTTGTTCTGGGGGATGATCGCCAGCATGTGGATCGGCAATTTCCTGCTGGTGATTCTGAATCTTCCCCTGATCGGCATATGGGTGAAACTGCTGTCGGTGCCTTATCGTCTCCTATATCCCGCGATCCTGTTGTTCTGTTGCATCGGGGTTTACAGCCTCAACAACAGCGCCGTCGATGTCGGACTGGCCTTGTTCTTCGGTCTGCTGGGTTATCTGTTCATCAAGCTGGACTGCGAACCCGCGCCGCTGCTGCTGGGGTTCGTGCTGGGACCGATGATGGAAGACAATCTGCGACGCGCTATGCTGCTGTCGCGCGGCAACCCAGGGGTGTTCGTCACGCGCCCCTTGAGTCTGGGATTGCTGGTGGTAGCCCTGGCATTGCTCATCGTCGTCGTGCTTCCGGCGGTGAGGAAAAAACGCGAAGAAGCTTTTCAGGATTAGCCATGGCTGATTTCAGTTGGGAATTTCCCTATCCATCCCGCCGCATGCCGGTGCTGGCTCGCAATGTCGTCGCCACCTCGCAGCCCCTGGCGGCGCAGGCGGGATTGCGCATGCTGCTCGCCGGAGGCAATGCCGTCGATGCGGCGATTGCCACCGCCGCCGCACTGACTGTGGTCGAGCCGGTCATGAACGGCATCGGCTCCGACGCCTTCGCGCTGGTGTGGGACGGGAAATCGTTAAAGGGCTTGAATGCTTCCGGTCGCGCTCCGCGGGCGTGGAACCCTGGACGCTATGCCGGCCAGGTCCGCATGCCGACAGAGGGGTGGGATAGCGTTACCGTGCCCGGCGTGGTCTCCGCCTGGGCCGGTTTGTCCGCGAAACTTGGCAAACTTGCATTCGAGACTTTGCTCGAACCGGCCATCGACTATGCCCGTAACGGATTTCCCGTTTCGCCGGTTGTCGCCTCGCAATGGGAATCGCAGATTCCGCGCTTGAAGGATCAACCCGGCTTCGCGCAGGCTTTTGTGCGCGATGGCCGCGCGCCGCGCGCCGGCGAACTGTTCCGGTTTCCCGAGCAGGCCGACACGCTGACCGAAATCGCGCGCACCCGCGGAGAATCGTTCTATCGCGGCACCCTCGCCAAGCGCATCGCCGATTTCAGTGCCGCATGCGGGGGCGCACTGGATGTCGATGATCTGGCCGCGCACCAGCCGGACTGGGTCGAGCCGATCGGCCAGGGATATCGCGGTTACCGCATGCATGAAATTCCGCCCAACGGTCAGGGCATCGCCGCGCTGATTGCACTGGGTATCCTGGAACATTTCGATCTCGGCAGCATCGCCGTGGATGGCGTCGACAGCCTGCACCTGCAGATCGAAGCCATGAAGCTCGCCTTCGCCGACATCTATCGTTATGTTGCGGATCCGCGGGCAATGGAGATTCGCGGGGCCAGCCTGCTCGATCCGGCGTACCTGAAAGCACGCGCAAAATTGATTCGTCGCGACCGCGCCGGGCAGGCGGTTGCCGGCCTGCCGCCATCGGGCACCGTCTATCTCGCCACAGCCGATGCGAACGGCATGATGGTGTCGTACATTCAGTCGAATTACATGGGATTCGGTTCCGGCGTGGTGGTGCCGGGCACGGGCATCAGCATGCAGAATCGCGGTTACGGATTCTCGCTGCAGCCGGGGCACCCGAATCTGGTCGGCGGTGGCAAGCGCCCGTTCCACACGATCATTCCCGCGTTCCTGACGCGCGATGGTCAACCGGTCATGAGTTTCGGCGTGATGGGCGCCGACATGCAGCCGCAGGGTCATTTGCAGATGGTGGTGCGTCTCATCGACTACGGGCAGAATCCGCAGGCCGCGGCCGATGCGCCACGCTGGAAAATCGCTCTGGATGGCGGCCTGCTGCTTGAACACGCCAGCGGCGAAAACGTTGCGCGTGGTCTCGCGCAGCTCGGTCATCGCATTACGCGGACACCCCCGGGAAGCATGGAATTCGGCGCAGCACAGCTCATTCACAGGCTTGGCGATGCTTATGTTGCCGCGTCGGAGCCGCGCCGCGATGGTCAGGCAGTCGGTTTCTGATGCGCAAATGACGGCCCTCAGCGCCCCGCGCTGAGGGCCTGCTCTCGAAGGGAGGTCAGACTGCTGCGCGTGGTAATGGCTTCGGGATCGATGCGCAGTTCCAGTAACGCCGGTTTATCGGATGCCAGCGCGCGCTCGAAAGCCGGCTCGAACTCCGCTGTCCTGTTTACCACTTCGCCGTGCAATCCATAGGCTTTCGCCAGCGCGGCAAAATCCGGGTTGTTGAGCGCGGTGGCATGGACGCGGCCCGGATATTCCCGCTCCTGGTGCATGCGTATCGTGCCGTACATGCCATTGTTGACGACGATGAACAGAACCGGCAGGTCGTATTGCACGGCGGTCGCCAGTTCCTGACCGTTCATCATGAAGCAACCATCGCCCGAAAAGCTCACCACGACGCGATCGCGATGAACGAGCTTTGCCGCAATCGCGGAAGGCACACCGTAACCCATCGCGCCATTGGTCGGGGCGAGTTGCGTGCGAAACCCGGTGTACTGGTAAAACCGCTGCACCCAGCCGGAATAGTTGCCGGCGCCGTTGGTAATGATCGCGTTCTCGGGCAAGCGGCCGCGCAGGAAGGCCATCACTTCGCCGAGATCGAGCGCGCCCGGCATAACGCCATGCTTCAGGTTCTTCAGATAGCCTTCCCGGCCGCGATGGGTCCAGTCCCGCCAGCGCGATGAGTCGACCGCAGCAAGGTTGGCGGCCGCGGCTGCGAATTCCTGCATGCCGGCGTTGATCATCAACTCGGCCTGGTACACGCGGCCGAGTTCTTCGGATGACGGGTGGACATGGACCATGCGCTGGGTGGGCTGCGGGATCGAGAATAGCGTGTAACCGCCGCTGGTCATTTCTCCCAGGCGCGCGCCGATGCTGACAATCAGATCGGCATTGCGCACGCATTCCGCGAGCGATGGACTGATGCCGATGCCGACATCCCCGCAGTAGTTCGGATGCCGGTTGTCGAGCAGATCCTGCCGGCGGAAGCTGCAGGCGGCGGGGAGATTGTTCGCCTCGATGAATGCACGGATGTCATCGCAGGCGCCAGCAGACCAGTCGCCGCCTCCCAGAATCACCAGCGGCTTGTGCGCTTGTGCAAGCATTTCACGCATACGGTCCATATCCCCGATACCCGCATGCGCCTTCACCCGCGCGTAGGCTCGCGCATCACCCGCCGCCGCCTGGCTGCCCAGCATGTCTTCCGGCAACGACAGCACGACCGGCCCGGGGCGTCCACAAACGGCCGTATGAAATGCGTGGCTGACGAACTCCGGAATTCTGTCGGCGCGATCGATCTGCGCGACCCACTTGGTCATCTGTCCGAACATGCGCCGGTAGTCCATTTCCTGGAAGGCTTCGCGCTCTGCCACGTCGCCGCCGACCTGGCCGATGAACAGAATCATCGGTGTCGAGTCCTGATAGGCGGTATGCACGCCTATGCTCGCATTGGTCGCGCCCGGACCCCTGGTGACGAAGCAAATCCCCGGGCGGCCCGTGAGCTTGCCGTAGGCTTCCGCCATAAAAGCCGCGCCACCTTCCTGCCTGCATACGATCAGGCGCATGCGTTCGCGCACATCGTAAAACGCGTTCAGCACATCGAGATAGCTCTCGCCTGGAACGCAGAACGCGGTATCCGCGCCATGAATTCCAAGTTGGTCCACCAGAATGCGCCCGCCGCTTCTGAACGGCATTTTCTCGTTCATTCCTACTCTCCCATCATCAGGCGTTCGATTATACCCATGCGGCGCTTTTGGCCACTCCTGCCCGGGTACGATCCTGCCCGCCGTGTTTGGATATAATGGCCCGCGTCTCAATAAATGCCGTACCCGGTCTGTTACAAGGCCGCAACCGGAATACAACAAGGGAGGTCTCGCAAATGGTCTGGTCCCAGATCTACGATCCGATGAACAATGCCGTGCTCAGCACAGCACTTGCTGCCGTTCCCGTCGTCGTACTGCTCGGCGGCCTCGCGTTTTTCCGCTTGTCGGCGCATGTGGCGGCGATTCTGGGCTTGGCCTCCGCACTGATCATCGCCATCTTCATCTATGGCATGCCGGCTCAGATGGCGGGCGCATCGGCGCTGTATGGCGCTTTCTTCGGATTGCTGCCGATCGGTTGGATCGTGCTGAACATCATCTTTCTCTACCAGCTCACTAAAGACAAAGGCTACTTCCAGATCCTTCAGGACAGCATCGCGGGGGTCACCGAAGACCGCCGCCTGCAGTTGCTGCTGATCGCATTCGCGTTCGGCGCGTTCTTCGAAGGCGCCGCCGGCTTTGGCACACCGGTGGCGGTAACCGGCGCAATCCTGATCGGGCTGGGGTTTTCCCCGCTTGCGGCTTCGGGACTTTCCCTGATCGCAAATACGGCGCCGGTTGCCTATGGCGCACTCGGCACGCCCATCATCGCACTGTCTGCGGTGACAGGCCTCGATCTGCTGCAGCTATCGGCAATGGTCGGCCGCCAGTTGCCGTTTTTCTCGCTGCTGGTGCCGTTCTGGCTGATCTGGGCCTTTGCCGGCTGGCGCGGCATGAAGGAGATCTGGCCGGCGATCCTGGTCACCGGTTTCACGTTTGCAGTTCCCCAATACCTGATTTCCAATTATCACGGTCCATGGCTGGTGGACGTCGGCGCCGCCATCATTTCGATGGTCTGCCTGACGCTGTTCCTGAGAGTCTGGAAACCGAAGACGATCTGGAAAACCACGGCGCTCAAGGGACACGAGTCCGACAGCGGGACAGCCGATACTGTCGCTACCATGCAACTGGTCAGACATGACCGTTCCGCGGTGGTTCGAGCCTGGGTGCCATGGCTTGTTCTTTCGGTTTTTGTGTTCCTGTGGGGTGTGCCGCAAGTCAAGGATCTGCTGAACGGCGTATCGCAGGAAAAGCGCGTGGTGATGGTGGACGGAAAGGAAAAAACCGAAGCCGTGCCCTATGCCTGGAAAGGCTACACGAAGCTGGACTTCCCCGTTTCGGGATTGCATGAAATGGTCGAGAAAGTTCCGCCGGTGGTCGCCAAGGCCCATACGGAAAAGGCTGTTTACGTTCTCAACTGGCTGTCTGCTACCGGTTCGGGAATTCTGCTCGCCGCATTGATCGCCGGGCTGTACATGCGCTACTCATTCGGCGAGTTGCTGCGCAAGTACTGGGAGACCATCAAGCTCGTGAAGTTTTCACTGCTTACGATTGCGGCCATGCTCGCGATTGGTTTTACGACCAGGTATTCAGGAACCGATGCCACGATGGGTTTGGCGTTTGCGCACACTGGCGCACTTTATCCGTTCTTTGGAGCGATGCTTGGCTGGCTGGGCGTGGCTTTGACGGGGTCCGATACGGCATCCAACGTGCTGTTTGGCGGATTGCAGAAGGTCACCTCCGAACAACTCGGCCTGAACCCGAATCTGATGGCGGCGGCCAACAGTTCAGGTGGCGTGATGGGCAAGATGATCGACGCGCAGTCCATCGTGGTGGCCTCCACTGCAACCCGGTGGTATGGGCACGAAGGCGACATCCTGCGCTATGTCTTCTTCCACAGCATCGTGCTGGCAATGCTGGTGGGCGGCCTGATCATGCTGCAGGCGTATGTTTATCCGTTCACACTGCTGCAGATCATGCCTCTGACACCATAAGTCAGCCGGCAGCACGGCCAACAAAAAGCCCACCGCAAGCGGTGGGCTTTTGCTGGCGCCGTCGAACTACTCAGCTCGCCGCTTTTTGTTCTTCCGCAACCGCTTTCATCGACAGTCTCAGCCTGCCTTTTTCGTCAGCCTCGAGCACCTTGACGCGAACGGCCTGGCCTTCCTTGAGATGGTCGGCCACGCTATTGACGCGCTCATTGGCTATTTGCGAAATGTGCAGCAAGCCATCCTTGCCTGGAAGCACGCTCACGATGGCGCCGAAATCGAGCAGCTTCAGCACCGTACCGTCATAGATGCGACCGACTTCGACTTCGGCCGTGATTTCCTCGATGCGGCGCCTGGCGGCCTCGCCACCCTCGGAGGATACGCAGGCAATTGTCACCGTGCCGTCGTCATTGATGTCGATCGTCGTTCCGGTTTCCTCCGTGATCGCGCGAATAACCGCCCCACCCTTGCCGATGACGTCACGAATCTTTTCCGGTTTGATTTTGATGGTGATCATGCGCGGCGCGTAGGCGGACAGTTCCGGGCGCGCTGCGGACAACGTCTCGCGCATGATGCCAAGGATGTGCATCCGGCCTTCGCGGGCCTGCAACAGCGCGACGTTCATGATCTCTTTGGTGATGCCCTGGATCTTGATGTCCATCTGCAGCGCGGTGACGCCCTTCTCGGTCCCGGCTACCTTGAAATCCATGTCCCCCAGGTGATCTTCGTCGCCCAGGATGTCGGTAAGCACGGCGAAACGCTTGCCTTCCTTGATAAGGCCCATCGCAATGCCCGCGACATGGGCCTTGAGCGGTACGCCGGCATCCATCAGCGCAAGACATCCGCCGCAGACCGAAGCCATCGAACTCGATCCATTCGACTCCGTGATTTCGGAAACCAAGCGCATCGAATAGGCAAATTCCTCGGGCCCCGGAAGCACCGCCATCAAAGCGCGCTTGGCAAGACGGCCATGCCCGACTTCGCGCCGCTTGGGCGTGCCTACGCGACCGGTTTCACCAGTCGAATAAGGCGGGAAATTGTAGTGCAGCATGAATCTGTCGCTGTATTCGCCCTGCAGGGCGTCGATTCTTTGCTCGTCGCGCGCGGTACCCAGCGTCGCGACCGCCAATGCCTGCGTTTCGCCGCGCGTAAACAGAACCGACCCGTGCGCTCGCGGAAGCACCCCGGCCCGTATGGTGATCGGACGCACAGTGCGCGTATCGCGACCGTCGATTCGCGGCTCGCCATTGAGAACCTGGCTGCGAACGATTCTGGATTCCAGGTCGCCGAAAATCGTCTTCACGAGATTGACGTGATCGGACTCGGATCCGGCTGGCGCGGTTTCCGCCAGGACCTTGGCGCGTGCCGCCTCTATTTTCTCGGTTCGGGCCTGCTTTTGGCGCGAGCCGTAGGCCTGGCGCAGCTCTTCTTCGGCGAGTTCCGAAATACGCGCAATCAGACTCGCGTCTTTCTGCAACGGCGCTACGTCCCACAATGGCTTACCGACTTCGTCGGCAAGTTCAGTGATGACATCAATCACCGATTGCATCTGCTGGTGACCGTAGACGACCGCGCCGAGCATGACGTCTTCGGGCAACTCCATCGCTTCAGATTCGACCATCAGCACGGCCTGGCTGGTGCCCGCGACAACCAAATTGAGTTGTGAGGACTTCAGTTCGGTGGCAGTCGGATTAAGGAGGTATTCGCCGTTCAGATAGCCCACACGCGCAGCACCGATGGGACCGTCGAAGGGGATGCCGGAGATGGCAAGCGCCGCGGACGCGCCGATCATCGCGGGAATATCCGAATCCACTTCGCTGTTGGAAGAGACCACGGTCGCGATAATCTGAATTTCGTTGTAGAAACCTTCAGGGAACAGCGGGCGGATGGGGCGGTCGATCAGGCGGCAGGTCAGGACTTCTTTTTCCGAGGGCCGGCCTTCGCGTTTGAAGAATCCTCCGGGGATCTTGCCGGCCGCGTAAGTCCGCTCCTGATAATCCACGGTGAGCGGAAAGAAATCCTGGCCGGGTTTTACATCTTTCCTGCCGACTACCGTTACCAGCACGACGGTATCGTCCATGTTGACCATGACGGCGCCGTGGGCCTGGCGTGCGATTTCGCCGGTTTCGAGCGTCAGCGTGTGGTGCCCGTAGCTGATGGTTTTTCTGGTGACGTTCAAGAGGGTTCCCTTTGAGTGCTGCAATGCCGGAGAGCGGTGCGCCCAGGCCGGCGAGGTTGGATGTTTCTGTGTGGTGGAGCGGACTTCATTGCCTGCCCCTTCATTCCTCGAATCTGCCGAAGCTCGTCCGAAGAATGCGAAGAAGTTGATTGGTTACTTGCGCAGGCCGAGACGATCCAGCAGGGTGCGATACCGGTCACGGTCCGATCGGCGCAGGTAATCGAGCAATTTACGACGACGGCTGACCATCCGCAGCAATCCACGGCGGGAATGATGATCCTTCACATGGTCCTTGAAATGGCCTGTCAGATCGTTGATACGCGCGGTCAGCAATGCAACCTGCACTTCAGGCGAGCCGGTGTCGGCTTTTGCCCGTTGATGATCCTGCAGAATCTGAGCCTTCTGGCCCGTCGAAATCGACATTACCTAGCCTCCGAAAGAAAGGCCGACAGTTTACCTTTGGAATCCCAACATTTCCAAGTATTTTTAGGGGCTTGATCGCGCGCCCGAGGCCCGGCGAGCAACGGTGCCGGATTGGGATACGAGACGCTTGGAGGTCAGGACCCCATCGATGCGAATTTCCCCGACGCCGAGAAATGCCCCGGCCGTATCGTATAGCCTGACCAATCCGCTAGGCGCATTGACTGCGGCTACAGCAAGGCCGGTTATGAGGCGTTGACCCGCCTCCGGGCTGAGGCAAACTGCAGGGAGCACGGCAACCAGTCTGTCGACCGGCAGCAACCGGGCGAGTCTGGATGCATCGTCCATTTCGGTCAACTGCTCCAGACCAATCGCATCCTGCAGCACCAGATCGCGAATACGCGTCCTGCGCAGGCCCAGCAGATAGGCCCCGCAACCCAACGCTTTGCCAATGTCTTCGGCCAGTACTCTGACATAGGTTCCCTTGCTGCATTCGACCCGAATCGTCAAAGTATCTTCTGTTTTATCAATATATTGTAGTGTATATATAATAATTCGTCGAGGTAACCTGACAACGGTTTCCCCAGCACGCGCATACGTATATAACGGCTTCCCATCTTTCTTGATGGCGCTATGCATGGGTGGGATCTGTTCTACGGATCCGATGAACGAGCCCAGCACCTATTGCAGTCGCTCGGCCGTAAACTGCGGCCTGCCGTAAGGCTCGAGGACCCCTTCCGCGTCGCCAGTGGAACTCACGAAGCCCAACCGAATGGATGCTTCGTAAGTCTTGTCGGCATCGAGCAGCGAATGGGAAAACTTGGTTGCCTCTCCCAAGCAGATGGGCAACAGGCCTGTCGCAAGGGGGTCCAGGGTGCCGGTATGGCCCGCTTTCGACCAGGCGTAGAGACGTCGAACGCGCTGCAAGGCGGCATTCGAGGAAACACCGGCGGGTTTGTCGAGCAAGAGAACGCCGTCGATCATGGTGACTATGTCCGGATCGTGCAAATCGACCGCATCGGATGGTCAGGACTTTTCGCCATCCACGTCTACGGGTTGCGAGGCGATGGCATCGTCGATCAGGTTCGACAATCGTATGCCGCGCTCGACCGACTCGTCATGGATAAAGTGGAGCTCCGGGACAATCCGAAGTTTGAGGCCCTTGGCCAGCTGGGAACGCAGGAATCCGGATGCATGCTGCAGACCGGCGGCGGCCTTGGCAACGGATTGCGCGCCGCCAAGGGTGGTAAAAAATACCTTTGCATGATGGTAATCGCTGCTGATTTCGACACCGGTGAGCGTGATCATGCCGACCCGCGGATCCTTGACTTCGATCCGGATCAGCTCGGCGAGATCCTTCTGAATCTGATCGCCGATTCGGGCAAGCCTGGAGGGATTTTTCGCCACCTGCTGAGTCGAAGAGAATTCGAGTCTGGAACGGGCCGCGATCCGATAGCCCACATCCAGTCTCGTTGAGATGGACTTAAAGGCTGCGGGCGATTTCCACGACTTCGTAGACTTCCAACTGATCGCCGACATTGATGTCGTCGAAGTTCTTGACGGACAAGCCGCATTCGAACCCTGCTTTGACTTCGCGCACGTCGTCCTTGAAGCGCTTCAGCGAATCGAGCTCACCTGAATGAACCACGACATTATCCCGGAGTACCCGGACCAGTGAACCGCGCCGGACCAAGCCTTCGAGCACGTAGCAGCCCGCAACCGTTCCGACTTTGGAGATTTTGAACACCTGCCGGATTTCCACCAGGCCGATGATGCTTTCCTTCTTCTCCGGAGCAAGCATTCCGGATAGCGCGGATTTCACTTCATCCACCGCTTCGTAGATGATGTTGTAATAACGAAGATCTATGCCGTGCGCGGCGACCAATTTCCTCGCCGTCGCATCGGCACGGGTGTTGAACCCGATAATGACGGCATTGGATGCCAGGGCGAGATTGACATCCGATTCCGTGATCGCGCCGACACCGGCATGAACGATATTGACCTTGACCTCGGCGGTCGATAGCTTCTCCAGAGATTGCGACAAGGCTTCGTATGAGCCTTGCACATCCGTCTTGATGATCAGCGACAGCACCTTTGCCTGACCAACGGTCATCTGGTCAAACACGCCCTCGAGCTTCGCGGTCTGCTGTTTGGCCAGCTTGACCTCGCGGAATCTTCCTTGACGGAACAGCGCAATTTCCCGAGCCTTGCGCTCGTCGCTCAGAACAACCACCTCTTCGCCGGCGAGCGGCACGTCGGACAGTCCCTGGACTTCCACAGGAATTGACGGCCCGCCTTGTTGAATCGAGTGACCCGCCTCGTCCAGCATGGCGCGAACACGGCCGAACACGGCACCAGCGAGCACGACATCGCCGCGCTTGAGTGTTCCTGATTGCACCAGGATGGTGGCCACCGGTCCGCGCCCCTTGTCCATTCGGGACTCAATGACAACCCCGCGAGCGGGAACGTCCTTCGGCGCCTTGAGCTCCATAACTTCCGCTTGCAGCACAATGCGTTCGAGCAACTCATCGATGCCTTGGCCGGTCTTCGCGGACACGTCCTGGAACATGGCATCACCCCCCCACGCTTCGGGCACCACATCGTGTACCGCCAGTTCCTGACGGATCTTTTCGGGATTTGCCTCAGGCTTGTCGATCTTGTTGACCGCTACCAGTATTGGAACTTTTGCAGCCTTGGCGTGATTGACCGCTTCCAATGTCTGGGGCATCACGCCGTCGTCTGCGGCGACCACCAAAATCACCAGATCCGTAACCTTGGCGCCGCGAGCACGCATTGCGGTAAAAGCTTCGTGGCCGGGCGTATCCAGAAACGTGATCATCCCGCGCGGGGTGTTCACGTGATAGGCGCCGATGTGCTGGGTGATGCCGCCGGCCTCGCCACTAGCGACACGAGTCCGCCGAATATAGTCGAGCAGCGAGGTCTTGCCGTGATCGACGTGCCCCATTACCGTCACAACGGGGGCCCGCGGCTCGGCGACGACGTCATGCTTTTCTCCTTCATCTACCAGAAACGATTCCGGGTCGTCGAGTTTTGCAGGCTTGGCAATGTGACCCATTTCTTGCACCACGATCATCGCAGTTTCCTGATCGATCACCTGATTGATGGTGACCATGCTCCCCAGTTTCATCAGCACCTTGATGACCTCAGCTGCCTTCACTGACATCTTTTGCGCCAGGGCGGCAACGGTGATGGTTTCCGGCACCAGAACTTCGCGAACGACCGCTTCCGGCGCCGTGAATGCCTGCTCGGAAACGACTGCTTCTGTCTTGTGGCGCGCTCCCCGCCCCGAACGCGTATGCCAGCTCTGCGCGCCTCCGCTGACATCCCCGCGCATCTTCAGACCCCTGCGTTTCGCCGATTCGTCCTTCCACGCATCCGGTTTCTTGACGGGCTTGGGTTTGGCCGCTTTCTCGATCGCTTTGCCGGCAGGCTTATGCAGAGTGCCTTCCGTAGTCGCTTTCTTCGGCTCCTCGGCAGGCTTGGCGACCTGCGCGGCGACAGCGGTGCTCGGCTCGGCCTGGATGGCTGTGGCTTCAACCTCCTTTGCGGATTTGCGCTTGCGCTGTAGTTTCTGCGCCACCTCCGCAGTTTGACGCGCTATTAATTCCGCTTGCTTGCGCGCCTCTTCCTCCCTCAGTGCCGTTTGCTCTGCACCGACTGTGGGCGCTGTGGGCGCTGTGGGCGTGGGGGCAGGCGCAGGGACGGCTTGCGCTTGCGCCGGAATGCTCTCGAGCGCTTCAGGCGTGGCATCGCGTTTAACCAGCACCCGCTTCTTCTTTACCTCAACCTGGATCGTGCGCGCCTTGCCGGTGCTATCCGATTTCTTGATTTCGGTGGTCTGCCGCCGGGTCAGGGTAATCTTGTTCTTCGTGTCCTTCGCGCCGTGAACCCTGCGCAAATAGTCCAGTAGCTGCGTCTTGTCATGCTCCGTGAGAACCGTATCATCGGCGAGCGCCTTGCCAATTCCGGAAGCTTGCAATTGCTCGAGGAGCATCGCAGAGGCCAACCCCAATTCCTTGGCAAACTGAGCAACATTCATCTGCGCCATAAATTACCCCTGACTCGCCGCAAACCATGGCGCACGCGCCGTCATGATCAATTGTTTGGCGCGCTCCGCGTCAATTCCTGTCAACTCGACAAGATCATCCGCGGCGAGATCGGCGAGTTCCTCCTGCGTCCTGACGCCCTTGGCTGCCAGGACCCGCGCCGTTTCATTATCCATGCCGTCCAACATTAACAGATCGCTGGCCACGTTTTCGACATGTTCTTCAGTGGCAATCGCTTCGACCAGCAATGCGTTGCGGGCCCGGCTGCGCAATTCATTGACCGTGTCCTCGTCGAACGATTCGATCTCCAGCATCTCGTTCAGCGGGACGTAGGCGACCTCTTCAAGGGTCGAAAATCCTTCTTGAATAAGAATGTTGGCCACCTCCTCATCCACGTCCAATCTTTCCATGAATACCTTGCGAACAGCGGTACCCTCCTCATCATTCTTCTTCCGGGATTCTTCTTCGGTCATTATGTTGAGTTCCCACTGCGTAAGCTCGCTGGCCAATCGCACGTTCTGCCCGTTCCGACCGATCGCTTGCGCCAGATTTTCCTCGTCGACCACGACATCCATGCTGTGGGATTCCTCATCTACCGTAATCTTGCTTACTTCGGCGGGCGCCAGTGCATTGATGACGAACTGCGCCGGATCCGGTGACCATAAAATGATGTCGACGCGCTCGCCTGCGAGTTCTGCCGTGACCGCCTGGACTCGCGAGCCACGCATGCCGACGCAGGTGCCGATCGGGTCGATGCGCTGGTCGTTCGATTTCACCGCAATCTTGGCTCTGGAGCCGGCATCGCGGGCGGCCGCCTTGATCTCCAGCAGCCCTTCCTCGATTTCAGGCACTTCCAACTCGAAAAGCTTGATCAAGAATTCGGGAACGGTTCGCGACAAAATCAGCTGCGGCCCGCGATTGTTACGATCAACTTTCAACAGGAAGGCGCGAACACGATCGCCAATCCGAAGATTTTCCTTGGGGATCATCTGATCCTTTGGCAGCGCTGCCTCGATACGTCCTGACTCGATGATCGCGTTTCCGCGCTCCATGCGCTTGATTGCGCCGGTTACGATGAATTCTTCACGTTGTAGAAAATCATTCAGGATTTGTTCGCGCTCGGCGTCACGAATTTTCTGAAGGATGACCTGCTTCGCCGTCTGCGCCCCAATCCGTCCGAACTCGACGGGTTCCAGCGGCTCTTCGACGTAGTCACCCACTTGCTTGTCCAGTTTCTGCTCGATGGCATCGGTCAGCGCAATCTGCTGCGCAGGAAATTCGTGCTCTTCATCGATGACAATTTGCCAGCGCCGGAAGGACTTGTGCGCACCGCTTTCGCGATCGATTTCCACGCGTACGTCCACATCGTCTTTGAAACGCTTTTTGGTGGCGGAAGCCAAGGCGAGTTCGAGCGCCGCGAATACGACGTCCTTCTCGACATTCTTTTCGCGGGCAAGTGCATCGACCAGCATCAACAACTCGCGGCTCATTCTTGAATTCTCCAATCAAATGTTCGGGATCAGTCGTGCCTTGTCGATGTCGGAAAATGCGATCGACACCAACTCACCGTCGACATCCAGTTCAATTCCGACTTCTCCGACAGTCTGCAATTTTCCGATGAATCGCCGTCTTCCGCTCAAAGGCAGGCGAACTTTTACCTGTACGCGTTCTCCCACAAATCTCGTAAAGTCTCGCGGGCGCTTCAATGGCCTGTCCAGACCTGGCGACGAAACCTCCAGTGCGTCGTAATCCACGCCTTCCACTACTAACAATCGAGTCAAATGATTGCTGACAGCCGCGCAGTCCTCGACATCAACTCCATCGGCTTTATCGATGAAAATACGCATCAGCCTGCCTCTATTGGCAAGTTCCAGGTCGACGAGTTCATACCCCAACGCGCCCACCGTTTTTTCTAATAGTGCCGCTAGATCCACGAATCGGTTTTACAAACAAAAAATGGGCTCTCGGCCCAATCTTGTTCTTCAAGCTGGTAATCTTAGCAAATTTCCCGTTTCAATCCAAGACACTGAGTTATGCGCATTTAGCGATGGAATCGATAATCTCCTTTAATTCAGGGCGCTTTGCTGGTGAGCGGATGTTTAGTGCTGCCCAAATTTAATTTTGGATGGTTCAAATGCCGCCCTCGAACTCGACGCGGCTGCGTTTGCCGAGGTGCAGGCTCGCGTGCGAACCCGTGTCCTGCGCACCTTCGTCAAGTGTGGCCTCATCGACAAAGTAGCGCCGCGATCCTCAAGATATTCTTGCTCCATGCCGTGAAGTCAACTGCGAAGGGTGTGACCGCGACTTGGGCCAACGCCACAGCCGAAAAGAAATCAAAAGGCAAGTGGGTTGCCCTGGCGCTCCAGCCAAATGCCTTGGTATGAACTCGTTCAAATTGAGCTGGGGTGGTCGATCAAAGTGTCCGAGGAGAGCGCATGACGAAAATCGTTAGAACCGCGTTAGTGCTTGGCTTCGCCCTCGCAATCCCTGCTATCTGCCACGCCGTCGATACCGGTACTGCGGCATACCGCAATGGAAAGACGGCGGGCTACGTCATCGGTGCACTCCTCTTGTTCCTGGTTGCCAAGCGCCTCTTGGGTGGCCTTGCCTGGGCACGCTGGCTGGTCATTCCTGGTGTTGCATTCGCTATTTGGGGGCTTCACACCCCTGACAGCGTCGACCTCGGCGACATGAGCACCGAGCAAATGCGCGCGCTGGCCGCTACCGTCGAAGCCGGTGAGGTGGTGATGTACACCACCACCGAGTGCGGCTACTGCGCCCAGGCCAAGGGCTGGCTGAGCCAGAACGGCTTTGCCTTTACCGAATGCAACATGAGCGTGAGCGGCCGGTGTGAGAGCGAGTTCAAGGGTTACGGCGGCAACGGCACGCCCTATCTGGTGGTGCGCGGCCACCACATGAAAGACGGCTTCGATTCAGACCAATTTTTGGCGCTGCTCAAGCAATAGCCGCAGCGCAAACGCATAGAACAGCAATAACGACGATGGCCATGAGCACGACGACAGCAACACCCACGTATCTCTCAAACCACCCTGAAATTCTTGAACTGCCACGGGTCCGTGCCATCGACGTCCTCCGGATAGAGAACGCCGCGCTCTTCGAGCGGCGTCCAATCCGTATACACGCCCACGACCCTGCCTAGATACGGTTTACAGATCTCGAGCATGGCCTTGTAGGGCAGTTCGTCAGGCTCGACGATGCCTGCGTCCGAATTCTTGATTGCCCAGATGACGGCGGAAACGTAACCGATGTTGACCTGCAGGCTGGTCGCGTTGTTGTAGGGGCAAAGCTGGCGCGCCTCGTCGATGGTGAGCTGCGAGCCGTACCAGTAGGCGCCCCTCTTATGTCCCATCAGCAGCACGCCGAGTTCATCCATGCCTTCCGAGATCTCGTCGCGCAATAACCGGTAGCGCGGCGGAAACTTGTAGTTGTTGCCGATATACTCGTGCATCGACAGCACGGCGTCGTCGCACGGGTGATAGGAATAATGGCAGGTCGGCCGATACACCGCCTTGCCCTTTTTGTGCACGGTGAAGTAATCGGGAATCGAGGTCGCCTCGCCGTGCGAAATCAGGAAACCCAGCATCGGGCCTTCCAGGGGCGTCCAGGTGCGGACCCGCGTCGAGGCCCCGGTGCGTTCCAGGTAAATCGCCGCTCCACAGCCGAAATCGAACGTGCGCCCATCGGATGGCCAGTTCTTTTCGTGGGTGCCCCAGCCGAGCTCCGCCGGCTGCAGCGACTCGCCTGCAAAGGCCTCGCTCGACCATGTGTTGACGAATTCGTCGCGCGCCTTGCGGCGCGGGCTCAACTGGCTGTCGCGCTCCGCGATGTGGATGACCTTGATATCGAGGCACTGCGCGAGCTCCGCCCACTCCTTGCGGTTTTTCGGCTCGACCCTTTTCATGCCCGTATCCTTCGCTACATTAAGCAGCGCCTGCTTGGTGAGATGCGAGACCAGACCGGGGTTGGCGCCGTGCATCAGCACGCAGGCCGGGCCTTTTGGAAATTTTCCGCGCATTTCCAGCGCGGCTTCGCGATAGGCGTAGTTGGTGCGCCGGGCTGCGGGAACATCCGTATTGTTATGGCCGCCGGGCCACGGCTCGATGCAAGCGTCGATATAGAGGATGTCGCGTTGCTGGCAGTACTCGATGGTGTCCAGGCTGTTCACATCGTAGGACGCGTTGACCAGGAAGTCGCCCTCGCCGAGGTATTTGTCGTACTGCGAGACGTAGGTATCGCTCTTGATCGGCTCGACGATGAACTTGACGCCGAGCGTTCCCGCGATTTCACGGCCGAATGCATTCGCCGTGATGATGGTAATCTGCTCGGGCTTGATGTCGATGTGGCGCAGGATCAGGGGCAGCGAGCCCTGGCCCACGGATCCGAAACCCACGATGAGCATCCGCCCCTTGAAAGACGCGTATTTCTTATGGCCGGCCAATTTTTCTTGTGCTCCTGGTCATTTCGCGCAGCTGTTGCCGAGCGAGGGGCAGGTTATAGACGAAGTTGAAGGCAATCTCAACCCCACCCCCGGCCGCTCTGCGCTCTCCCCCTCTCCCCGGCCCTCTCCCGCAAGGGGAGAGGGAGATTAGGAACGTGAAACATGGTGTCACGCAATATTCAACACCGATTCAAGACTCCCTCTCCCCTTGCGGGATACCCTGGCGAAGCCCGGAGTACTCCGTTAGAGGGCCGGGGAGAGGGGGAGAGGGGGAAGGGTTGGCATGCCTCTTCAGCGCCCACGCCACGTGGCTTCTCACCAACTCCGACGGATGGTCGCGGCGCGTTTCCAGCGCCGTGACCACGGCGGCGCAAGTCGGCGCATTCCCGAGTCCGACCGCCAGATTGCGCAGCCAGCGCTCATGGCCGATGCGCCGGATCGCACTGCCCTGCATGCGGCGTCCGAACTCTTCCTCGCTCCAGGAAAACAACTCCACCAGCCCCGCCGCGTCGAGGCCGTGGCGAACCGCGAAATCCGGCGCGTCGGCTTTCTGCGCGAAGCGATTCCACGGGCAGACCAGCTGGCAATCGTCGCAGCCGTAGATGCGATTGCCCATCAGCGGCCGCAGGTCCTCGGGAATATCGCCCTTGTGTTCGATGGTCAGGTAGGAAATGCAGCGGCGAGCATCGAGCTGGTAAGGCGCGACGATCGCCTGCGTCGGGCAGATGTCGATGCAACGGCTGCAGGTGCCGCAATGCTCGGCTTGCGGCGCGTCCACCGACAACGGCAGGTCCGTATAGATCTCACCGAGGAAGAACCAGGAGCCGGCCTCGCGATTCAGCACCAGGGTGTGCTTGCCGCGCCAGCCCAGGCCCGCCTTGATCGCCAGCTCGACTTCCATGACCGGTGCGCTGTCGGTAAACACGCGATAGCGCAACGGCGTCGCCCCGGCGATACGTTCGCACAGTTTCTGCAGCCGTCCGCGCAAAACCTTGTGGTAGTCGCGCCCCACCGCATAGCGCGCCACATACGCGCGTCTGCCGTCGCGCATGACGTCCCAACTGTCGGCGGCCCCCGGAGGGAAATAATTCATCCTGACGCTGATGATCCGTAGCGTGCCCGGCACCAGCTCCGCCGGCCGCGAACGCCTGGTGCCATGCGCCGACAGATAGTCCATGTCGCCCTGCCAGCCGCGCGACAGCCATTGCAGCAGACGCGTTTCGGCTTCGCCAAGATCGCAATCGGCGACACCCACCTGCTGAAAGCCAAGCTCGGCCGCCCACTGCCGGATCCGGCCGACCAGTTCGCCGGCGGCCGGCTCAGCGAGCGGCTCGTTCAGGTTGCGCGGCCTCATCGGCGGCAGCAGACATCAGGAAATCGAGATTTCGCGTCTCGCCGTGCTTCATCAGGAAGAACTGCTCCGCAGGAATCCCGGCGGCGGCAAGCGCTTCGGTCAGCTTCTTCGGCGGTTCGTCGAGGCGTTCGTCGGTGAGTCGGAAGGTCCCCCAATGAATACCCACCGAGCGGCGCGCGCCCAAATCGCGATGGATCTGCACCGACTCCTCGGGATTCACGTGATTCTCTTTCATGAACCAGCGCGGTTCGTAGCATCCGACCGGAAGGGCGGCGAGATCGATCGGACCGAGCCGGCTGCGGATGTCGGCGAAATCCTTCGAGTAACCGGTGTCACCGGAAAAAAAGAATCTGAGCGCCGGATGCTCGATCACCCAGCCACCCCACAGCGTTTCGTTGCGATCCCAGGGCGAGCGGGCGCTCCAGTGCTGCACCGGCACGAAATGGATCGCCAGCCCCATGTGCTGAAGGTGATCCCACCAGTCCAGTTCTGAAACGTTATCGATGCCGCGCGATGCGAACCAGGCTTTCAGTCCGAGCGGTACGAAGAAGCGCGGCGGCCCGCCCGCCTGCCGGTTCAGCCGTGTCACCGTGCCCGCATCCAGATGGTCGTAGTGATTGTGCGAGACAACCACCACGTCGATGCGCGGCAGATTATCCAATGAGAGCGCCGGCGGCACCTGGCGCTTGGGGCCCGCAAACGACACCGGAGACGCGCGTTCGGTCAGATGCGGATCAGTGAGGATGTTCACGCCCCCCACCTGGAGCAACAGCGTTGCGTGACCGATCCAAGTCAGCGTCGGCTCGACGCGGTTAGACGCGAGAAATGCGACGTCGGGCTGCAGAAGCGCAAATCCGTAACCCCCGGGCGGGTTCTCCGGCACGCCATGCGTCCATCGCTCCCACTGCCACTTCCAGAAGCTCTGCTTTTCCTGGTGCGAGTAGTTGTTGCGAAAGCCGCTTTGGGTGTGATGGGATTTCGCCGGATTATAATGAGGGTTGCTGCGAGAGGCGGCCAGCAGCAGCACACAGGTGGCGCACAACATCATGATCGAACTGAACTTCATCGTTTGGACGGGAAATTCGGGCCAGTGTAGCGGTCCATCGACGGCAGTGTAAAGAATCGGCGGCGAAGCCAGGAAGCCACGCCGATGAAAAGCGCGCGGTCAACGAAAACTTGGGAGCGAGGATATGGCGGCAAGCAAGAAGCAGACGGCAGGCGTCATCGGCCTGGGCTCGATGGGTCTGGGTGTGGCGCGCACACTGCTCAAGAAAGGTTTCGAAGTGCACGCCTACGACGTGCGGCCGGAAGTATCGACGGCATTCGCGAAGGAAGGCGGCGTGGCGGCGGCAAGTCCTGCCGAGGTCGGCCGCCATGTCGCGGTGGTCATCATCCTGGTGGTCAACGCCGACCAGACCAACGAGGTCCTGTTCGGCAAGGATGGGGCCGCCTCCACGCTGGCCAAGGGCTCGGTCGTCATCGCGAGCAGCACGGTCGCGCCGGAATTTGCCATCGATCTGGGTAAACGCCTCGACGCAAAAGGCCTGCTGCTGATCGACGCGCCGGTCTCCGGCGGCGCCGCCCGCGCCGCCAAGGGTGAGTTGTCCATCATGGGCTCCGGTTCCAAAGCCGCCTTCAAGAAAGCCGACGCGGTGCTCAAAGCCATCGCCGGCAAAGTGTACGAACTGGGCGACGAGGCCGGCACCGGTTCGAAGGTGAAAATGATCAATCAACTCCTGGCCGGCGTGCACATCGCCGCCGCTGCGGAAGCGATCGCGCTCGCCATCCGCGCGGGTGCCGATCCAAAGGTCGTCTACGAAGTGATTTCCAACAGCGCCGGCTCTTCCTGGATGTTCCAGAACCGCGTGCCGCACATCCTCGAGGGTGATTACACGCCACTGTCGGCGGTCAATATTTTCGTCAAGGACCTCGGCATCGTGCTCGACTCGGCGAAGAAATTGACCTTCCCGCTGCCAATCACCGCCGCTGCGCATCAGGTCTTTCTCGGCGCCGCCGGCGCCGGCCTGGGCTATGAGGACGACATCGCCGTGGTGAAGGTGTATCAGGCAATGTCGGGTATTAAACTGCCGGGGAAGAATAAACCGTGACGGCGTGACGGTCGTGACGACGTAAGAGCGAGGACTCCAGGCATTGGGAAGACAGTTCCATTGCGACCGCCGACAGAATCGTAACGACCACGCTGTTCTACCTCGTCACGACCGTCACGCCGTCACGACCGTCACGCCGTCACGATCGTCACGACCGTCACGGCCTTTCAGATTCGATCGTTCTCCAGCTTCTGTTCCAGCGCATGCAGCGCCTCAGCTGCTTCCGACAGGTTCGGATTGAGGTCGAGCGCGCGACGGAAGTAGTCCGCGGCTTTTCGGTAGTTGCTGCGTGTCATCCAGATCTCGCCGCAGCTTTCCAGCGTTCCGAACTGATAAGGATTCAGGGCAATCGCGCGATCGTAGTCGGCCAGCGCGCGATCCTCATCACCAAGGGCCGCGTAGGCATCGCCGCGTCGATTCCAGGCTTCGGCAAAATCCGGTTTGAGTTCGATGACCTGGTTCAGTTTTGCGATGGCGGCCTTCGGATCGTTGTGCGCAATGGCCAGCATGCCGGTCTGGAACAGTGGGTCCGCCACCGAGTCATCGGTGCGCATCCAGATACCCCAGACGGACTGCTCCGCCATGCCGCGAATCAATTCGTCCTCGTCCCACAATGCCGCCAGCAGCACCGGGACATCATCCATCGTGCCGATTTCCGCCAGACGTCCATAGGCCAGGCGGCGCTTGTCGGTCTGCGTGGCGCGCGTCTGGTCGAGTGCCCGTTCGCGGCTGATGGGAGTCCAGTCGCCAGCCGCGGCGGGGCCGGAAATGCACGCGAGCCCGAGCAGCCCCTTGACGACTAACGCCTTGAGGCGGTTACTTTGCATAGGAGGCCCTCGCCGACAATCGCTCTTCCAGCCCCGACAACTTCGCCTGCATCGCCTCACCCATGAAGATCTGCGGATTGGAAGGTTCCAGCCCCTCTTTCTGCTCGCGCACAAGGATGGACTCTTTTGCCATGGTAAAGGCATTTTCGAAAGAATAGGTCTTGCGCAAGGCCTCGTCGAAATAAGCCTTCGAAAAGTAGGTGAAGTCGAAGGCATCGCCGCAACCGAAAGACGTGTGCTTGGCGTCCGCAGCCGTGACTACCATGGTGTGGGCGTCCCTCAACGCGTCGATGAATCCGCCGGAATAGCAGGTCGAAACGACGACGATGCGCCATTTTATTCCTGATTTATCCAGCGCCGAGCGCAGATCGGCGGGACGAATTGCCTCCAGCGCCAACGGATAGAACTCGACGCTGAGTTCATGGGCTTCCGAGCCATGGGAAGTCAGTTGAAGCAGGACCACGTCCTCATCCGGATTGATCCGCCTGCCCACCGCCCGCAGCGCCTCGCGCAGGCTGGTCAAGGTGGCGATCGGGAACTTATCGATCAGGGTCGGATGGCTGATGAGGCTGATGGCACGCCCGCCGACGTCGAATCGCTCTTCCAGCAGTTTTCCAATGGACAGGGTTTCCTTCATGAACACATCCTGCGATGCGTAGGGCGCGAAGCCGACGAAATAGAGGTCTTGCACGCCGGCGCGTTCGGGCTTTATATTCTTTATGGCCACCCTCAGCAGTTCGTGCTGCGCGTAGAGCGCCCTTTCGGTGAAAGCGCGCTGACGCTGGCCGGGCGCACCTGCAGACTCGGCCGGATCGAACGCTGCCTCCCACAAGGGCTCCGGGGGCAGAAAGTAAACCGGCACCAGCACGATGATCGCAACGATCGCGGCGGGCGAAACCTTCCTGCCCGGCACGGAAATAGTCGATCTGCCGATCGCCAGCAATGTCGCCCATGCCCACCACGCAAATATGAGCTCATCGAACTCGGGCGTGCCGGACGCAACCGGCGACCGCAACCAGCGTTGGTCCGCGGCGAACCAGATCACACTCGACACAAGGGAGAGCGGAATGCCGATCGAGCCCACCGCGATCGGGACAAGCAGTGCATACCGGTTGTCGTTCATCACCTTCCCGCTCAGATATCCGGCAAAGAGGGTCAAGGTTACCCAGAACAGCGTCGAAGGCAACGCGTGCAGATTGAAAAACCCGCCGACCCCGGCCAGGGCAAACGCGCATGCGAAATTCACGGCAAGACCGGTCGCTGCCATGGCGATGACGTGATTTGCACTGAGGTGAAATGGAGAAGGAGCGGGACGGCCAAAAAAAGCCAGCCGCAGCCCTGCAGCCAGATTCTCCAGCCATTGCCTCCACGCGCTGTCAGCCGGCGTTGATTGCGTCGAATCTTCTACGTCCATCGCGGTGAACGCTTGTGGCGAGACGGGGAGGTCAGATGAAGCGACGGCCGCGCTTGATCAGGATCTCGCGAAGCGCGTCGATCGAAGCCTGCACGCCGGGCATGTTGGGATTGATGGCAAGGGCCTGCTCGAAATAATCCAACGCCCGTTGCAATTCGCCCTTGCGCAGGTAGATCTGCCCATAACCCGCCAGCACGCCGAAATGCTGCGGGTTACGCTTGAGGACTTCGTCGCAATCCTGCAGCGACAAATCATCCTCCCCCAGCAGGAAATATACGGTGGCCCGCTTGTTCCAGGCTTCGGTGAAAGCCGGTCGCATGTCGATCACCCGGCTGAAGATATCCACTGCGCCCCGCAGCCGGCTCTCCCGCATTTGTTCCAGCCCGCGCTCGAACAACCGATCGGCGGCCGCATCCCCCGAACGACCCCATATGCGCCAGATCGCCGCTTCGGCCGTGCCGCGGATGCGATCGTCTTCGTCGAACAAATGGGACTGGAGAAACGGCAAATCCTCCTGCTTGCCAATTTCGGCCAGTAGCGTACATGCCGCAAGGCGCGCATCGGCATCCGGGCTTTGCAATTGTGTCAGGGCCAGTTTGCGCGATTCGTCCTCGCTCTGTCGCGCGGCAAAGGCGCAGACGCTCGCCAGCAGCAAGGCCATCGCCGCGGCCGCACACCGCGTTCGAATCGCTCCAGACAATCTCCGGCACGACATGGCAATCCCCTGTCCAAACGCCTAAAATGCGCGGGTTGCTCCACCGCCGTCGAATTCTACTCCGTCACCCCTTCCGTCAGGACTCCCAGATGTCGAAATTATTGGGTTTTGCCTTGCTCGTCTGTTCCTCCGCGGCCCTGGCCGCTCCTTACCCGCTGGGATCCATGACCTGCGCCGACATCGGCGCATTTGCCTCGGAAGCGATGAGTTGGCGCAAGCAAGGCCAGTCGCGGGATCAGGCGCTCGCGGCGCTGGAAAAGCGCACCTACAACGATCCGGTCGAGAAGAAGAATCTGACCACCATCGTCGACCTGGTGTTCGGATCCTACGGCCGCAGCTGGAGCGTCGAGAGCGCCGGCAACGTCATGCGCACGGACTGCGAGACGGGTCGCTAGACAGGATACTACCTACATCAATGCACTCACCGCAGAGGACGCGGATACCCTCGCGAAGCGTGGAGTACCCTTTTGGGACGCGGATACCCTCGCGATAGCGTGGAGTACACTTTTAGGAAAAAACTGGGATTCAAGTCGGCGCAGTTGTTCACGGACGTGTGCCGCCAACTTTCACTGCGATGGATCATTACACAATGAACGGTTCTAACACGAGATACTCTTTCCCCTTGCCTTTCCTCCGCGTCCTAAAAGGGTACTCCACGCCTTGCGAGGGTATCTGCGTCCTCTGCGGTGAGCGCGTTTTCTGTGTTGAGCATGTTTTTGGCGTTGAGCGCGTCTAGTGACCACTCGCCTGGCCCCTCCCGCCCGTCAGGGCATGTCCCTCGCCGAGGTGGATACGCCCGCGCTTCTGCTTGACCTCGACGCCTTCGAACGCAACCTCGACCGGCTGGACAAGTCCCTCGCCGGAATCAAGATTCGCGTCCGGCCGCACGCCAAGTCGCATAAGTGTCCGGAAATCGCGTTGCGGCAGATGGCGCGCGGCGCCATTGGCGTCTGCTGCCAGAAAGTGTCCGAAGCCGAGGCCATGGTGGAAGGCGGCGTGATGAACGTGCTGATCGCAAACGAGGTGATCGGCGCGACGAAGCTCGTCCGTCTGGCGGCGCTGGCCCACCGCGCGCGCGTCAGCGTCTGCGTCGACGACGTGCAGAACGTCGCCGATATCGATGCGGCCGCGCGAGCGGCCGGCGTGAAGATCGATGTCCTCATCGAGATCAACGTCGGCGCCAACCGATGCGGCGTCGAGCCCGGTGAACCGGCGGTCAAACTCGCGCAGCACATTTCCGCCGCGAAACATCTCCGCTTTGCCGGCCTGCACGCCTACCAGGGGGCGGCACAACATGCACGCACCCCGGCCGAGCGCAAAGCGGCGATCGCCAGGGCCGTGCAAAACGTGCGCACTACCATAGACGCGCTGCAGGTTCACGGTCTCAAGCCGGAAATCATCACCGGCGCCGGAACCGGAACCTATCTGCTGGAGGCCGCCAGCGGCGTGTACAACGAGATCCAGCCCGGCTCCTATATCTTCATGGACGCCGATTACAACCGCAATCTCGGCGACGACGGCAGACCGCTCCAGAATTTCGAACAGAGCCTCTACGTCTGGGCCACGGTCATGAGCCATGCGAGCGCCGCGCGCGCCGTGGTGGACGCGGGACTGAAAGCTTTGTCGGTGGATTCGGGCATGCCGCTGGTCCCCGACCTGCCCGGCGTGGAATTCCTGAAAGCCTCCGACGAGCATGGGGTGCTGTTACTGCCGCAAGGATCGAAACTCAAGGTCGGCGTCAAGATCAGGCTCATTCCGGGTCATTGCGACCCGACCGTGAACCTCTACGACTGGATCGTCGGCGTGCGCGGCGGCAAGGTCGAATGCCTGTGGCCAATCACC
>Ga0315275_10000728_pt1 | contig 27414 bp, 15 predicted proteins | sample YL17G03_0_MG_FD_205557 | JGI IMG/M metagenome (GOLD analysis project Ga0315275, IMG submission 205557) | Sediment microbial communities from Yellowstone Lake, YNP, Wyoming, USA - YL17G03_0 | ecosystem: Environmental > Aquatic > Freshwater > Lake > Sediment | place: USA: Wyoming | collected...
GCCTGGCGTCCAGCTCAGGGCCGTATCGCGAGGCACGTCCGAGGCGCCGTCCTTCGGGTTGAGGTCCAAGGCCGACCCGCTGGTCTTGACCACCGTCGGAATATAGTCGCCCTCGTACCATTTGACATCATCGACCCAGAACTCCGCCGCGGCAAAACCGGTATGGAAAGCGATGTTGGGCGGAGTCACGTCCTCGGTAAAAACAGGGGTGGTGGTGGTGTACTCGGTCCATTTCTCTGTCATGGTAACGGTCTTCTGGCCATATCCCGTCCACGCGGGCGCTCCGCTTTGCGGCTTGAAATCAAGCTGTAGGGTGCCTTTCTTGCATTTGAGAAAGGCCGACAGCGTGTACTTCTTGCCTTTTTGAAACACCATGCCGCGGGGCGACAGCCCAATATCCCAGAAATTGGCCCCGGCGGCAGGGACCGTGGCGTGCAGACAGTACCGGCCCTCCACCGGACCCTCGGGAACCGTGGCGCCGGCACAGGTGGTCACCACTTCTATGGTCACCGTGCCAAAGGTGCCCCACGGCGCCACGGCACCAGTCTCAAAGTTGCCGTTCACTATTTGATTTTGAATCTGTTGGGCATGGCTTGGCCCGGATGCCACGAAACCGATCACCAGGGCTGCCATCGACCGGACTACTCGATTTCTCATGATCCTTGCTCCTCCACAAAACGGCATCCATCACGAACGCCATGCCTTCATAATAGCCCATCATACGCCCGCGTGGCCCTTGTGTCAAGAACAGATCACGTCCGCCGCCGACTTGGGAGTAGGGGGTGACCTTGCATCCTGCTCTCTCCTCCGGCACGCTCTTCTGGCCTGCCGACCCGATGGAGGGAATCATCCGGCTTCATCCGTCGGGACCGCTGCGGTCTGGCGACATCGACCGTGCAAGCCGTCGGTATGCTGGCGGCATGGTCATCCGGGGCCAGCTTGATCTGGTCCCATGAGGGTTGGGTCTGCGCGACGTGGCTTGCGATCCGCCTGCTTGAGCGGTATCTTGGCGCTGTGTTTCTTACGCATGGCTATGAAACAAGATCGACGAAGAGAATGTCGGCATCGCTGCAGTGGGTGGAATGCGGGAGGTCAGTCGTATGGTCAACAAGGCGTTTCTTGTGTTCATGACGGTGTCTTTCATGGCAGGACTGCCCAACTCGGTTGCCCAGGAGGAGAAGGCCGCCAAGCGGTTGCGGACCGCGGCGAACCGGCGAGTCTTCGTGCCGCTCGACTTCCAGCAGATGTTCACGGCCGGTCCCCTCAGCGATCCTCAGCCTCCGAGCACGCTCCTGCCGGCCGGTGCGACCACGGTGGAACTGACCCTTCACGCCTCCGAGCCGACCTCCTGCCGGTACAGCGTTGGACGCAGTCGCCCGCTGGACCAGATGATCGCGTTTGATGATTCGCAGCCATCGGCTTCGCCCAAGACCACCATTCGCGGCCTCAATCCCGACCCTGCCGTCGTCAACGACGTATATATCCGCTGCACGGCGGCTCCTGAGGCCGTGCTGCATTTGCAGTACCGCTGCCTGCCCGCCGCCAAGCCGGGCTTTCCGCGCGTCGCCAATCTCTGGGGATCGTGGCATTTTGTCTCCAAGGGGATGGCGTATGCTTCACGCATCGACCTTTGGCTGGGGGCGAACTTCAACGCCAATCGGATCCGCGACCTGCGCCGGCTGAATCCCAACTGTTTTGTCCTGACTTCGATCAACACGGTGGAGAATAACAATGTGCCGGATGAGTACTTCCTGCGGGACACGACCGGACGGAAGATCGAAGTCTGGCCCGGGGCCTATCGGCTCAACCTGACCCGGCCGGAAATCGCGGAATACCAGGCACGCTATGCGTACCAACGGATGATCGAGAGCGGGCTGATGTACGATGGGTGCTTCTTTGACAACTTCATGATGACCCAGACTTGGCTGACTCACGACATTTACGACCGGCCCGTGCAACTCGACGCCGATGGAGACGGCCGACCGGACGACAAGGCTACCTTCGACAAAGCGTGGCGCGAAGGTGTATTCCATGAATTGCGGGAATGGCGCAAGTGGATGCCCTGGGCGCTGACCAGCGGCCACAGCCAGGGCTACCCCTACCCCGAAATAGCGGAGATCTTCAATGGCCAGGGGATCGGGTTCTTCACCACCGATGTGATCGAGGGGAAGCGTCCATTCTACGAACTCTGGGACTATTACAATGCCTGGTGCACCGTGACCGTCAAACCGGCGATCACGTCGGTGGAGTCCGCAGTGCCCGACCAGATCGCCTATGGCTACGATTACAGCCCCCAGAAGAACACGCCGACCACAACGTGGGATTTCGCCAGGGACTACTACCCCTACATGCGGTTTGGGCTGGCCTTCACCCTGATGAGCGATGGCTACTTCAGCCACGAGCTGGGCGATACGGACCACGGCCAGGACTGGTGGTACGACGAGCTGGACCACGAGCTGGGGACGCCCCTTGGAGTGGCGCAGGCAATCGCCACGGGCCAGGCTGTGGACCGGGAGATGATCCAGAACGGCGACTTTGAAAGCGAGCTGACGGGTACTTGGACCATCTGGTGTGACACGAAGAACGGCTGTGTCGCCACGGCCGAGCGTGACATGCGCGTCAAGCACAGCGGCACCGCGGCGGCTCGCGTCACGATCACAGGCGCCGGGCGCAAGGGTGGGATTGAGTTCACCCAGTCCAAGCGTTCGTTGGAGCAGGGAAAGAACTACGATCTGACATTCTGGATACGGGCCAGTGGCCCGATGGAAATCACGGTCATGTCTTCCAAGGCTTCGCCCAACTGGGACAATTACGGCCTGAGCCAGAATGTGCAACTGACGACGCAATGGCAGCCGGTGACGTTGACCTTCGAGGCCAGGGTGACGGCGCAGGACGCACGGATTCAGTTCCTGCTCGGCGGGGTCACGGGACAGGTCTGGATCGATGACGTTTCCCTGAAAGAGCGTGGGGAAGAGGTCTTCCGGCGTGACTTCCAGAATGGCCTGGTGCTGCTCAATGGCACCCGGCGGCGCCAGACGGTGGACATCGGCGACGGCTACCTGCATCTCAAGGGCGAACAGGCGCCCAAGTATCAGTACATCCTGGATGACAGCGGGAACGAGGGATTCCAGACTGCGGGACAGTGGCAAGAGGTCGACTTGGGCACCAAGGAGTGGCTTGCGATTCCACCTTATTACCACGCCTGGAACAACCGTTGCCACCAACGGATCGGTAGCACGGGAGAGGCGACGTGGGACCTCGATCTGCGCAGTCCGGGGCAATACACGATTCAAGCGTGGTGGGCGGCTGCGCCGGAGGCGAAGGACTGGATGAAGCAGGCGGTTTATGAAGTCGTGGCCGGAGGGAAGGTGCTCGTCAGTGCAACGCTGGACCAGAGCCAGGCCGGAGACCAGTGGCATACCATTGCGGCTGGGTTGAAGCTGGACCCGCAAGGCAAACCGCTGGTTCGCGTCAAGAGCAGCAGTGGTGGGATCCTGGTGGCCGATGCGCTGCACGTCTTCTCGGCCGAGCGATACAATGATGGTGAGACCGTGCGACAGATAACCCTGGAGCCCATGGACGGGATCGTGCTCCGGCGGGTCGAGACGGCGGGGCCGTGACATTCCCACATGGAAAACGAGTCGATATCTGTCTGTGAGGCGTGTATGGTCACGCTGCTCTTCTGAAGCTATGTGAGGGGGACGGGCACCCGAAGAAGCCGTTTTCTATTGATGGGGAGCGATCAATCTGGTACGACCATCGCAAAAGCCTTTTCGGAGACAAGCTCATGAGAAGAAGGTGCAACCAACGCACGATTCGTCGTGACTCAGCAAGAACGAATTTGGGTCTGCTTTTGGCAGTCATTTGCACGGGGGGTCTTGCCCGCACCGCAACGAGCCAGGATTTTGTCCCCTTTGTCATCCCGGCCCGGATCAGTTCCGGGCAGGCCATCTGGGCGGCGGACTTCAAGCCCATTGAGACCGGTTCCGAGCGTCTGACGGCGACCGAACACTTCCGGCGCGCCGGGCAGGACGTCCGGATCTGGGGCGTCAACACCTGCTTCGGGGGCAATTTCCCGACCCACGAGGACGCCCCTTTTGTCGCGGAGCGTCTGGCGGCGGCGGGCGTCAACTCCGTGCGGTGTCATCATCTGGACACGGCACGTTGGCCGCGAGGAATCTGGAACGCCAAGGACGGCAAGACCATTGAGCCGCAGGCCCTCGAACGGCTGGACTACTTCATCAACGAGCTGGCCAAACGCGGCATCTTCGTCAATCTCAACCTGCACGTGGGCCGGGCGCATAGCCAGTATCTGGGTCTGCCGCAGCCGAATCGGGAGTATGACAAGATCACCGGCATCTTCACCCCGGCCCTGATCGACGCGCAGAAGCAGTACGCGAAGGACTTGCTGACCCACGTCAACCCGTACCGCAAGGTGCGCTACGCCGACGATCCCGCCATCGCCTTCGTCGAGATCACCAATGAGGACAGCTTCTTCATGTGGGGGGCCGAAGAGATGTTGCGAGCCCTGCCCCCGTATTATGCCGGGATTCTAGGCGAGCAGTTCAATACCTGGCTGCGCCAACGCTACGGGTCCGACGGCGCCGCGCGGGCGGCCTGGTCCGAGGGCACACAGCCCCTGGGTGACAATCTGCTTCGCAACAGCACGTTCGCCAATTGGGACGCCAAGCGAGGCATTCCGGACGGTTGGAGCGTCGAGCAGCATGAAGGCTGCCGGGCGTCTCTGTCGCGGCCGGAAAATCTGCCGAACGGCGCCATGCAGGTGGACATCGGCAAAGCCAACAGCACCGAATGGCACTTGCAGTTGACGCAGGGGGGCTTCCGCCTGATCGAGGGACAGTACTATACGGTGTCGTTCCAGGCATCGAGCGCCCAGCCGCGGTCGATCAGTTGTGGAGTGAGCCAGGCGCACGAGTCCTGGGCGAACCTGGGCCTGTCCCGGCGGATCGACTTGGGCACCGAATGGAAGAAGTTCAGTCTTGGATTCGTTGCCTCGGCCGGCGACAACAACGCAAGGCTCAGCTTCGCGTTCAGCGCCAACGCGACGGCGTTTTGCCTCGCCCAGGTCGAGCTGCATCCCGGCGGCCAGATCGGTCTGACGCCGGACGAATCGCCCAGCGCGGGCAACGTGAGCCTCTTCCGTGAGAACGAAAGCACGCCGCGCATTCTCGATCGCATGGTGTTCCTGGCCGAGACGGAGAAGGCATATTTCGACGGCATGCGGTCCTACATCAGGAACGATCTGGGCTGCGGGGCGCTGGTCACCGGGACGATCGTCTTCGGGCCGCTGGGGCTGTATGCCCAGAGCGACATGGACTTCATCGATAGCCACGCCTACTGGCAGCATCCGAGCTTCCCCGGCCGGCCGTGGGACTCGTCCAACTGGCTCATCGAGCAAAAACCCATGACGGACCATCCCGATCAGGCGACGCTCTTTCGCATCGCGGCCGAGCGATTGGCGGGCAAGCCCTTCACCCTGAGCGAATACAACCATCCGGCCCCCTTGGATGCCCAAGCGGAATGCGTCCCGATGGTCGCGTCCTTCGCGGCCGCACAGAATTGGGACGCGGTCTGGCTCTTCGATTACGCCAGCGGGTCGAGCGACTGGAACCGCCAGACGATGAGCGGGTACTTTGACATGGACACGAATCCCGCCAAGTGGGGCTTCGTGCGAGCCGGGGCGACGATTTTCAAGAGCGGATCGGGAACCGGAAAGCCGCAGCCGGCGACGAGCCACGGGAGCGGCAGCGCCGTGGCGGTTGCGAAACAGCAGATCAAATACGGCGAGAACATGCTGCGGATGCTGACGGGCCTCAGCGGCATTACGCACGATGCGATGTTGCGAACCCAAATCCTGGGGTGGCGGATGAGCGAGTCCGGATTCAGTCCGCCATCCACCGCCGCCACTTCGCAAACCCAATTGAAGTGGTGGGTCGACTCGGCCGGTCGAGGCTTCTACCAGTCGGTCGGAGAGGGGCAGGCCTATACGGGCCATGCGCAACGGTTTGAGGAGGCTACCGGTGGTTGGATTCGCATCGCCTCGCCGGATTTTGTCGCCTTGACGATCACACCGCTCGGTGCCGGGAAAATCATACTCATCACAGCCTGTGGGCGGTGCGAGAATACGGGGATGCAGTTCTCGCCGGATCGGAGGACTGTGGGACGCAACTGGGGTCGCGCCCCGGTGCAGATCGAGGCGGTCCGGGGCAGTGTGGTCGTGCCGGAGGGCAAGTGGACATGCCACGCCCTGGCGCCGGACGGGTCGCCGAAGCAACCGGTGCCCATTTCCTACGACAACGGACGCGGCACGCTCGCCCTCTCGCCCGAATACGGAACCATGTGGTATCTGCTCCAACAGCAGACTGATTCTGGCAGCCAGAACTGATTTACCCTGTTATGCAGTTCCTTGAAGTAGAGAAGTCTGCCACCTCGACCCTCTCCGGGCAATCGACCTTGAAGATATCGCAGTACCGGCATTGCGGATGTCAAAGGTCAAATCGGTATGAGAGCCGACGGCCGTCGGTGGAAACGCCAGGGCGTTCGGGCCCGACTCGATGTCAGGCTACTGGGCCACGAACGTGGCAGGCAACTCCAGCACTTGCCATTCGATGTGGCTCTGCTGACCGGGGAACTGGCGTTCAATACGGAGATTGTCATCGGCGGTAAACGCCGCGGTCGAGAACGGCTGCGGGTACGAATCTGCGGTCCCGTTGCAGGTTTGGCCGTGGAAGAACATGGCTCTGCTCGTATCGACAGGCTGTGCCAGGCGACAGTCGGCGTACCTCCAGCCCTCATCGTTGGAGTCATCGACGCGGCCGCGCTGAGCCGAGGCGGATGGACCGAAATCAACCACGTGATATTCGACATCGCGCCCCCCGCTGGTTCCCGTGTATTGGTAAAATTCGACCGTATTGCTGGAGGCCAGGCGCCCGGCGACCGCCGCGTAGGCCAAGCCGTTTATCGTGGATCGCGCCTGATAAAGGAGAAGGGAGGAACTCGGATGGACGGGCAGAATCTGGGCCGAAGCGGGCTCTGTCGGGGAGGCGCCGGCGAACTGCAGGTGGCCGTGCTGCACGCTGGCGATTGCCGCCGGGTCGAACTCGACGACGACCCAATTATAGTTGACCGCGGCGTGGCCCGCGGCCGCCCTTTCGATGCGGATGGTCGTGCTCGAGTTGACGTAGGCGGTCAGGAGGGCCTCGTGGTAGTAGGTTCGACTGTCCGAAGACGTGTCAGCGGTCACGTAGGCGATGCACCTGGCGGGATCGACCTTGACGTCGGGAAGGGCCGGGCCGCTGGTTCGCTGTCCCGCTTTCACCTGCGAGCCATTCAAGGGGGCATCGATAACCAACTGTTCATTACTGAACGACCCGCTGCCCCGGTAGACCTGGAACTGCTGGCCGAGGCACTCGATGACTTGCCAACTGACCCAGGTGGAATTCGCGGTTGAGGTTCGTTCGATTCTTAGGGTATCCGCATCCAGCAGACGGCCCCGGGCCATGACGGCATCGGCATTCTCCTCTTCCGGCCACCAACCGGTGCCGTAGCTGAACAACGCGAAAGCCCGGCCCGTGTTATTGACCGCCAGGATGTCCACGTCGAGCCGCGTGCCCCGGACTCTCGTTCGCCCGGACTGCACGCGATACCCCGTATAGTAACCGGTCGCGCCACGCGTGGTGAAGTCGGCCGTGCGGTCGGCCCATTGGCCGCCGGCGGAGTTCTGGGCATAGAGTCGATAGTGGTACTCCGTGGAAGCGTCCAGACCCGTGAGGTCCAGGTGGAGCAACCCGGCTGGCCGCCGTCCGAGGTTCGCGCTATGGCCCCATTTTCCTGCCTCCGCGCCGCCATCGTTCTTGCCCCAGTAGATGTGGACATTGGGGTCCTCGCCCCCGGTGTCGAGGATTTGGCCGCACAGCCAGGCGGAATTGCTGGTGATAAACGTGGCCGGCTTGCTGGCGATTTCGGGACGCGCCGTGGGCGTGAACTTGTAATCGAGCGTGACATTGAGGAATCCCCCCTCCGACGCGTAGAATTGGGACCTGGAATTCCCGTCTTTCAGGAACACGAAAGCCGCCCGGTGAAAGTGGTTGTTCTCGGCGAGGTCATTCGTCAATTCGAGCCTGATGTAATAGGTGCCGTCCGGCACCTGGACGCCATTGCGGTTGGTCAGGTCCCAGACGACCGTATACTGCTGCTGGTACACCATCTGCGTGGCGCCGGTGATGCCGTCGATAGCCGTGCCGTCAGCAGCCATCCACTGACTGAGATGGTAGTACTTGATGAATCCCCATCGGCCGATGGTCTTGACAAGAACCCCTGTGGCGTCCTCGACCCAGACGGCCTGGACGTGGTCCGGATAGCCGGGGCTGCCCGCCGGCATTGTGGTGGTGAAGGTTACCGCCAACTGCCCGCCGCCATAGGCCGGCGTAGCGCCGAAGAAATTGAGCGCCAGCACCGAGATCACCATCGAAGCCAGCGATGCCTTGAAACAACGATATGCTCTCATGTTCATACTCCTGTTGTCCTGCTCATCCTCGTTGCGGTTCAGAAAGGAAATCGAATCCCCCTGACATCCGCCGCCAGGCAGCCACAGTACGGTGGGAGCGGCCTTGCGAGCGAGAGCGGCTTCCAGGCGTCCGAGTAACAGGGGGAAGGTTGATCGCTCCAGCGCAAGCGGCCCAGTGTCTAGGAAAAGTTCGGCGAGTGAGATGCATCACTTGGCCCCAAGTCCACTGGGTGGAACAAAGACAAATCAGCCCAGATACTTACATACATACTCTTATACTCGATCGCCCCCATGATGTCAATTCACAAGTTCCGACTCTCTCTGTTCAAGAAGACCAATTGGCGATAGGAATGGGAGTCACACAACGTTGGCTCTCTGCATGCTTTATGATTCCACAACCTTGATTGCCTTGGCTCTCTCCGTTAGCATTGCCGCCCGGAGTCTCGCATGAAATGGGAGCTCTATAACAGGAAGAGACCGGCTGGAGAAAGCAGCAATGAACAAGTCCATTCCCGTCCTGGTGTCGATTGGCATTCTGACAGTCTCACCGTTCCTCGGAACAGCACACGCCAAGCCGGTCGATCTGATGCTTGGCAGCAGCGATCTTCTGCGCGTCGAGCCGGTGGCGCCGAATATCATTCGCGTTCGGCTCAGTGGCAATGGCAAGTTCGAGCCGTCGTTGATGGAACGCTACGGAATCGTCCGGACCGACTGGCCCGTTTGTGAGTTCACCACCAGCGAAGAATCGGGCGTCACGCGGATCGGCACCGGCGGTGGTGCCTTGACGGTGCGCGCCGGCGATGGCCGGATGCGGTTGTTCGACAGCCAGGGTAAAACGATCTGCGAGCAGATCCTGCCGCAGTGCTCGGGGCTGAGCGGGCCCCAATTGGAGGCCTTCAAAGCCCGACAGAGGTCACTGGCGGAGTACTTCAAGGGGGAGAAGCGCAAAGCCGGCCAAATCCAGATCGTCGGCAGTGCTGCGCAGGACAAGACGGAGTACTCGGAGAGCATGCACGAGTTCGATCTGCCCACCAACTCCTTCGGTGCGACCTTCAGCATTCGGGACGCGGAGCGATTCTACGGATTGGGGACCGCCTCCTCCAATCGCCTCCAACTGCGGGGGTACGGCTACCGCCTCTGGACGCAATATCGCGGCAATTTCGACTTCCGGGCAGCCAAGGGAGGGTGGGAACAGACCGAAGGCCCGATCCCGCTGCTTCTTGGCACGGGCGGCTGGGGTGTTTTCGTCAACACCACCTGGGTTCTCTACTATGACATCGGCCGCTATGAGGCGGACAAGGCGTTCTTCTGGGGACCGGGCGGGCAGCTCGATTTCTACATTCTGATCGGTGACACGCCGGCGAAACTGATCGAGCTTTACACCCAGATCACGGGCAAGCCCCGGCTGCTGCCGCAATTCGGCTACGGCCTGAACTACGTCGGGCAGATCACGCAGAACGAGCACGAGATCCTCAACGACGCCCGGCTGTTCCGTGAGAAGAGCATCCCGTGCGACCTCATGGGGCTCGAGCCCCAGTGGATGAAGAAGAACTACGATGCCTCGCACGAGAAGGAGTGGAACCCGGACAGATTCTACGTCCCGGCATGGATGGGGCCGAACTCGAAAGGGGGCACCTTCATCGGCGGACTGGACCGGATCGGTTTCAAGCTCTCGCTCTGGCTGGTCTGTAGGGACGATTTGACGATGGAGGAGGAACGCCAGATCGCCATCCGCGAGGGGTGGAGCAAGGACTTCCCAGCCGAGCCCGATGCCTGGTTCAACCATCTCCAGAAATTCGTCCGCAACGGCGCCCGCGCCTTCAAAATGGACCCCGAAAACCTTATCCAGGAGCACGCCGGCCGCAAGTACTACAATGGGCGGTGCGACCTGGAGAACCACAACCTGAGCCAGATTCTCTATCACAAGCAGATGTGCCGGGGCTACGAGCAGCTCACCGGGCAGCGGGCGATGACGCACTATTGCGCCGCCTATGCCGGTGTTCAGCATTGGGGAGCAACCACGATGGGCGACAACGGCGGCGGGTCCAAGGCCCTCGTCTGGATGCTCAACTACGGGATGTGCGGCAACATGAACACCTCCTGCGACATGGAGCCCCGAGGCCCCGGCGTTCATTTCGGCTTCCTGCAGCCCTGGAGCCAGCACAACAACTGGGCCTACGCCACCCAGCCGTGGTTTCTGGGCAAGCAGGCGGAGGCGATGTACCGCGACTATGCCCGCCTTCGCTACAGCCTGATGCCGTACATCTACTCCGCCGCCCACGAGGGGCACCGCACGGCGATGCCGATCCTGCGGCCGATGCCGCTGGTGTATCCCGACGATCTGAAACTGGCCAACTGCACCACCGAGTACATGCTGGGCGACAGCCTGCTGGTGACGGCCTTCACGGATAAGGTCTACTTGCCGACCGGGCGCTGGATCGACTACTGGAGCCCAGCCCAGTACGAGGGCCCGCGCGAGATGCCGTGCACGTATCCCAAGAACCGCTCTGGCGGCCTGTTCATCCGGGCCGGAGCGATCATCCCGTACTGGCCCGACGTGAATTTCGTCGGCGAACAGCCTGTGGAGACGATGAAGCTGCATGTGTATCCCGAGGGAAAGAGCGATTACATCCTTTATGAGGATGACGGCGACTCGCTGGAGTATCTCAAAGGTGCCGTGGCTAAAACGCTGATCCGCTGCGAGGCCGGCCGGGCTCAGGTGACGCTGACCATCGAGCCTCGCCAGGGCGCCTACCGCGGTATGCCCTCCAAACGTGGCTATGAGATATCGATCCACGTGGCCCAGCCCAAGACCGTGACAGTGACCGGCGGGGCGGATGTGCCGAAAGCCCAGTGGAGCTACAATGCACAGGCCAAGACCCTGTGTCTGGAGGTTGCGGAAGACCCGGAGCGTAGAGCACCGATTGTCATTCGATCCGACCTGTAGACTCTGCAAAAGCACCGTGATGGTGCTTTTCCACTGGTCCTGTGCCCTGAACGGGAGTATGGTTTCCGATCATGGTTTGGCTCTTTGCAGGGGTTTCGCAAGGGCGGGGCCCTGAGGCCGTGGATTCAGGAATCGAGGAGAAAAGCCGCATGTTCATCCAGCGCAACCGACCGTGGAAATCACTGTACTTCGCAGGAATCCTTGCCCTTGTGGCGATCACCGCAGTCCCGGTGGTGGCAGCGTCATCGGCGGTCGCAAGCTCGCTCATTGTCGAGAGCCAGGAGAAGTCCGGGATCTACCCCCTCGGCAAAGAGGTTGTCTTCACCATCAAGCCCGCCGAGGGCGCCGAGGCGGTCGATCTGGGGACAATGGCCGTCACGATCACGCGCGATGGATGGGAGAAGGTTGCCATCCCGGAGGCGAAAAGGAATGGTGCGCTGCTGGAGGCTCGCTTTACGCCCGCGGCGGCCGGCTGGTACATGTGCGAAGCCTCGCCGGCGAATGCCGGCCGCAAGGCCGTTGCCCGCGCAGGGGTCGTGGTCAGCCCGGAGAAGGTCGGTCCATCCATGCCGGAGCCGAAGGACTTCGATGAGTTCTGGAATGCCCGGCGGGCCGCTTTGGCGGCGATGCCGCTCAAGGCGGATCTGAAGCCCGTGGAAGTTGCTGACCCACAGATCGAGTGCGTTAGTATCGAGGCGTCCTGTCCCCAGACCAATCCCGTTCGCGGCTACTATGCTCGCCCCAAGGAGGCCAAGGCTCGTAGCTGTCCGGCGATTCTCTTTCTCCGGGCCGCCGGCGTCTCCGGCGACTGGTGCAAGGCCTCGGTCAAGAACGCAGCATCACTGGCCAGGCAATACGGGGCGATCGTGCTGGATATCAACGCGCACGGCATGCTCAACGGTCAACCGCCGGAGTACTATCGGAACCTGGAGCAGGGGGAGCTCCGCAACTACTGGACCCAAGGGACAGACGACCGGGACAAGTTCTACTTCGTCGGGATGTACGTCCGGCTGCTCCGCAGCATCGAGTTCCTCGCGGCCCAGGAACAATGGGACGGCAAGCACCTGATCACAATCGGCGAGAGCCAGGGCGGCGGGCAGGCGCTGGCGGCCGCCGGCTTGGATAAGAGGGTCTCCGCGGTCGTGGCCCTGGTGCCTGCCATGTGCGACTTCACCGGGCCGGTCGCCAAGCGAGCTGGGGGCTGGCCTCAACCGGTCGGGCGCGACGTCGAAAGCGAGCATACGAAGAAGGTCATTGACGCGGTCCGCTACTGCGACAACGTGAACCTAGCGACGCGGTCCCGGGCGGAGACGCTGGTCTTCGTCGGGCTCGTGGACACGACGTGCTCCGCGCCCGGGGTCTTCGCCGTGTACAACAGCCTCCCCGGCAACAAGCGGATTGTCGCCTATCCGCACAAGCCGCACAGTGGCCTGCCGAAAGAAGACGCATGGATTGGCGATATCCCCAAGGTCCAGGAGAAATTCATCCGCCGACACATCGCAATCGCATCTGAAGAAAACGCCTTACGGCCTCACGATGAACCAGGCGAGCCGCCGGCGATTCCCGTTGGCCTTGATGCTTACCGCCAGTGGAATCGCTGGCCCTACCAGCGCATCGGCGCACGAGCGTATATGCGCAGCACTTACGACCGTCGCGGGGGCAACGAGGGCGCGGACGCCAGTCACTTCCTTTACCAACTCAGCGATGACTTCAACGTTTCGCTGGATGTCGCCGGCCCGGGCGTTCTGTATTTCGCCCGGTACAATCACTGGCACGGCAGCCCGTGGCACTACGAAGTGGACGGCGTGGACCGCATCATTCGCGAGACCGGCACCGCCGACCCGGTCAACGCTCTGAAGACACTCAAAGAGACCGTCTTCATCCCGGAGTTGCTGTTCCCGAGTCCGCTCGCCTGGACATGGTCCACGACCAAAGGGGCGGATTTGATGTGGGTACCGCTGCCGTTCGAGCGGACGTTTCGCATGGCCTATTCGCGCACCCGCTACGGCACCGGCTACTACATCTACCACCTCTACGACCGCAGTGCGCCGCTCTCGCAGCTTATCCACTCGTGGGACGGCAAGACGCCGCCTGCCAAGGACGTGCTGGACCTATTGAATCGCGCAGGCACCGACCTTGCGCCCCGTCCGAGTGATAGCTTGGGTGTAGCAGAAACCTCCGGTGAACTCGGTCTGGCGCCGAAGCAAGCCGCCGTGCTCACGACGCTTACTGCTGCGCCCTCCATGGTGCGGGCGATCGAGCTGTCCGTGCCCAAAGAACAGGCCCTTGCCTTCGGTCACGTGCGTTTACGCGTCACGTGGGATGGGCGCCGGGAACCGTCGATTGACGCGCCGGTGGCTCTGTTCTTCGGCGCCGGCACGCTCTACAACCGCGACGGGCGTGAGTTCCTGGTGAAGGGTTTTCCGGTTCACATCTGCTTTACCGAGTCCCGTGTGCGCCTGGCATGTTACTTCCCGATGCCGTTCTTCAAATCGGCGAAGCTCGAACTCGCCGGGGACAGCAACGCGGTTACGGGCATCCGGTGGCGCGTGCGTCGCCATCCGCTGGACGCTCCGGCCAATCACGTTGGCTACTTCCACGCCACGTACCGCGACCATCCCGCGCCGGAGCCGGGCCAGGACCTCTTGCTCCTCGACACCCGCACGGTCGAGGGGAGCACCGAGTGGTCCGGCAGCTTCGTCGGCTCCTCCTGGATTTTCTCCCATCGCGGCGTGCTCAACACGCTGGAGGGCGACCCCCGCTTCTTCTTCGACGACAGCCAGACGCCGCAAGCCTATGGCACCGGCACCGAGGAGTGGGGCGGTGGCGGCGACTACTGGGGCGGGCTGAACATGACGCTGCCGCTGGCCGGCCACCCTTGTGGTGCCCGCAACGCGAAAGAGGCGAAATGCGACGAAGATTTGATCGAGTCGGCCTATCGGTTCCTTCTGGCCGATCTGATGCCGTTTGGCCGCCGGGCCGTCATTCGGCTGGAGCACGGCGGTGAAAACCAGTCCACCGAGCACTATGAAACCGTGGCCTACTGGTATGGCTTGCCCGCCGCGACACTGGTGCAGACGGACGATCTCAAGATCGGCGACGCCGCCAGCGAGCGCGAGCATCGTTACGATTCGCCGCAGGCCGGCGAGCCTTACGAGATCACGTCGCGTTACGAAGGGGGTCCGGATACGCTGGCCGGCAAGGAAATCTATCCGCCCCACACGGACATTGGCCGCAAGACAGCCGGGGCATCCGAGTTCACCGTGAAGCTGGCCCCGCAGAATTTCGGGGTATTGCTCCGGCGTAAGCTCGACTACTCCTTCCCCAACCAGCGTGCCGAGGTTTCCGTCGCCGGCGACAACGGCGAGTTCAAGCCCGCCGGCATCTGGTATCTGGCCGGCGGCAACACGTGCGTGTACTCGAATCCCAAGGAGGAACTGGGCGCCACGCAGCACATCGTGCAGACCTCCAACCGGCGGTTCCGGGACGACGAGTTCCTCGTGCCCCGCGATCTTACGCAAGGCCGCTCCCAGATTCGCATTCGCGTCCAGTTCACGCCGGTGGAAATCCCGCTGTTTCCCGGCCGGCCGCTGCCGGAGTTGGCTTGGAGTGAAATTCGCTACACTGCCTATTGTTGGGTCATGCCGCAGGTCCCATTTTGACGGAGGATACGAATGTCGTTGCCATCATACTTCCATTCACGTAGCCACATGGCCTTCGTCGGGACCATGAAAGGACAACTGACGTGCCTGTGTGCGGTTCTCGTGTTCGGCGGCGCGGCTTCAGAAGCCGCCTCAGCGGCAATGGCGCGGGCGTCCCAATCCACCCATGTCTGGGAGAAAGTCGAGATTGTCCTTCGTGCCCAGAAAGAGTACGGCAATCCCTATACGGATGTCGTGGTCTGGGTGGACCTGAAGGGGCCGGGCTTCGAGAAACGATGCTACGGCTTTTGGGACGGCCAGGACGTCTTTCGCGTCCGTGTGATGGCAACTGCGACTGGGACGTGGACCTGGAAAAGCGGGTCGCGCCCGGCCGATCCGGGGTTGGATGGGGCGAGTGGGTCCTTCACTGCCGTGGACTGGACACAAGCGCAGAAAGAGGAGAACCCGTGCCGGCGGGGGATGATCCGGCCGTCCGACAACGGCCGCGCGTTCCAGTATGCCGACGGCACACCCTATTTCCTGATGGGCGACACCTGGTGGGCCACGCCGACGTTTCGGTTCCGTTGGCGTGACGGCGATACGGTGCGTCCGCTCGGACCCGAGGCGGGCTTCAAGGACTTCGTGGCCTACCGCCGCAAGCAGGAGTTCAACTGCATCGCCATTCTCGCGGCGCTGCCGAACTGGGCCAACGACGACCAGCCCGCGACGCTGAAAACCTCTGATGGAACTGTTCTGCGGTCGGCCTGGGGACAGGCCGGCACAAAGAGCGCCAAGACGATGACGGACGAGGCGGGCAATCGGGCCTTTTCGTTCCCGGGAAAGGTCCCAGGCTACGAGCAGTACTTCCCGGACGTGGAGCGCATCAACCCCGCCTATTTCCAGGCGATGGACAAGAAGATCGACTATCTGAACTCCCAGGGATTCGTCCCGTTCATCGAAGTCGCCCGCCGCGACATCGGGCAGGCTTGGCGGAAGTTCTATCCCTGGCCCAGATCGTACAGCCGGTACATCGAATACGTCTGGAGCCGCTATCAGGCAAACGTGTGCCTGTTCAGCCCCATCCACTTCGATTCCTCCGGCGCGACCATTGGCGCCGACGACTGGAACACGGCGGCCAACCAGGTGATCGACGAGTATGGACCGCCGCCCTTCGGCACGCTTGCCGGCACGAACCCCTCCGGCTCCTCGCTGCGAAATTGGGGGCACGTGGACAAGGCCCGGTGGCTGGGCTTTCATCAGATCGGCAACCTGCGTACCCATGACAGCTTCGCCTTGCTGACCGAGATCTTCAAGACCAACCCGCCCGTGCCGGCCATCAACGGTGAGCCCTACTACGACGGCATGGAGAACCTCGCGGGCGGCTCCGACGAGGCGGCGTTCTATTGCCGCTCGGCGATGTACGGCAGCGTCCTATCCGGCGGCTTGGGCGGGCACATCTACGGCGCCGGCGGCTGGGACGGCGGCATCTGGAGCGGCGAGGTCGAGGAAGCATCGAAGTGCCCCATGTGGAAAGCTTTCCAGTGGCCTTCCGCCGATCAGATGCGTCACTTGAAGACGTTCATCCTCTCCGAGAGACGCCGGTATCAGGACCTCATCCCGTGCACGGACCTGATATCGCCCAACCAGGCGGGCAAGCCCAAGGGGGCGGCCGGCTGGGCCTACGGCGCGAGGACGGCCCAGCGGGACCTGTTCGTGCTCTACTTCGAAAAGGATTGCCCCCAGGCCACGCTCTCGGGGGCGCAGCCTGACGGGAAGTACGTGACCCGATGGTTCAACCCGCGAACCGGCCTGTGGAGCGATGCAGACGCGAAGCCTGCCCTTGTCGCCTCCAAGGGCCAAATTGCCTTGCCGCCATTCCCGGGCGAAGGAACAACGTCGAAAACTGATTGGGCGATGAAACTCACCCAAGAGCCTCCAACAGAATGAAGTGTGCTCCTCCTGTTGTTGGAGGGAATGTCGGCTCATGTCGGCACTTGCCGCCGCGGTTATAGCTTGGAAGGCCGGAACGTGAGACGCTCCAATCTTTTTCTCCGGGCGCCTTGTGACCTTCTTCGTGTCCCACTCTCTTACCTTCTTTTCTCTGTGACCTCTGTGGCTAAACCCTCATTTCCGATCGAAGAACGAGAGCGGCTATGATTTGTTTTGTCCTTGCCAAGGTGTTTTGCTATTTTGGGGCCTCATGAGTGACCGATCCGAACAAGTTGACGGCACTGGGATCGCCCCGTCGGTGGGTCAGAGGGAATGGAAGCCCTGCCCTCTGTGCGGAGGTCCGTCGAGGCGGGCGGGTGTGAACCCGCCAAGCTGGACGGTTGTCCAGTGCTCGACGTGTGGATTCAGCTATCTCGGCGTGCCCGAGTCTGACATTCTGGCCGCCAACGTCTGCGGCGCAGAACAGGACGAGCGATACGCCCGGCTTCAGTCCGCGTTCGATGCGGCGTACTTCGAGTGGGTTCTCCGTTCTCTCCGCAGACACGGTTCTCGTCTGCTCGACGTCGGTTGCGGCAATGGCACCTTGCTGCGTGCCGCCCGCGAGCTTGGCTTCGCCGCCGAGGGTTTCGATCCTTCGCCCTGGGCGCAGGATCGCGGGTTCGACGTGCACCGGAAGTGGTCTGACATGCCTGGCGGCTCCTATCACATTGCGACTTGCCTGGGCACCCTGGAGCACGTGCCGCATCCGATGGAATTTGTGGCTGAAGTTGTCAAGCAATTGAGGCCTGGTGGAATCGCCTGTTTCACGGTCCCGAACTACGGCGGTCTCGAATCGCTGTGCATTCCGGAGCGGCTCCGGCCGCAAGACAAGCCCTACCACTGCAATTTCTTCCGGGCCAAGGACCTGCGGTACATCGCGGACAAGCTGGGGTTTCGGTGCCGGGTCCGGTCCTACGGCCTTCCGGGCCTATGGGGCCTTTGGCGAAAGCATCGGTTGGGGCGTCCGGCCGGGGAGCCCTCCAGCCGAGAGCTCTCAAGGCGCGGGCCCTCCTGGAAGCATCGTTGGGCTGTCCGGACGTACTATTGGGGCGGCTTGGTACTGGGCAGCAAGCTCGAAATGATAGTTTACGCGTAAGGCGTCCTGGTAGGCGGCGGTGCCGTATCCAAGGGATCGAAATGCCTGAACCTGCAAGTCCTTCGTACTCGGTCGTGAGGGAGTGCTTTATGCCGTGTAATGGTGAGCAGGAGACGAGCGTATGCTGGTTTGCACTCGTGGGCCTGCGACCATGAATCCAAACACACATGAGGGACCTGGGCTGCCCGTTCATCCGCCTGTTGTCTATTTGCTGGCGCTGCTGATTGGCATAGGGCTGAACTACCTGCGGCCGATTCCACTCTTGCCGGGCTGGTGGGGCGATTTTCTCGGCATTGTCGTCATCGTTCTGGGCGTCGCGATCATGCCGCCTGTGGTCTCGCGGTTTCGCCGGGCCGGGACACCGTTCAACCCGCACAAACCGGCCTCGGCCCTGATCACCGATGGCCCGTACCGATTCTCCCGCAATCCGGCGTATATAGCACTGACGCTCTGGTATCTCGGGATCGGACTGCTTCTCAACAACGTCTGGGTCCTGTTGTTGGTGCTCCCCGTCCTGTTCATCATGGACCGATGGGCCATCCGGCGGGAAGAACGCCATCTGGAAGCGAAATTCGGCGACCAGTACGTTCGCTACAAGGCCTCAGTCCGCCGGTGGCTATGATCCCTCGGTCTACGTCTATCGCCTCGTCGCATGACAGCCTCTCACTTTGGCGACGGCCTCTGGCCCGTCTCTTTCTGCTGGAGGTCGCGAATCCGCCAGCGGTTCCGCGAGCTTTTGCTGACACGAAATTCGAACCGTCCAGTCCTGGTGGTTCCGTTCTCTTCGTATTCTACCGTACAGGGCACGAGAAGGCCGGTCAGGGGACGTGCGGGAACAACCGGCGCCTCGACCGAGAGCACCCGCAGGATGCTCTTCTTTTGTAGCACGTTGTCGCGAAGAGTCTGGGCTTCTCCCGCCACCATGTAACCATAAACTTGAGCGGCCCTCTCGTAGTCTTTCGCGGCCCAGGCATCGAGGAACGCGCGGACAACTTTGACGACAACCTGTTCGTTGGAGAGCGAGCCCTGCTCGATGCCCATGGCAATTCCTGTGGTATCGAAGCAGTTCACGCCGGCAGGGACCTCGCGTTTGAGGTCGAACCGGCCCGGTTCGAACGGCTGATTGTAATCCATATACTCATACGCTCCGCTGCTGACATAACGGCCTTCCACAAACGTATCCACCTGCACGCGGCGGATCAATCGGGTAGCGGGGTCGATAGAGAAAGTCTCACGCATGCGGGGCTTCGGCTTATCGATCAGGAAGGTGTTCGGGTCGTACGTTACCGTGACGGTGATGGGGTCCGTATCGTTGGCGGATTGACTGATCTCCATGTGGATTCCGCCCTTCTGAGCCCGTTCCTGCAGATACCTGATGGCCTGCTTGGGATCATACCGGCCGACGAAGAAGAGGATCTTGTCCGTGTACTCCTGGTCGTCGAAGATTGACACTTGGTTCGAGTGCTGGCTCCAATATTGCGTGATCCCCTGGCTCCAGACCGTGGCGGACCTGCCCCCTGCCGTGTTGAAGTCGAACCGGACATTCTGCAAGGACCCCTGGCGGTCATATTCGATCCACGCCTCCTTGTCCCACTTCTCCGGGCTGGTGAACTGGAAATGAAAGTACCGGATGTCCTTGACCGCAGCGATGGTTTGCTCCAAGGCATAGGCCGGGCTGGCCGACCGGTGGAGCAGAACGGCCAGTACGCCCAGGATCACCAGGACGACGGCGGCACACGCCACTTTGGGCGGCCGGCCGGGGAACACCAGCCTGGTTGTATGCGTGCCAAATCCGATCGAGACGCGACACTGCCACAACTGTTCCAGGCGACGGTGCATTCTCTCGCGGACGGCATGGTTGCCTTTATACTGCACCTGGGCAATGAGTCCTTCGATCTCTTTGTCCTTTTTCATGGTTAGTCCTCTCTTTCGAGTTCCATCCTCAAGCTATTCAGCCCATAACGATACCGGCTCTGGACCGTGCCCAGAGGCACTTGCAGGGCACGAGCCAGGGCGCGGAACGTCAGACCGGCGTGGATATGCAGAGCGATTACTTCCTGCTGCTCGTAAGGCAACCGGCCCATCGCCGCGCGCAGCCGCAGGATTTGCTCGCTGCGAATGACCATTTCGAGCGGCTCATCACCATCCGCCGGCCCCCTATCGTCTCGGCCTGCCGGAGCGAGCTTTCGCCGGCGCAGCAGGTCCCGGGACTTGTTCGCCACGCAGACGGCCAGAAAACCCTTCAGGCTGCCGTGCAACTCGAGGGTCTGCGGCGCTTCCACCAAGGATGTGAACACGTCCTGAACAACATCCTCGGCGTCGCCGGCATTGCCGAGCAGGTGCAAGGCCACCGTGAGCATCATGTCCACGTACTTCTGATAGATCAGGTCGAACGCTCTGCGGCTGCCGCGTTTCGACCTCCACCAGAGTATCTGATCTTCCAGCATTGTCCTTCCTGTCGCCAGGTATCCGGATACGGCATTTACACTTGAGACGAGCCAGGGGCCGCGTTGCACTTGTCGCAAATACCATTTTACCGAGGCGGTCTCTCGAAAACATGACCCCGAATCTTCGGCCGTCGGAGCATTTTCTGTCGCAAAACGGTTCCCGGGAGCACTATATAGCGAAAAGTGATCCTGGGAGGGGTCCCAAACGCGAAAAGAACGTGTTCAGGGGCCCAGTTCGGTGAGGTGTCTGATGATGGAGAATGACAGGTACTACGTCGAGCGCTGTCTGGATGGCCATCCGGACGATTTTCGCCACCTGGTGCGGCGGTACCAGCCGGTCCTGCTGGCCCATTTGGCCGGCAAATTGGGTAATCGGGATCGAGCCGAGGAGGCCGCCCAGGAGACCCTGGTGCGGGCGTACTTCAAGATGGACAAGCTCAGGAAGCCCGAATCGTTTTTCGCCTGGCTGCTCGGCATCGCGGATCTTGTGGCGAAGGAGCAGCAGCGAAAGGAGTCAATCCGTCGCAAGCGCGAGTCCGTCCGCCCCGATGCGCAGCCCCGACGCGCAGCGGTGCGTTACGCTGAGGGCGAGGAGTCTGCCGAAGAGGCGCCGGAGCCGGAACTCTCCCAGGATTTCGCTCTCGAAGCGGCGATTGCAGCCTTGCCCGAGGCGTATCGAACGGTGATCCTGCTGCGATACTACGGCGGACTATTGTGTGCCGGGATCGCCGAGCAGCTCGATATGCCTCTGGGCACGGTTACGAAAACGCTATCGCGGGCCTATGCCATGCTGCGGGACTCCCTGCAGCAGCAGACAGCAAGTGAGGTGCAACAATGAACTGTGCAGAATGCAGAGAACTGTTGGTCGTGGGTCTCGAAGGGCTGCTGGAGGATACTCAGAAGCGGGCCGTCGTGGACCATCTGAAAACGTGCAAGGCTTGCCGGGCGGAGTTCAAGGGGCTGCAGACCCTGCGACAACGCTTAGTCAGCAACGGTAAGGCGCTGGCCCAAGGCAGCCTGGAAGACGAAGTCATGAACCGAATCGTTCGAGAACAGAACGTAAGGCTCAAATCGGCCGCACAGGCCGGTGCGGGCCTCCATCTAAGGAGACTGATTATGAAAAGCTCAATCGTGAAACTGGCCGTGGCGGCGGCCGTGGTGCTGGCCGTGGCGGGGGGACTCTTACTCTGGACGGGCACCAAATCGGGCGTGGCCCTGGCCGACGTGCTGGCGAAGGTCGAGCAGGTCCAGGCCTTCATGTACAAGATGACCATGCATATCAAGGGCTCCATGCCAGGAATACCGCCGGGTGGGGTGGACACGGAGGCAACCATGCTGATCGCGAACGAGTATGGGATGAAGATGGATATGAGCTCGGCGGATCCCACTCTCGGTCAGGCGATGACCCAGCAGATGTACATGCTGCCCCAGCAGAAGATGATCCTGGTGTTGCTGCCGGCGGTAAAGAAATACATGCGGATGCAGGTCAATGACGAGATGTTCGAGAAGAAAAGGCAGGAGAACAACGATCCGCGCCTGATGCTCAAGAAGATTCTGGAGTGTCAGTACACCGATCTCGGCAAGACCGTGCTTGAGGGGGTGGAGGTGCAGGGCTTCCAGACCACCGATCCCGCGTACGGCGGCGGCCTCGGCGATGTCGATGTCAAGGTGTGGGTAAATATGAAGACCGAGTTGCCGATTCGCATGGACATGAAGATCAAGATGAACGAGCAGATGGAAATGGAGGGCACGCTGCACGACTTCCAGTGGGATGTCCCGGTGAGTGCGGCCGAGTTCAATCCTGTGATTCCGCCGGACTTCACGGCGGGTCCGGGCGACGGCGTCAAGGTGCCGCCGATGACCGAGGAGACCGCCCTGGAGGGATTGAGGTTCTGCGTGGCCCTCAAAGGGGAATACCCGAAGGACCTGAATCTCATGACCCTGATGCAGACGGCCATGGAAGGATTCAAAGAGGGCCAGCCCTCCGACCGTTCGAAGCCGCGGGACCAGAACGATGTGATGCGGATCATGGAAGAGAAGACCAAGAAGGTCGTGGACAAGATGATGCCCATCCAGTCGCTGGGCGGTTTCTACATGATGCTGGTGCAGGAGAAGAAAGAGCCGGCCTATTACGGCAAGGCCGTGAAGCCCGGCGATGTCGCCCAGGTTCTGATGCGATGGAAAACGGCGGAGAACGAGTATCGCGTGATCTTCGCCGACCTGCACGCGGAGACGGTCAACGCCGACACGCTGGCAAAGCTCGAAGCGGCCTTGCCCAAGTAGAGTGACAGTTCGTTGAATGGATGACCAGGGCCGGGCAATAGATGGTGAAGCCCGGCCTTGCTCTTGATATAATATCTCGCGAGCTTCTCGTACTTGGGCAAAGGGATGGAGATTGAGCATGGCTGGCAATGACAGGCAGACAAGCGGTAAGGGGGCTTGGCGGTATATGTCCAGGCTTATCGGCGGCCTTGCCGTTGTGGTGGTGATCGGCACGGGCGTCATCTGGCTTACGGTGGTTCGCGGCAGCGACAAATCGGGCCAGGACGTGCCGACATTTGCGGCCAAGCGCGGGCCTTTGACCATCAGTGTGGTCGAGTCGGGCACCATCAAGGCCCGCGACCAGATCATCATCAAGAACGAAGTCGAAGGCCGGACTTCCATCATTACGCTCGTGCGCGAGGGAACGCGGGTCCACAAGGGAGATCTCCTGGTCGAGCTGGACGTGAGTGCCCTTCAGGACGGCAAGATCGATCAGGAGATTCGGGTGCAGAATACCGAGGCGGCGTACAGTAACGCCCGGGAGAACCTGGCCATCGTCACCAGCAAGGCGGACAGCGACGTGAACCAGGCCGAGCTGTCCGTGGAGTTCGCCCGGAAGGACTTGAGGAAGTACGAACAGGGCCAGTACCCCAAAGACGTCAATGAAATGAAGATGCGGATTGGCCTGGCGCAAGAGGAGCTGGAGCGGGCCAAGCACACGCTGGACTGGTCGCATCGGCTCTTTCAGGAGAAGTACATTTCCGAGACGGAAAAGACCGCCGACGAGCTCACCGTCAAACGCAAGACACTGGAACTGGATCTTGCCAATGCCAACCTGGCGATGCTGGAGGATTTTACGCATCCGCGACAGACTCGCCAGCTCCAGAGCGACGTGCAACAGGCCGACTCGGCCCTGGATCGCGCCAAACGCAAGGCGGAGGCCGACAAGAGTCAGGCCCAGGCCGATCTGAAAGCCAAGGAGGCGGAGTACACGCGACAGAAGACGAAGCTGCAGAAGATCGAGGATCAAATCAAGAAGACGAAAATCCCCGCGCCGAGCGACGGGTTGGTCATCTATGCCACCAGCACCAAGGGCGGCTTTGCGAGCATGATGAAAGAACCCCTGGCCGAGGGCCAGCAGGTATTCGAACGGCAGGAGCTGATCTACCTGCCCACGGATGCATCGACGATGGCGGAGATTGGCATCCACGAGGCGAGCCTGGCCAAGGTGCGGGTCGGGCAACCTGCCATCGTCACGGTCGAGACCCTGCCCGGCAAGAGATTCCTGGGGGCGGTGGGTCTGGTCGCTCCGCTGCCGGATTCCACGGGCATGTTCCTCAATCCCGATCTGAAGGTGTTCAATGCGCAGATCTACATTGACACGAATGACCCGGCGCTTCGCTCGGGGATGACCTGCAAGGCGGAGATCATCGTCGAGACGTATGACGATGCGGTCTATGTGCCCGTCCAGGCCGTCACGCGTGTCGCGGGAGATGCGATGGTCTACGTGCGCGACGGCAAGTCTATGGTCCCGCGCAAAGTCGAGATCGGTCTGGACAATAACCGGATGATCCGGATCGTCCGCGGGCTGGAGGAGGGGGAAGTCGTGGCGCTCGAGCCGCCTTTGAAGCCCTCCTCGGCGGAGGCCGCGGCGGCCACCGGGGCGGAACCGAATACAGCCACCGAGAAATCGGACACCATCGACCAACAGGTTCGCGGCAGGCTCGACGCCTCCCGGCAGGCCGGCCGCGATGGCACGAGTCGTGCTCCGGCGGGCGCCGGGCCGCAAGCAATGCTGCCGACACCGCCCCAAGGTGATCTGAAGCCGGTGGCACCGGGTCCGATGCCGCAGGGATTCCCGGGCATGTCGCCGGGCCAGATGCCTCCGGGTATGCCGAAGCTCACGCCGGAACAACAGAAACAGATGCAGCAAGGCATGCAAAAAGCGACGGAGATTATGAAGAACATGTCCGAGGAGGACAAGGAGAAGCTCAAGAATATGTCCATGGAAGAGCGGATCAAGTTCTTCCAGGAGAAAATGGGAGGGGCTCAACAGAAATGACCTTGCATGGGGTCAAGATCATCCGGAACATCCGGTCGGGCCTGGAGAACCTCCTGCTCCACAAGCTGCGGTCGTTTTTGACGATGCTGGGCGTCGTGTTCGGCGTTGGCAGCGTGGTGGCCATGCTCTCGGTCGGGGAAGGCGCCGGCCGGGAGGCCCTGGAGCAGATCCGCAAGCTCGGGAGCAACAACATTCTGATCTCGTCGGTCAAGCCGGCGGAGGAGCAGTCGGCGAACATGGGCCGCCCCTCGGCGGGCATGAGCATATATGGTTTGACATACGAGGACCATTTGCGGATGGCCGAGAGTCTGGAGCATGTAGAGCGGGTCGCTCCCGCGAAACTGCTGTATCAGCAAGGCCGGCTGGGCGAAAGGACGCTGGAGGTCCGCGTGGTCGGGACGTCGCCCGAATGGTTCCAACTGGTCAACCGGGAGGTCCTGGCGGGACGGGTCCTGTCGCCGGTCAACCAGGGACGCCCCGCCCCCACGGCGGTGTTGACCGAATTCGGCGCCAGGAAGCTGCTGGCCACGAAACACAGTGTGGGGGAATGGGTCCGGCTCGGCGGCAAGTGCTTCGAGATCATCGGCATCGTCCGAAGCGAAGGCGGCAAGGCCGGCGATATCCAGATGCCCGATGAGGAGGTGGACGCCTATATCCCCATCGCCATTGCCCGCCAGTACTTTGGAGACGTGACCACGCGGTCCGCGTCCGGCTCGCGCGCCCTGGAACGAGTCGAGCTGCATCAGGCGATCGTGCAGGTCGATCGGATCGAGAACGTGGAAGCGACCGCCAAGGCGATCGAGCGGATGCTCAGCCAGTTCCATAAAAAGAAGGACTACTCCGTCAGCGTGCCGCTGGCCCTGCTGCGCCAGGCGGAGGCCGCCAAACGCCGGTCGAGCATCGTCCTCGGTTCTATTGCCGCTATCAGCCTGCTGGTCGGTGGCATCGGGATCATGAACATCATGCTGGCCTCCGTCACCGAGCGGACCCGCGAGATCGGGATCCGTCGTGCCATTGGGGCCAAGCGCCGGCAGATTATCCACCAATTTCTGGTCGAGACGGTTGTGCTCTCCACGACCGGCGGACTCGTAGGGCTGGGAATCGGCGTGCTGATCCCTCACCTGATCACGCACTTCTCGGGCATGGCCACCATCCTCACGTGGAAAGGGGTTTTCCTGCCCCTGCTCATCAGCATGACCGTCGGCATCTTGTTCGGCCTGTACCCCGCCATCCACGCCGCCCAGGTAGACCCCATCGTCGCTCTGCGGCACGAGTGACACGCATTCCGATCGGTTCTCGGATACGATGGGGCTCTCGCCCACGGATTGCCCGGCCTTTCTGTTGCGCGGACGGTTTTCCCGCCGATAGAATGCAAAAAAGTCAGGTTCTTCAGTAATGCGCGCCCAATGAGACCCTCTATAGCTACAGAGCGCTCCGAGGTTGCAGCCAACCCTTGGATTCAAGGAATTGTGTCAGGTAAGGCGGTCCGGATTTGTCTGACAGTCGATTTGAAGAACTGGTGAACGCCCACGGCCGACACGTTCTGAACGTGGCCCTGCGGACCGTGCGCGATGCCGAGATGGCCAAAGACGTGTACCAGGAGGTTTTTCTGGCCATCTGGCGGCGCTGGCCCAAGTACGCCGGCCCGGTGCATTGGGGTCGGTACCTCTACCGGGTGACCGTCCGCAAGGGGCTTGAGCTGGCCAGAGGGCGTCGGCCCGTGCCGGTGGACTTGGATGCTTGTGAGCCCGAAAGCACCGGCCCGGACCCGGATGCGGCCCTGCAGCTCGAGGACTTGCAGCGGAAGCTGACGGAGTCTCTGGCAAAGCTGCCGAAGCATCAGGCCGACGTGTTCGTCCTGTCCCGGATCGAGGGTCTGGACCATGTGGAGATCGCGGAGATTCTCGGCTGCACGCCAAACAACGTGCGAGTGTCTCTGCACCGGGCCGTGAAGCAGTTGGCCGGCGAGATGAGTGATTACCTGGATTGAACGGCGGTGAGATATGGTCAACCATGAGCATAGGAAAGATCAACTGGTGAGCCTCGTGCTTGGTGAGCTATCCGAGCACGAGAGGTCCGAGGTCCGTGCGCACGTCATGGAATGCGAGCAATGCCGCATCGAGTTGCGGCGCCTGGAGCGGCTGCTGGAATGCGCCGGCCGGCGGAAAGACGTGTCCGCGGACGAGCCGTTGCATGTGTCGGCCCAGAAAGGTCTTCTTGCCGCCGTGGGTCGTGAAGCAGAACCGAAAATCATCGCTCGACCGGTGACCCGGCGAGCCTTTGCATGGAGAACACTCATGAATACAAGAAGACTCAAGTTTGCCGCCGCCGCAGTCATCGCCATTGCAGTCGTGGCTGGTTTTTTTCTTTTCACCGGCCCGAAGGGCAGTGCTGCGTTTGGCAAGGTTATCGGGAATATCATCAATGCCGAGTCGGTCAGTTT
>Ga0315275_10000730_pt1 | contig 27386 bp, 34 predicted proteins | sample YL17G03_0_MG_FD_205557 | JGI IMG/M metagenome (GOLD analysis project Ga0315275, IMG submission 205557) | Sediment microbial communities from Yellowstone Lake, YNP, Wyoming, USA - YL17G03_0 | ecosystem: Environmental > Aquatic > Freshwater > Lake > Sediment | place: USA: Wyoming | collected...
GAGTTGATTCCCGGCGATGAACGTGACGCCGCCATCGACGCTGCGAGGGAGAAGCCATGATCTACGACAGTTGGTGGCCGTGGAGAATTGGAAGAATCATCAAGCGTACTAAGACCCACACGCACGTTAGATGGTTAGATGGTGAAGTTTGGCGGTATGACAAAGCCCACACGCAATTTTTGCGTAGCTCAAAGGATAGACATGACACCCGAAACACGCACCCCCACGCAACAAGCGGGCTACCTGTGCGACCTGCTGCTCGTGTTCGAGGCGCAGAAGAAAACGCTGGCCGAGGACAAGCGCCGGTTGGACGAGGCGATGGCGAAAGCGAAGTTCGACCTCGCCCGCATCATGCAGGAAAGTGACATGACCGTGTTCGGCACCGCCCGCGCCACGGCAACAATCGAGACTACCGAGGAGTCGGTGGTGGAAGATTGGGGCGACCTCTACGCGCACATCATCAAGACCGGCGACTTCGACCTGCTGCACCGCCGTTTGTCCAGCACCGCCGTGGCCGAGCGTATGTTGGCGGGGGCCACCGTCCCCGGCGTGGGTTCGCGGCCCGTCACCACCGTGAAGGTGCGGCCCACCCCCAGATCAGCGTAGCCCGTCAACAAGGAAGAAATTCGGAGTCCCGGGGCGTCCCGTCCCACAACAGGAGAAGCAAAGTGAGTGAAACCAAAGTGGTCCCGTGGAAAGAGAAGTTGCAGGAGAAGGTGAAGATGCAGCAGCAGCAGGAGAAGGCGCAGGGTGGACAATTCATTTCCATCAAGTCGGGCGTCATGTCGTATGGCGGTCTGCCGGTACAGGGCAACAAAGCAGACATGGTTGTGCTCGAAAGCATTTTCGAGAACAGTTTCTACCCCGACAAATACGGCACGACCGATAACACATCCCCCGCGTGTTATGCGTTCTCACCAACGGGGGGTGAGGACATGGCTCCGCACCCTGACGCGGAGCACCCGCAGAGCAAGACCTGCCGCGAGTGCCCGCAGAACAGGTACGGCAGCGCGGACGGCGGGCGTGGCAAGGGGAAGGCTTGCGCCAACCGCCGCCGGCTGGCGGTAATCTCGGCTGCGTCGGTGTCAAGCGCCGAGGAGATCAACAACGCGCCGACTGCGTACCTGCGGGTGCCGCCCACCAGTACGCGCTACTGGTCGGCGTATGTGCAAAACGTGCTGGCCCGCACCGACATGCCGTTCTTCGCCAGCATCACGAATATCGGGGTGGTGCCCGATCCCAAGACCACCATGCGTTGCATCTTTACGCATGTCGCAGAAGTCAAGGACGACGAACTGTTGGAGGCGCTGTATCGCCGTGCTGCCGCCGAGGCGTCCCTGATCGACTTTCCGTATCCGAAATCCGCGACCGGCGACGAGCCGGAAGCGCCCGCTGCCAAACCCAAGAAGGGGAAATTCTGATGACCACCGCAAAGAAAGAAAAGCTGTTCCTCACCATCGAACGTTCGACGTTGGATGACTGTTTGTTCGCCGCCGTGCAGGAAATGATCGACGCGGCCAAGCTGCCACTGTCGCACCGGCAGAAGTTGCGCGTGGCCGACCAGATCAGCGAAGGCGTGATGAAGATGGTGGACGCCGAGAGCATCCCGACGCCCAAGACTGTTCGCGCTCCGGCGAAGCGCCGCACGAAGGCCGAAATGGCGGCGGCGAAGTTGCCCCCCGCCCCCGAGTCTGGGATTCTGCCCGCGCCGTTCGGCGCAGCCCGCGCCGCGTAACACCCCGCCGTTTGTTGGTTTCGGCCCCGGTGTGTGTTCCGCACCGGGGCTTTTTTCCCTTGAGAGGGCAGAATGGACTCCGCAAAAGAACTGGTCGTCGTTGACTTTGAAACCGAGGCGATAGGCCCCCGACCCGCGCACTACCCACCCCGCATCGTGGGCGCGGCGCTGTCCTATCCCGATGGGCGCAGCGAGTACCTAGCTTTCGGCCACCCGAGCAACAACAACTGCACTGAGGACGCCGCCCGCCGCGCCGTGGCGAGCGCCTATCGCGGCCCCGTCGCGTTCCACAATGCCGCGTTCGACATGGAGTGTTCCCGCGTCCAATGGGGCATCCCGTACCCTGCATCGTGGCATTGCACAATGATTCTGGCGTTCCTGTGCTACCCCCACGAGAAGAAACTCGCGCTGAAGCCTCTGGCTGAGGCTCTATTGGGCGATCCGCCTACGGAACGTGACACCCTAGCCGAGTACATCAAAGAGCACGTCCCAGAGGCTAGAAAAGGCTCGCCGTTCGCCCACATCTGCAAAGCACCGGGGGATGTGGTCGCCCCCTACGCGATGGGCGACGTGTACCGGACCCGCAGGTTGTACGAGCACCTTGCCCCGATCATTGAAGCGCGGGTGATGGACGCCGCGTACAACCGGGAGCGCCGGCTGCTCCCCCACCTGATCGCCGCCGAGTGCGGGGGTATCCGTGTGGACCGGACTTTGTTGAGCCGATGGGCGGGGGAGTTATCCGAGGGGCTGCTCCGCGCCGAGTCGGACATACATCGAATAATCGGTGTCGTGAACATCGACTCGGGTGAGGAGTTGGCCGACGCGCTCGAACGGGCAGGGCTGGTTCACCCTGACGCTTGGTTACGCACCCCTACCGGCGCACGGTCTACCAGTATGCCGGGGCTGGCTCACGCTATGAGCCACGAGCCGGAGTTGCGGCGTATGTTGAACTACCGCGCCAAGAGCGCGACGCTGCTCCGTAATCACACCCTGCCGTGGCTGGATGCGTCCACGTCCAACGGGCGGCTGCATTCCAGTTTCAGCCAAACAAAGGGCGAAGCGGAAACCGGGGCGCGGACGGGCCGCATTTCCTCGTCCCACCCGAACTTGAACAACGTGCCGCAGCCGCAGATATTCGACCTGCCAGAGGGCTACCGTCCGTTGCCGCGAATGCGACAGGCGCTGCTTCCGAACGAGGGCGAACATTGGGTGAGTTGTGACTACTCGCAGATCGAACTCCGCATCCTTGCCCACCTAGAGGATGACGACTTGATGCGGGCGTACCAACACGACCCGAACATCGACATGCACTCGCTCGTCGCGGACATGATTCGGCAGCGCCTCAAGGTGGACGTCAACCGGAAAACGGCAAAGACGATTTCGTTCGCCGTGATCTACGGCGCGGGCCTCGACAAGCTGGCTGAACAGCTAGGCGTGGACCGGGGCCAAGCTATGGCTCTGCGCGATGCGTACTACCGTTCGCTGCCCGGCGTGGCCGACATGCAGAACGACATACGCAAGCGCGGTCAGCGCGGCGATCCGGTGCGGACCCTCGGCGGGCGCGTGTACTACGCGGAGAAAACGCCGCAGTACGATTTCAGTTACAAGCTGCTGAACTACACGATTCAGGGCGGGTGCGCCGATCTGCTGAAACAGGCGATTATCGACTACTCGGACGCGAAGCCACTCGGCACCGGCCAGCTTTTGGGGACCGTCTACGACGAACTAAACGTGAGCATGTCCCCCGACGCCGACCCGCGTTTGTTACGCGACATAATGAACACGGCTATGACGCTCGACGTGCCGATTATCTCCGACTTGGAGGTGGGGCCGAACTGGGCCGACCTGCAACCGTTCGAGGAGAAGTAACAATGACAAAATACTCGGACTTTTTTGCAAACGAGTGGGCTAAGACGCGGCCACCTTGGCGTGTGTGGCTGTCGGCGTGGTCGTACTCGCGCCTAGTCAAGTACGAGGAGTGCCCCCGCTCCGTCTACTACCTGTATGTCGAGAAACGCGGGATTGGAGAGAAGTCGGAGGCCATGCTGCGCGGCCTCGCCGCACATGAGGAGTGTGCAAGCATCTATTCGGGTGAACCGTTCAAGATGAAAGACTCTGTGTTGTCGCAGGAGTGGCGGCTCAAGCTGGCCGCGCAGCGAGAGGACTGGCACCCCGACTTGGAAGCCGAGTTGCAGGTGGCGTACAACGCATTGTGGCAACGCCGGAAGTGGTTCGACAAGGACGTGGCGTTCCGCTGCGCGTTCGACGGATTCGCCTATGCCTACGGCACTGACATAGCGATCTTCGAGCACAAGACGGGGAAGCCCTACCACTCCCACCGGGACCAAGCGGAACTGTACGCTTGCGTGGCGCACAAGATGCACCCGGAAGCTGACGGCGTGACGGTCAACATACAGTACCTCGACCTGCCTGTGTCCCGTGCCCCCACAGTCCATAGCTGGACTGCTGCCGAGTTGATAGTGGGCCACGAGGGCAAGCCGCTCATCAACAAGTGGATTCAACGGGCGAATGTGATGCTGGCCGACCGGGACTTCCCCATGCGGGCTGGCCCCCAATGCCGGTATTGCCAATTTCGCGGCGAAGTGGGAGGCCCCTGTGCCATCTTCTCGTAAGCCCCATTGGAAAGTCCGCATGGACTTGCCCGAGTTGCTGCTGAAGGAGCAGGAACGCAGGGAAGCGTTGGTGCGGGCGGCGATGTACACACGGCAACGCAATGCGCGGCGGCGAGTGGTGCCTATTGCGCGTCTGGAGTCTGTGGAACAAAGTAGGGTCGTAGACGGATGCACGCGGCGAGGGTGGAAGATTCGCAAGTTGATGTCGCCCAATGTGCGGGGGTGGCCCGACCTGTTCGTGATGGACCCCAAGAGCAAGCGGTGCGCGTTCGTGGAAATGAAAGTGAAGAACCGTTCGGCCCAACCGTCGGCGGCGCAGCTTGCTACGCATCAAATGCTGCGGGACTGCGGGTTGAATGTGTTTGTTGCGTGGAGTTCCACGGAGGCACTCCAAATACTTGAGGAGATTTTCAATGCCTAGTTGGGAACCGAAGGAATACCAGATCAAGGCGATGCAGTTTGCGTTGGAGCACGCGAACTGCGGGCTGTTCTTGGGGATGGGCGCGGGCAAGACGAGCATCGTGCTCGGTGCGCTCACCGTGTTTAAGGCGAAAAGTGCCATGCGGCGGGCGATCATCGTCGCCCCGGCCCGCGTGTGCAGCAACGTCTGGGAGCCGGAGCGCGACAAGTGGACGGATTTCCACGGCCTCTCGATCTCGGTGCTGCATGGGCCGAAGAAAGATCGCCTGTTGGAAGCGTTCGACCATGACATTGCGGTGATCTCCGTGGACTCGCTGCTGTGGGCGGTCAAAGCGGGCGTGTTCGAGAAGGTAAACCCCGACATACTGATCGTGGACGAGTCCTCGTTCGTGAAGTCGCACACGTCGCAGCGGTTCCGCATCCTGCGCTCCCTGCTGCCGCGCTTCACCCGGCGCATCATCCTCACTGGCACGCCGTCCCCAAACGGGGCGATGGACTTGTGGGCGCAGATGTATGTTGTGGACCGTGGTGCTGCGCTGGAGCCGTACATCACCAAGTTCCGCCTGAAGTATTTCACGGACGTTGGCTACGGGTTCCCCGATTGGCAGTTGCAGGAGGGGGCCGAGGCGAAGATTGCGGAGCGCATCAAGCAGTCCGTGTTCCGCGCCGACGATCCCGAGGTGAGGGCGCTCCTGCCGGAGATTCAGCACAACGAAATTGCCGTGCCGCTGCCGCCGGCCGTGCGGGCGCAGTACGAGAAACTGGCAAGGGAGTTCTTCTTGGCGCTCGGCGACGAGGTGGTGATGCCGTTGAGCGCGGCGGCGTTGTCGCAAAAGCTACGCATGTTGTGCAACGGGACCATTCTGGCGACGGACGATCAAGGGAAGATCACCCGCGCCGACATTCACTCCGAAAAGCTGGCCGCGCTCGACTCCATCGTGGGCGAAGCGATGGGTAAGCCCTTGTTGGTGTTCTACGAATTCATCGGGGACCGCGACGCTATCTGCGCTCGTTACGGAGCACCTTACATCGGCGGGGGCACCACGGACGCACAGGCGATGAAACTCGTTAGTGATTTCAACAAAGGAAAAATACCACTGCTAGTAGCCCACCCGCGCTCGGCGGGGTTCGGACTGAATTTGCAGGAGGCGTGCAACGAGGCGGTGTGGTTCGGCCCGACGTGGGATTGCGGTGTGTACGAACAAGCGATGGCCCGCATTGCGCGGCAGGGGCAGAAGGAAAAGCACGTCACAATCCATACCATCGTAGTCGGGAATTCCATCGAGCAGCGCGTGTCGTCGGCGCTCGCCGGAAAGGTCAGCAACCAACAGGAATTGCTCACCGCGTTGCGACGTTAGTGAACACTCTTTCTCGTTGACAGCGGGCGGTGCGCCGCTAAGATTGGCGTGTCGGTCCCGCTGTTCGATCCCCCCATTTATTCGAGGAATTCTAATGTGGCAAGATTTCGCCGTAAGCGATCTGCGCCGGTCAGGCTTGGCCCTCACCGACATAGACGCAGAAGAAGCAAGGAACGCCATTGGTGTCATCGACGGGTACAAGATTCCTTACTACACGATCACCGGAGAACGACACCCTACGATGTGGCGCATCCGACTACGCGATGCGTACATGAAGTACTCGCAGCCGAAGGCCGAAGAACTCGGCGCAGATACCGCCCCACCATATTTTCATCGGCACTGCGACTACTCGAAGGTCGGGCTGACCAAGATCATTTGCGAGGGCGAGAAGAAGGCGCTCACAGGGTTCAAGTTTCTCTCGAACGTGCAGACCATCGGCATCGGCGGGTGTTGGAACTGGCAAGCGCCACTTTCCGACTCCGACATACGCCGCAAGGAGGAGTTTCCCGACCTGCCAATCATGGCGCGGCTGCATCCCGACATCATTGAGTTCTGCAAGAACGCGAAGGGGCCAATCAACTACGTCCCCGACGCGGACTATCGAACAAACGACCAAGTTTTGCGGGCGCTTGGCTCGATGCGCCTCGCGTTCCAAGCGGCGGGCCTGAAGCTGCGAATCATCCTGCTGCCGGAGGGGGGCAAGGGGCTGGATGATTTCCTCATGGCGCAGCCCCCGGGCACGCACGACTCCGCGTTCTGGGCGCTGGAACAGACTGACGGGAAGGGGATGCTCACCCGCGTGTCTGACATGCAGGCAAAGATCGGACTGGTGCTGGACGGCAAAGGCAACCCATCGCTGGTCGAGGCTCTGTTGGTGGACGCGCTGGCCCGGTGGGAATACCTGTCGGAGAACTACTATTTCGACACCCGCGCCGTGCGCCACATGCTGAAGGGCGAGGATGGGGTGTTCCGCCCCATGAGCGACATACACATCGAGGCGTTGAAGCGGCACATGCAAGCAGCGTTGGGGTTCATAAGCATTCCCCGTGACAAGATGGAGTCGCTCATGTACGGGCTGGCGATGAAGTTCCCGCGCAACCCCCTCGCCGATCACTTGAACAGTCTGGTGTGGGACGGCGTATCGCGCTTCCCTACGCTCGTGGCGAAGCTAGGCGTGCCGGATGCCCTGCACGACTACGCAACCGGCGTGTTGAGGAATCTGGTGGTGGCCGCGAGTGCCCGTGCGCTGAAGCCCGGGACCAAGTTCGACCATTGCGTGATCTTGGAGGGCCATCAGGGGTTCGGCAAGAGCACGTTCTGGGAATTGCTCGCCACGTTGGACGACGTTTGTTACTACGCGGTGGCCTCGATCACGGCGAACAGCCACGTCATCGGCACCCGCGACTTCCTCACCGCCGGGAGCAAGGCGATCTTCTACGATCTGGACGAACTCGGTGTGCTCTCCAAGTCCGACGTGAACGCAGTCAAGACGATGCTCTCGACCACGATGGACACCTACCGGCCCGCCTACGGGCGCTCGGATGTGGAGGTGCAGAGGGCGTTCCTGTGTGTTGGCTCCACGAACTCGGACTCATACCTCATCGACCCCACAGGCAACCGGCGCTTCTGGCCGATCAAGGTGGGTGAAGGGACTAGGCACTTCGACAAGACGTGGCTCGTCATCAACCGGGAGCAGTTGTGGGCCGAGGCGATGGCGTCGCTTCACGCCGGTCACAAGTTCTGGGCGCTCACCGATGAGCAGGAGAAGCAAGCGACGCAGGAACAGGAGTCGCGTGTGGTGGAGGATGGGTTCGACGAGCCGGTGCGCGACATTCTCAACACCGCGTTCGCAACGAGCGTGGTGAACCGCCCGCTGACCCACACGCACAACGGCAACGACTACTACCTTTTTACCAACACACGCCTATACGACATGCTCAACGTACCGCTTGAGCGAAGGCAGGGGCACTCCCGTCGCATCGGCTTGGTGATACGCCGTGTCGGTGATGGCCGGTGGATCAAGGCGAAGGTGCGGCAATTTGGCTGCACCACGAGTGCTTACCTGCTGCCCAAGGTGTGGGCCGACGAACAGCCGCGCATCGACATTGACTCGCCGAAGTATTAGGCGCAATATTGCCCCGTAAGTAAACCACCAGAGGAGAGAAGGAAAATGAGCACCAGCAACAACCGTGCGCTACGGACCAGCGTGTGGCATGACATGGACAACCTCATCAATATGGAGGTTGTCTATGAGGATACAGTGGCGAAATCCAAGTGGTCAGTGCGCGTCATGCTGACACCGGATCAGGCTGAGTCCCTAGCCCAACGTCTGTTGGTCAACATGCCCACGAAGCCCGCACTCTCCCCGTCGGCCGACACTAGGTAGATAGCACCCCGGCGCTTGCGTTCGTCGTCCAGACTTTTGCAAGTAGCCGGGTCGCAGTCTGGTGGTTGGATCAGCTTCGGGCACTTCATTACTCTGCAAAAGTCGAAGTCCCCGTGGGCGATGTCCAGCATCAGCAGTTCACCCCGCCATTGGTCGCGGTGCAGTTGGCGGTGTTTGTTGTCGTGGTATTCGTGGTGTTTGTTGTAGTGTTGGTGACGTTGGGTTGCAGCGCTGACAGGCCCGACCAATCGAATGGCGTCGGCTTGAACTGCGTCACCGCACCGAACCCCGCCCCGGCGATGTTCTCCATCGACCCATAACTGGCAATTGCCACGTTCGCCGCGTTATTGCTCTGCGTCGTCGCCACCCTGTAGCCGTACCAGCCCAATCCAATCGCCGTCAGCGACGGCATCAGCACTTGCGCCCATTGCAGCGCCTCGTTCTGCGGCGGTTGTATGTTGATAGGCTCCTTCGCGCCCGCCTGCATGGCGAGCAGCATCACGGCTACCGTCTTCGTCGTCGCGTCCCCGGCCAGCGCAAGCTGCATGATCGCCTTGCTCTGTTCCACCTGTGCCGCGTTGCGTGCTTCGGCTGCATGTTGAATGGCAAGCGCGTATTGCTGGTACGCCTGCGTTGTTGAACATCCGGGCAGCACCATTGCTGCAAGACAAACCCACGCGGCTCGTTTCATTGCTGCCCCCATAGAAACGCCATACGCACTCCGGTGTCGAGGTCGGCATCGGATACTGAATGCGTGAATGCGTCGTGACCGTTCTCATGCTCGCCGATGGCGCACGTGAGCCAGTAGAGCGTGTTGAAGTCTCGCAGATTGAGGATGTCATCCGGCCCCACTTCGCAAAGCTGGCACACGGCCATAACGTAGGCATTGGTGTCGTTCTCGCTCGACGGTGCCCACCGATTGATGATCTCGCGCACAGTGTCGATGCGGTTGGCGAGCGGCTTGTCGTAGTAGACGATCAGCAGTCTCGCCAGCGCACACACGCCCTCGACCATCGACTTGAAGATGGCGAAGCGACCATCGCTGCCGGTCGCGCCCATGCCCTTCGTGAATGCACCATACTCGATGTTGCCGGGGTTGCAGTTACGCAGGCCGCGAGGGGTAGTCACCACTGCCACCATTCTTTACTTGACGGGGGTTGGTTTCGGAACTGGACGCACACTTGGTCCCGGTACTTGACTATTTCCACTAGGGACTGCTGGCGGCGCAGGCACTCCCCCCACGGTCCCGTGTCCGCTAGGGCTTGCAGGTACAGCGTTTCCAGCCGCCCGTCCTTGATCGGTTCCGGCAGCGGGCACGTTTGGAGCAGGCTCGCCGGGATCGGTGGGGGTTCGCAAACTGGCTCTTTGACGGTTAAGGACGAGCATCCCGTCAGCAGGAACGACACAAGCAGGATTCTGGAATACCGGCTGGCTGGCGACATAGGATTGCCCCTTCACGTAGACCTTCTGCACGACTGTCTTGGCATTGCTCTCGCCCGCGATGTAGGCGGCTTCCATGTCGATGATCTTGTTCGCCGCCACTTGCTCTGCTGCGTCTGCTGCGGCCTGAATCTCCGCGCTGACCCGCGCCATCGCCTGCTCATGCCGCGCGATCTGGCCGTCTTTCCACTCCTTCATCCATGAGCCGCCGAGCGCCATGCCCACGACGAACGCGATGAGGATGCCGTAGATCATGGCGCGTCTTTCTTGGCGAAGAATGCCTTGACCTTGGAGAACAGAGCCTTCCGGTCTTCCGGGTGCGTCGAGAACCACACCGAGGCGTGATAAGCGCCTGCGCCGAACAGAAATCCGAGAATGAAGTTGCTCATATCAGTTTCGCCTTTGGTTTGGGTGGAGGTTCGGGCGGCTCTGGCCGGTTGATGATGTCCGTCACCGTCGTCGCGGTCTTCCCGACCACGAAGATTGCCAGCACACCCAACAGCAGCGTGTCCACATCCTTGCCGTCATTGCTCCGGTCCACGATGACCCAAATGCTCATCCCGGCCATTGCCAACAGGATGTGGTTCGTCAGCGAGGCCCGATTGTTCGGCCCCATGAGGATATCCACCACGTTGTAGCGGTTCTTCTGGCTCGCGTTGAAGCGATACATCATCCACGCGAAGCAGATTGCCCCAATCAACCACAGCGCGTTGACAAAGGAGAGGGTCATTTCGGCAACATTCGTCCCGCCACAAGTTGCTGCAATACTTCGATCTGACCGCTAAGACGGTCCATGCGAGCAAGTAACTCTCGGCGCTGCTCCGATGCCTCAATGTCGTGCCGACGAAGGGCGGTATCCATGTGGTCTTGACGAACCTCCACCACCCGGATGCGCTCATTAACGCTACTACCCCACATAACAAGGGCGACAATGAACGGACTGATGCCGATGAACGTGCCGATGATCTCCTTTACCAGCGTCCATTCGGACTTGGTTTTGGTGCTGTTGCTTTGGTCTTCCGCTTGTGATGTTAGTGTTGGCACGGATACCCCTACGGAACTAAGTGGAGAATGACTGCCCCATCGGCGGTAACCGGCCACCCCTGAACCCAGTGATCTACCAGCCCCGGTGGGGGCGGCACCCCGCCTACGGCAGAAGCATAACCTCCCCCCGCCGCGCTGGCGGACCCGGGCCGCGCGGTGGACGTAACATACACCGCCGCCGCACCACCCCCACCCGCTACGGCCCGGCCCACCCGGCCAGTCTTCGCCGTGGACGCCGCTGCGCCGCCACCGGCCGACGCCGCGCTGCCTGTAACCCCTACCGCCTGCACCCCCACCGCAGCAGTCGCGCCGCCGCCCGCCGATTTGGCGGTGCCAACGCGGCCTGTGTACCCTGCGGACGCCGCTGCGCCACCCCCGCGACTGGCGGCGGTGCCTGTATGTCCTGCGACCCCGGCGGATGCCGCCGAACCGCCACCGGCCGATTTGGCGGTGCCTGTGATGCCTGCTGCCTGCACCCCTACCGCAGCAGTCGCACCACCCCCGCGACTGGCGGCGGTGCCAGCACGGTCTGAGTGCCCTGTGGACGCCGCTGCGCCGCCGCCCGCCGCCTTCGGGACGCTTATGCGGTTGGCGACGCCCCTCGCCGACGTTGCGCCGCCGCCCGCCGCCTTCGGGATGGTCAGGTGATTGGCGACGCCCCTCGCCGACGTTGCGCCGCCGCCCGCCGCCTTCGGGATGGTCAGGTGATTGGCGACGCCCCTCGCCGACGTTGCGCCGCCCCCACGACAGGCGGCGGTCCCGGCACGATCTGTATGTCCAACCGAGGCCGCACAGCCACCGCCTGCGACCTTGGCGGTGCCGACGCGAGCAACTACGCCCGTCGCTGAAGCAGCGCCGCCGCCAGTTGCCGCAGCGGTGCCTGTTACACCGGCCGCTCCCGCAACTTTCCGCCCGAAGAAGACGCGGATTGTAGTCACGGGTTACCTTATGCGGCCGTCGTCGGAATCGCCAGTACGAAGTCAGCCCACTCCTTCGGACTTGTCTGGTCTACGGCAACCACCGTCACCACATCGGCGTTCATTTCGGTGGCTGAGAGAGAAATCTTGACCAGAATGGTCGCGGAAGGATCGACGGTAGGTAGCGTAGTCAGGTTCGTCAGTCCGCCACCGTCCTTGTCCACCTTGAAGTCGCCCGACGCGATGGTGGGGCTGGACTTGAAGCTGCCCGCAACAACCATGTCGGACAGCGCGATGCGGAGAACGAAGTCCTCACCCTTTACTGGAGGATTATAGGGAGCAGCCATTATGGGAGTCCTCCAATAGCGTATGTCGGGTCGGGGTTGCCCATGTCCAAGTGACTTATGCCAACCCCAAGTCCCGGTATGGTCGTAGTGGTTTCACCGGAAAAGACTGGTGACGCACCGCCCCCGGCATTGTTGCGTGAAGCCCCCCGACAATTCGCAAGACCGAGAACTGGTCGGTGGTTGGCGTTATCGAGAGTGATGTAGCCGAGATCAATCTGATTTATGCCGTTAGGTTCCACCGCAAGACAATAGTCGGTGTTCGGATTGAGTATGACCGGGGTGGATATGCCGAATACCGCGTAGCGATCATCGGAGTTGCCGCCCATCTGTGCCCCGTCCACCTGCACAGAGGCCAGCACTGCTGGTGACCCCAGAGGAGAGGAGTACAGTCGCATGATGTAGTCCGCTCCCGCTGCGGACCCACCAATAGCTGCAACAAACGAGTCAACGGCGCACCTAAACGGTACTTGAAAAATCAGCCCGTACTCATCGGGAGTCGAGGTAGACACCCATTGGTACACCCCGTTGTACTTAATGAAGTACCCGCCCTTGATTATTCCCAATGTGCCGTCGTCCGCTTGAATCAAGACGTTCGGGTACGGGGTGAGGGAATTGCCCAGATTACCCCACGCCGCTCCAACATAAGTGTTGACGACGGGTCGTGTCACGTACCCTTGCGCCCCCAACATATGCTGTATGGTCACGCTGTCCGAGCCGCCGCGACCCGTCATGTCGAACACGACGGCAATAAGGTCGCCCTGCGCGATGCTCTTGCTCCCCGTGTTCATAGTAACGTTTACTTGCACGAAGTCGGATGCACTGGACATCTCGCCAGTCGCAGTGGTGCAATCCTTGTACACATCCCAAGTGCCGTCGGGCTGCGCTGGCGGACCCGCCGCAGTAGCTACGTCCTGTATGCCAACACGCACTACCGAAGAAGCATTGGCGTAGGTCACGTTGTTGGTGAAGAAGCTGATGATGGACGATGTGCCAACGGTCTTTGCAGAGGTCGGGTTCCCGAACCAGTGCATGTGCCCCATGTGCGCCGCCTTCTCCCCCACAGCGTCTATTGTTGCCGCTTGAATCACGGAGGAATAGCCGCCAATGGTGCCGCTAATGTTGAGCGGTGTCCCGCCGGAAAACAGGGTTGGTGGGAAAAACCACGGAGCGCCGTTGCTTACATTTAGCAGCGTCATATCGTCACCGTTATTCCGGCAAGCAGCCCCGCCTTCACCTGTGCGTTTGTTTTCCCGACTTTGTACGCACGAATCGTAGACTTGATGAACCCGTTGATGTCGTACTCATCGAAGTCCGCCAGCACCTCAGTGACGGTAACCTGCCGGTTGCCCTTATCAACACCATTGAACTGTATGTTGATGTCGATGTGCTCCCCGCCGGGACAGATGTCCACGGCGGTAAGGATGATCGTAGTCATCAGTAGTTCAGGTTCAGCGTCGCGCCGGTAGACAGGGTGAACGTTCCCTGTGCGGCAAACGTCTCCGTGACGATGGGGGAGACAAGACAGGCCGTCGTCGGTTGTCCGGTAATGGCAATCGGAGTCCCCGGCGTACCCACCGCAGCTACCTTGAACGTGTCCGTCGTCAACGAACCGTCAGTACAGACGACGTATGTCGTACCTTCGGTCAGTCCCGTGGGCGGCGTGCCGCCGTAGAAGGTGATCGCCAGCCCGCTGGTGAAGCCATGCGCGGGGCAGTAGATGGTGTTCGCCGTAGCCGACAGGCTGAATTCCTTGGGGTTTGCCCCGTTGGGCGACACCGCCAGTTCCGTACCGGCAGTGACGGCGGTGCCGAAAGCAATCCAGTTGACTGCGGCGGCTGCGGGAACATCGAATACGGGTGCCGTGGATGAGGTCCGCACCCCACCGCTGGCTGCGCCGAACGTAATCGTCTTGCGAGCATACGCAGGAGTGCCGCCGGTTACTTCGTTGGCGAACGTTTGGCCGGGAAAGCCGGTGTGAAGGGACGCATACGCAGGCGAAAGAGCGTCGAGCATGGAGCCGCGTGCAGAGGTGGTAAACATTCAGTTCTCCTTGATCAAGTCAATGACACACAAAGCTGCCCGGTACTGGTGACGGGAAATCCACCCACGAACAGTACACCTGCCGGGAGTCCAGCGGTACAGTCCAACACATGAACCTCCCCGTCTGCCGACACCGCTATGCCCCCCACCAATGACGCGGTGGCGGACGGCGCGGCAAACGTCACTCGCATGTACTGCTCCGGCGTGTAGCCGATGCCGCCCATAGAGGTGAAGGACGACAATGCCGTGCTCTGCGCCAACCCCCATGACGAACTCTCCACCAACATACCGTTGATGAACTCGGTGGGTCCACCCAGTGGCCCCGTCCCCTCGCCACCGTCGAGTCCGTTGGGGCCATTGGGCGGGGGCAGGATGGTGAAAGCAAGCGCAGATGCCGCCAACGCCGCTTCCGCCCCCACGGAGGAAGTGTCCGAGGAAGTGGTCGGGTTGAACAGCCGCGATATGGCGTTTGTTACGGGGGACACCGCCGACAAGAACATCGCCAGCAGTACTGCCCACCAACGCGATATTTTCTTGGTCATGGTTACGCGGGGCTGGGGGTGGTCGCGGACGATTGCCCAGACTCGACGGTGCCGGAGTACAGCATGTAGCTGTCCACCGCCGGGCCTGCCGAGGTCACGATGGACACCGTGGTAAGGTCAACTTCGAGGACCGTGGCAACATACGCTGGGTCGGTGGCGATATGTGCATCCCACGTAAACACGAAAGTTTTGCCCGTAGTGAATCCGGTGAAATCAAAACCGAACGTCGATCCGCCCGCAGTGCCGAACGGCGTAGCGGTGGTGATCGTGCCGTTGACCTGACTGATGTGGTGGCCGAACACCAGCGCCGGGAAACCCGGCGCAAACGAGAACGTATTCGACAAATCGAACGTGATCTTGGTGAGCGAGTACGTGTCCGAATTGACGATGGTGGTGGTGAACACCGTGTTGGTGGTGGGGCCGGGGATGGACATGTCGAATTCGCCAGTCCCCACAGTACCCGCCACATTCATGCACACCCACCCGTCTATGGTCACGGGCCACCCGGCGACGTAGTTCGCCACCGCCGCCGTAGAGACTACCAAGCGGCCGTCGGGGACATACGGCAGACCCGAGTTCCACACCACCAGTGACGGCACCCCCAGTGTCTCCACCGGCCAGATGTAGAGGCGGTCATCATTGGTAAGTCGGAATGACCCGGAAGCGGGGTCGCCTACCCCGGGTGCCGTCTCAATCGTGGCAACAGCCTGCGCGCCCGGGGAGAAGGCAGTACCGGCCAACACACCCCACTCCGGCGCAGTAGGGGTGGCCACGCCCACGCCCTCCACCTTGCTTGTGGCGTCGTCAATCTGTGCGCGGTTGATGAAACTCATGGTGTCTACACCTCACACATTGCCAGCGCATCGGTCAGCGTGGGGGGTGCCCCGCCGTTGGTCAGTCCGAAGTAAGCAGTTTGCGCCCCTGACTTCGTGGCTGCAACACTGTACGCCCCCGCTGTGGCGTTCGCCGTTGGGTTGGGTGTAGTAGCCAGCCCGTTTATGTCGGTGACCGCTGTCGCGGTGAGCGACGACGGGGGGAACGTGCAGGATGCCCCCGACGCAGGGGCAGTGAACAGAACACTCACTCCCGCCACGGGATTGTTCAGGGCGTTCGCTGCCCGCGCCACCAGTGGCAACGCAAACGGGAACTGCGGGGCGACGGACTGGTTGTTGCCAGAGTAGGGAGACAGCGCGACAACCACCTCCGGGTCTATCGTCGTAAACGATACGATGTTGCTGTTCGTGTGGTTGCCATACGCCACAGTGAGGTAGAACTGCCCCAGCACTGCACTGGCAGTGAGAATGGGGGACATTGCTACACCGCTGCCGTTGGTGGTCACGAAGCGCGAGAGAGAACCACCCCCGGGCCACGTTCCCCTACCGGAAGGAACCGTGAACCCTACTGCCTGCCCCGGCATCGTGTTTCCGAACTGGTCTTGGATCAGCACAGATACCGCGAGGTAGTTCGAGTTCTGCGCTGCCAACTGCACCCCATTGGTCTGCGCGGACATGTACGTGGGTACCGGTGGGTCTACGTTGGTGAGCGAGTACACGCCGTACACAGTACCCACAGCTACCGACTGCACTGCCCCCAACCACGCTCCCGGTATGTTGTTCGTGTAGAGGTTGTTGAACCCGGTGAATCCACGCCCCGAAGAATCAGTGGTCGTGTAGTAGGGCGCGGGGGTGAACCCAGACAGAGCGAACCCACCACCCGGCTCCACCCCCTGCGGCAGCGACCATACTATCGGCTCGTTCGGCATACCGTTGCCGTTCTCGTCGCGCAAGTAACACACGATTTCTGCCGTATAGGCGTTCAGCGACACCTGCTGGTTGTCGCCGCCTATGATCGTAAGGGTGGTGGGGGTAGGCATTTCAGAACACCGAAGCGGTGGCGAGCAGGTGGCCGTTGGTGAGCTTTTCCATCGTCACAATAGCTTCCTTCAGCGGACCTGAAGAAAGCGTCGGAGCCACGCCGAGCGGCCACTTTACCGCCGCTGGCCACGTTATCGTGTATGTCGTCACCAGTAGAGTAAGGCGAAGGATGGTCCCGACAGGCACGTTGTTGATGGCCGCGATGACAGCATTGGCAGAGAGCGTCAACTCCTGCGACTGCCCATTGGCGAAGTCGATGGTGGGGGTGGCACCGAGCGTCGCGATGTACGGGGCCTGAACGAACGAGTGCGAGGTGGCATCCCCCGACACGGTGATCGAGGACGCCACTACCGGGCCAGTGAACGTGGCCCCCGTTACCAGAGCAGGCGCAGCCCCGAGCGCGGTAACTACGTCCGCACTGAGCAGCACAACGTCGCCGTAGCGCGTATTGAACGTGTTGACCATCGGCGGGAGCGCGGCAATTGCCCCGTCAACATACGTCTTGTTGGCGAGAGCGTTCCCCGTAGCCGGTGCCAGCGGTTGCAGAATGGGGCCGGTCATGGTGCCACCCGCCAGTGGCAGTTTCGCCGCGATGATCGGGTCCATCTGCGTCATCCACGACTGCACGTTTGTTACCGCAGGCAGCGTGGTGGTCGGGGTCATGGTCGTGGTGCTGGCCACCGCCGGTACCGCAGCGGACGGCATGAAATACCACCCATCCGGGTAGTCGCCCGACCCGGACGCTTTCATCAGGATGATCGCATCCCCAACTGCCACTGCCTTCGACTGCGATGTGTAGACGTTGCTGGAGTTGCCGACGTAGATGGTGAGCGTGCCGGTGACGCTGATGATGTAGAAGTCACCCTTGTTGCGCCCCGTTTGCGATGGGTTGGCCCCCAGCGCGGCGCTCCACGGACCAACATACGTTATGTCGGTGAACGGAAGCTGCGAAATCTGCACCTTCGTGTCCGACCCAAGCTGTGCCAACCCATTCGGCACGTTCGTCCGCGCCGTAATCGTGGCAATTGCCGTACCGTAGTCGTTGGTAACCGTGAGCGCGTCCGGGGTGGCGGACGAAACGGTATTGATCGTGCCAGCCACACTCGCCGTGTTGGTGATCCGGTACGTCATGGCAACATACGTCACCAGAATCACTGCGCCGGTGATGATGAGTCCAGCAGGCGTGGAGGAGCCGTTAATCAGTATCGGGAGCGCGGCACTGCCATTCACCGAGAGCGTCATCGCTCCGGTGTTTGACTTGTCCGCGAGTAGCAAGTACGAGGTGCCCGTCGTTGGATTCGTGGGGAGCAGCGCGGACGCTGTGTAGTTGTTCCCCGTGGAATCCGAAGCCGCTCCAGTGAGCCAAGAGTAGGCGAAGTCACGAACCTGTGCCGCCTGCGCCGCATCCGTAGCGGCCATAGCCGCCGCGAGCGCAGTGATTCGGAACCCGCCCATCGCCAGCGCAGCGGACATGCCGCCCTTGCCGGAGCGCGAGAGCGAGTCGGTGAGTGCCGTGCCAACATCGGCCAGAGTGGGGTTCGCCCACGCAGTGGCGATAGTCGTTCCAGCGACTACGGGGTTACCGGCGGGGAGATAGTAGTTGCCGAACGAGTCACGAGACATGTTTGTTCCTCTATTGGCCGAACATACGCGCCAAACCGGCATTGGTGGTGCCTGCCGTCAGGCGTTCAATCATTGCCGCTGCGGAAGGACTGATGGGCTTGCGGGACAGCGCGTTCCACAACGCGGCAGCGGTGCCAATGCCTGCGGCGGTGCCCAGCGTCGGGTTGGTGGCGAGCGCAGTCGCGCCCCCCATGCCCAGCGGTGCTCCCATCAACATACCGATGTAACCGGCCCGGTTCCAGCCGGTAGGTGGGTTGGTGATTGCCTGTGCGGACGCCTGACGTAACCGCTCCCCGGGCGTGCGGGCTACCTGATCTATGAAATCTGTGGCGGCGAGGGTGTTCTTCGGGAGAAGCTGCCCGGCGTCGCTTAGTCCCCTATCCGCAGACTTCAGCACATCCATGAACGAGCCGTACTGGGCCTTCCACTGCTCGAACCCTGAGCGCATTGACGGGTTGGCAAGGACAAACGCATCGTCGTAAGCATCGCGGATCGCCCGATACGTCTCGCGCTCTGCGGAGTTGTCGGCGCTGTGCATGTTGTTTGTTGCGAATGACCGGCGCTTCATCAAGTCCTCGGCAGACAGCGCGTTAACCCCACCCCTCCGCTTGATGTCCTCCTTAAGAGCGTCCACCGCTTCGTCGAACTTGTTGAGCACGCCCTTCTGGCCCGTAGCCGCAAGGTTGTTGCCAATTTTATCCTTGGCGTCCCAAATATCAGAGATCACCTGAATCGCGTTGGAGTCCTTGCCGCTGTTGAACCCCGCCTTCATACGATCCAGCCGGTCAGCCATGTCAATGCGGGCCTGTCCCGTAAGTGCAGGCACCTCCATACCGGCGTTGCGTGTCTCGTTCCGCGTATGCCAATCCAAATTCTCGTGCCGATTGTTCCGCACCTTGGACCCGAGGATCGGAATTTGCTCCAACGCATCCGACATTTGTTGGGGCAACCTCTCCCCGCTCTGCGTGCTGATGAGCGGACGGGGAAGCCCGCCTTCTTCCAAGATTTTCGCGTTCTCATTGCCGAACGGTGTTTGCTTGCGGAACGGCAGCGCGGCGCGGCCTGCTATTTGCCCGACACCTTCTGCGGCTGCACCTTGTAGAAAGCCTCTACCGGCTTCGTTCGCCAGATTGTAATTTTCCTTCGGCTCGAAAATGTTCAGGAGCGATCCGATGCCACCCTGCCGCGCTATCTGCGGAATCATGCCCAGAGGCTTTCCAGCGGAGCCACCGGCCACGGCGAGGCCGAGGTCGGGCAGGAACTTCCCGAACGCACCGCCTGCGGTGTTGGACAGCGGCGCGTCGATGCGCTCCTTCTCGGCGGCTTGCTGCGACAACGCGGCCTCATCGCCCCACCCGAGCGACGCCGCCGCCTGCTGTGCCCCCAAGGTTGCGGACGGCCAGAATGACCCGAGTCCCTCCGCGAAACGCTGCATCGGGTGCCCGCTCGCCACCGGGCTGTATGTTGCCTTGTCCTGCTCGCGTTGCAGGTACGCCCTCCGCCCCGGGGTCACCGGGTCGAGCGGTATCTCTGGCACTCGGCTCCAGTCAATGCCCGACTCTGTGAGCGGGGGCACCTCGTCCCAGTTGATCCCGCTGGTCATCACTGCACTCCTTCCGTCCCGTCAGAGTAGAGAACATACGTCTTGCCACCCTTGACAAGTTTTTTGACGATGGTCTTGCCGCCGCCTTCGCCGCCACCAACCCGTGCCTGCGCTGCCTGCTTGGCGACGTTGCTCTGGAACATGCGTGTGCGCTCGGCTTCCTTCAACATGCCCTTCAGGTTCGCCAGCACTTTCTCCGGCGGATCGGAAGGCTGCACGATGAACGGCGCAGCGCGACTTTGCTCGCCTGAGGTAAACGCCGACCCGTACAAATCGTGCGTAAGTTTAGCTGCGTGTTTAGCGAACTCCGAACGGGCTTGAATCTGCGCCTCGGTAAGGTTCTTGGCAGAGGCCCACACACCCAACGGGCCGGGAACCATGCCGAGGAGGGCACCACTCGACCCGAACGCGCCCTCGTTTGTTTCGGCCATCTCTAGCAGGCTTTTGATTGCGGAATGGTTCTCCATCGACGCCTGCACCTTGGCGACTTCCTTCTCCTTCGCCGCAACGGGCATGACCTCGCCAACAAACGGCGCTGCCTCCGGCCTGCCGTCTTCTCCCGCGCGGAACAGCGTGCCGTTGGGGGCGCGGTTCACCGGGCGTCCAGTAACTACATCATAACCTTGCAACGTAGTATGTTCCACCGGAGGAGATTTCCCCGCTGCCAACGCTTCCTTGAGAGCATACATCTGCTCCATCTTGTTAATGTCGTTGGCAGCTTTGTATTCAAGCATCTGCTCCTTGAATATGCGGTCACGCTCTTTCTCCGACGCGGATTCCATTTGCTTCAGCGCAAGCTCATGCCTGCGATTGGACGCAAGTTCAGCAGCCTGTTCCTTCTTCGCCGCGATTGCTTCCGCCGCGAGGCGTGCTTTCTCCGGCGCGGCGATGGCGGTGTCCAACGCCTTCTCGGCCACCTTGGCGTGCATGGGCGAGAACGCCGCGCCCTTCGCGGCCCACTTCGCCATGTCTCCAATCTTCGCCGGGATCATCGGCGTCGCGGCGCGGTTCGGCACGAAGTCCTGTGGTGCCTGCGGGACCATCGGTGCGGCGGGGGCCGGTTCCAACGGTTGCATCTGTGAGTCCGCGAGCGCCATGGGAGCACCCGTCTCCATGTTGATCGCAGCGTCCTGCGCCAGTTTGTCCTGCTGCGCCGCCCGTGCGCTCATCCAATTTTGCACGTGCTGGTCTTGGTCGTACTCGACCCCGGGCGTGTTGGGCGGCGGCGCGATGGGGCCAGTGCCCTGCACGCCGGGGTCAGCGGGGGTGTCGGTGGGCATCTGCCCCAACCACTCGTCTGCCGCTGCGCTTCGCCGCTGCGCGATGTCCTGAAGCTGCGCGTCCATCTCCGGCTGCGCGAGGGCATTTAGCCCCTGCGAGACGGCGGGGCCAAGCTGCGCGTAGTACGGGTTCACCCAATGAGCGCCCCTGTAGCCGCTGTCAACCGCCGGTTGGTTCGCAAGTTGCTGCATCAGCGCCCGCTTGCGGGCAATTGCTATCTGCTCCTCATCGAAGCTCCCCGGCATGGAAGTCGAGGACTGCGACGGGTTGTACCCGAACGACCCTGAGTTGTTGAACGCCATGTCAGTTCACCTTCGAGTAATCGACCATGAGGTAGCCTGCCATCCCTCGGCTCACCGCTTCAGGCAGCGTTTGTTGGAGTTCCTGCGCCATCACGCCGCGCTCGCGCCGACCGGCGATGTCGTACTCGTAGAAGCTGTGACCCCCCGGCGTCTTGCCGAGCGCGACGATGTTGCTCTTGAGTCGCCGGTCGCTGCCGAGAGAGCCCCCCGCCGCCCCGCCGATTTTCGCGCCCACCGACGCCCCCATCGGTCCGCCAAAGTACGCGCCGAGAACACCCCCCGCTATCGTGCCGATACCGGACCCGATGCCTGCACGCCCGGCGTTCTTCGCGTTGGCGGCGTCAAGCTGTGCTTGATACCCCTTCTGTGCCGCACCTACAGCGTCGCCCGTGTTGTACACTCCCATGTTGCCTTGACCGATGTTGAAGTTGGCCGAGTCTGGTTGCGACAGGCTGTTGTAGCCCATCAACTCGGCCCACTGCTGCGCCCGGGAGCGGTCTTCGTGCGCCAGTTGCGCGGAGGCGGACGCTGTGCTCGCGCCGATGCTCGCCGACTGAATCTGCGCGTTCGCTGCGGTTTCTTGTCCGTGCTGAGTAAGCCACTGGCCCGCACCTTGACCTTGCGCGGCGTTGTGGAACGCGCCCAGCGTATCCACTTCGCTCTTTCCTTGGTTCCTGAGTTGCAGAATCATGTTCTGCAACCGCTCTTGCTCCGCGCCGCCGCCCGTAATGGCGTCGTTACGCGCACCCGCGTAGGCGCGTTCCTTCGCTTGGTTCATTATCTGCATGGCGTTGTTGAACGCCGGAGTGCCGGGGACCAGACCCTTGTTGGCAAGCTGTGTCTCAAGGGAGCGCTGCTGCTCTGCGTACTGCGGGTCCAGATACCCCGTCTGCCGCTTGTAGAGGGCGTCCTGCACCTGCTGGCGCTCTGCCGTAGTGTCTCCCGGCATCGGGGACAGCTTGGAGTAGTCCAAGTCCCTCTGGATGTCCTTGTTGACAGGGGACGGTCCTTCGGCCGAACCGCCACCGCCGCCACCGCCGCCACCGCCGCCACCGTACCCGTAACTACTGATCATACCGCCACCACCGCCACCACCACCGTACCCGCCGTAGTATTGATTGGCGAACTGCCCTGCGGCAGTGTTCCCCATCTGCCCATACTTGAGGCGAAGGTCGGCGTTCTGCTCGTAAATAGGTTGTTCAGTGGGGCCGAATGAAGTTTTGTTAGTCACCTTCCCAGTAGCGGGGTCTGTAACCCACTCGTTGCTGGACCCAGTGGGCCCGACCTGCGTGTAGCGGTTTGCGTTCATCACATCAGTAGCGGCCTGCTTGTTCAAACCCGCTTGTTGTGTGTTGAGCGCCGCGTAATCGGGGGCGGCTGGCGTCTTGGCTTTCTTACCCATGAGTATCTCCAATGAATCGGCAGTTCTTCTTCCACAGCACCATTAGGATGAGATCGCCTGACGGCATCGCCCCGCGCAACACTGCTTCGTTCTGAAACCCAAAATGTTCATTGAGCCTGCGTGCATCGCTGTTACTTGCTTCCACCTGAGCAGTGATCCGTTCCACTCCAAGGCGAACAAACGGGTAGTGAAAAATCGCATGGAGAAAAGTCCGAGTCATCCACCTTTTGCCGGGAATTCCGGCAATGTGCGCGAAGATGTTCGGTCCCGTGTAGTTCTCGTAGACCACCCCCGCTATGATCTCGCCACCTCTCTCCAGCCCCACTGCCGTGTGGTTTGCCCACCCCTCTGTTTCCAACAACCTTGCACAAAAGTCGCTGACCCGACCCCTGTCTGTTGTGAGCCTAAACCGTGCCACCGAGTTCATACACAAAATCCGTTGCGGCCCAAAGTGTCTCCACATCCTGCGCCACTACCATGTGCATTGCCGCCGCGTAGCCCATTCCCTCGACACTCTGCCACCGACGGTAACGCCCGTACCGCACGTCCCACTTTGCCGCGTCCCAAATCGCTTGGTCCCAAATGTAATCTTCCGACGGTTGGGGTATCACGCTGGGTGCCAAAGGCTCGACCACCTCGAAGTCCACTTCCAGTTTTATCGCAGACGCGGGGACCGCCCCCGCCTGAAATATCGGGCGCACCATCGTCCATCGTTTCGTTATTCCCATCGACTGGAAGTAGTTGTACGCCGTGACCACCTCCAACTCAATCCGATCACCAATCGTCTCGTTCCACGGCACGTTGTCGAAGTACCCAGTCCACGCCTGACACATACGCCCGTCTTTGGTGATGAAGTACGGACTGAGGCCGATCAGGCACGAGGACTGTATGTCCATGTTCGTGAACTGACACCACGCGCCAGTGATCGTGTTCATTGCGTAGACCGTCACGCCGCCCTGATCCGCAGGTATGGGCACGACAATCCAAATCTGATTCTCGTTGGGAAAAAGCAGCATTTCCCACCCCACCTTATCGTAGTGCTCAGAAATCAACGAACTGATCGTATGTTGAATCTTGTCGGTGAGGTTGTCTGCTGTGTTGACCTTCGTACTCTGAAAAGCCCTCGACAATGGTTCTGCGCCGTTCGCCGTGAGCAAAATGAGATCGCCGCCGTAGCTCACACCGCAGCGACGGCCCACGGGAGCGCCCAGACGGATCACACCCTCCAAGCCCCACGAAGCCGCGTCTTCCGGGTCAGTACCGCTGTAGACTGCGACCTCTCCGTTGCTGGAAATGAACACCAACTTATCGTTCATCCCGTCGCCAGAGTCGCCAGCCCACGTGTAGATCGCCATGAGGTAGCCGCCGAACTTGAATAGCTGACCGACCTCGAACGGTTGCGCCACACCACCAAGCTGATCCACCGGCAGAAACCACGCCTGCGTGCTGTTCTTCTGCACAAACCACAAACGCCTCTGATGCACGGCCACATCAACAAACGTTTTCGGGTCAATACCGGAAATGTCGAACCCGGCGGGGGGCGGGGTCAGGTCTTCGAGCACCGTGGTGAACGCCACGCCGTTGTATATACGCGGACTGTCCACCCCGTTCACGCAGTAGAGGTAGTTACCGCCCACGTTGCAAAACATCGTGGTCTGCCAGTAATCGCTCAACATACCGGTGATGCTGGCAGTGGGTGCTGGCCCGGTGGAGGTGATGACATACACCTTCCCTCCGGTGAACGCGATGACTGTCGGCGTCCCAGAAATGGGGCTGAACTCCGCGATGGTGGGGTTGGTGCCACTGGTCATCCCAACCACACGTTCTTTCCACCCTTGCCGCATGGTCAAGGCATAGGGGAACGGAAACCAGTTCTTCAACACAATCGCGTCCGTGGGCGGCATTGCCGCCACACTATCCCGAGCGTTCAACCCCCCAACAGGCGCAGGGACGCTGGCCGTCTTGATGACGGCACGACGGGGAGTGTTCAGCCACGGGTTCATGGCCCTGTCGGTCCAGTGTTCCAGTTACCATCACTGATGTTCCACGGACCAATGTAAATCGGCGACACACGCGGGGATAGCGATAGCCGAGGAGCGCCCTGATTGCGGCTCATCGCTTGGTTGAACATGATGTCAAAGTCGTTCTGCAACGCAGTAGTGTCGAATCCCTTGATCTGCCACAGCTTCAACTTGATCCCGTTGATCATCATGCGGGTGTTGAACATACACGTGGCAGCATCCGAGATTGCGGACTGTGCAGTGTTCCCGTCCTCATCGACCACCCACCCATTCGCGTAGTACATGAAGTCGAGTGTGAAGGGGACAAACACATTGCCACCCGTTACTGTCGGGGTCGGGAACAGTTCGACGGTATCGTTGATGTAGCGGTAGCGCAGGCGTGGGCCGAGCGCGACGATGCCGCTCTTGAGCGTTTGCCACTGCTGCGGAGTGGCCTGCCCGATGAGTGACCAGTGGTTCGTGCGGTCCCACTCTGTCTGGTCTATGGGACCGGCCCAGTCAGCGGGTAGAGGGTACGCCTCTTGGTTCTGTACCGTGGTCAGCGAAAAGTGCTTTTCGAGTTCCTTCCACCGATACTTTTCGTAGAGTTCTTGCCCGAGAGCGTTCCACAGACCGAAGATTTGCTGGCCGGTGGAGTCGCTCGCTTGAGCTACAGTATCTACTACCGGAAGACCAAGTTCACGCAGGGCCGATTGGCATTGTTGGAGAATCGTCGGTTGCGGGTACGCCATTGTTCGCTCCTAGACCAGTGTTACTTCCTTGCGAACCGTTCCCACAGTGAAATACAGCTTGGTGCCGTCGTACTCGAACAGTCCGTCTTTGGTGACGGTGCGGAGCGGCCCGGGGACCAATACGAGTGTCCCCGGGTTGAACGCTTGTTCCCGTGTCCATGCGTTCTGGATTCGGTTGACTATGCCCATCAGTTGCCCATGAGAGCTTTCCCAATGGCCCCGGTGATGCTGCCCTTCTCTTTCTGCCCGCGCCGCTCATCTGTCAGCGCTTCGAGCTTCGCCGCCATCTGCCGGAGTTGCTCATCCTGCGCGGCGAGGCGCGTGGTCAGTTCGTCATTCAGCACCGCAACACGCTGTGCTTCCGCAGTGTCTTTGGCGAGCTTGATGAAGACATCGGCACGCCGCCGGATTTCGTGACCGCCCATGAATTTCGCAGCATGGGAGTCGCTCATCGCAGCGAGTTGTTCCACTGTCATCACGCCGAGCGCCTTGAACTCGTACACCTGCGAAATGGAAAGTTGAGGCCACATCTCCAACGGTGTACCTTCGGGGGACTGCTCCATATTCTTCTGAAACTTCTCCCACCGAGAAGCGAAACGCACCTTGTCCTCATCGGTCACCGGACGTTCCGCGATGCTGTTCTTGTCGCCGGGGACATGGATGCGAATGTGCGGAACGTCGTCGAAAATAGGACGACCCTCCCGATCACTTTTTCCTTCGTTCTTGATCGCCTTCACAGAGAACACAACATACAGTTTGTCGTCCATTGCGAAGCGGTTGTCGAAACTGTGTTCGTCAAGCGTTTGTTCGAGAGACATTGGGTTGGCCTTGTGTAGTTTTGTTTTTAGATGGAAAAAACCCCTCGGATCGGCGGAACTCCCGCTCCTCCGAGGGGAAGGCCCACCAGACCGAGGGGTACGACTACTACGCAGTGGCTTCCGCAGCAGCGAGGAACAGGTAGTCGCCCGCGACAGGCGTCAAGCCCGTCAGGTTGTACCAGTTATTCCCTGTACCAGCGGCCACAGTCACGCCGTTTGTCACCCCGATAGGCGTGGTGCCGTTGGCGTTCGGGATTTGCCCCGAACCTACGCGCACAAACTGCGCGAGTCCCTTCGCCAAGTCAGCCGTAACGGCACGGGTGCCGAGTGTGAACGGGGCGTACTTGTCACCGTCGCCCGTGGTATTGATGGCCCGGGCATCGGGCTTCCACAATTGGGACAGGCCCGCGCCTGCCATTGGGGTAGTCAGAGCAGCAACCATAGCTGTTTCTCCTGAATAGAAGGGTTGGGGGGGGACGGTTACGTGTTGTCCAGCCGACCTTGCAGGGACGAATTCGAGGTCGTCAAGTTACCGGCGAACGCGAGAATCTGCGTCACGGCGTCTTGATTGATCGAATACCGCTTGCCCGGGTCGAGCGCGACAAAGTTACGGTCACGGTGCGGACGGAAGAAGATGTACTTCGTGTTGAGGAAGTACGCCACCGTCGCGGGCATGTTGCCGCCCAAGCCGCCGTCCAGAACCACATCGGCGTCCATGAACTTGATGGACGGGAAACCGAGATTGCCGGTGTCGGGCGAATTGAAACGCTGGATCGCCTGAAGGGACTGCATGTAAAACGCCCACATCAGGTTGTCCATCACGATCAGGTCAGGCCGATTCTGGCCGCGAACCTGCTTGGCCCACATAC
>Ga0315275_10000731_pt1 | contig 27377 bp, 30 predicted proteins | sample YL17G03_0_MG_FD_205557 | JGI IMG/M metagenome (GOLD analysis project Ga0315275, IMG submission 205557) | Sediment microbial communities from Yellowstone Lake, YNP, Wyoming, USA - YL17G03_0 | ecosystem: Environmental > Aquatic > Freshwater > Lake > Sediment | place: USA: Wyoming | collected...
TTTCCTCCCCTGGAGACACATGACCGCACACGCTATTTGTCCACACCCCAGGAAACGTTTTCTTATCTAGCGCTCGCTGGGTAACAAGAAGTTGTTTCTTGGAATTAAAAAGAAAAAGAGAAAATGCGCGGTGAAGCGGAGTATTGATTGTATGTACGGTTTCCTTATCCGCTACCCCTATCTGATTATTTTCTTCATCGACGAGTATTACTTGTTCCATGTGCGCCCACTTGGTGTCGAGCCAAGCACCTCGAATTTATAAGATTCGCGCTCTGCCGCTGAGCTATGGGCGCCGCTATCAAACGCGGCTGGCACGTTGGACATGCTGCCATACCGGAATTATAACAAAAATGAGAGAGAATAGTTTACTTTATGTCATAGAAGAATGTTCGTAATATCTTATAATTCACTCGTTCTCAATTTAGCTTCGTAAGGCCAGGCCTTGCGAAGCTAATAAATGGCAAATGGAATTATAGGTTTACTGAAGTTTGGTGAGAAGCTGTTCCATGGTTGCTTCAATTTCTAACGATCGCTTCTCGCTTTTTCCAAATATGATATATGCAAATTTACTTTGTTTTAAGAGATTTGATGATGCAAGCACGACCCCCTCTTTTGTTTTATTATTAAAAAGCACCGGAGCCAACATCTCTACAACTTGATCGAAAGAGGGTTTTACTCCGTGAGGCAACTCATAATCATTATTTGAAAGCGTATACGAATCGGTCATAAAATCTTTTCCAATAAGCTCCAATGCCGCTTTGTACATATATGTACCACCAGTTCTTCTGGCATTAGATTCTGTCACATAGATTTCCCCATTTTTTGCTGCAACATAATCAACATCAAAATACCCACGATATCCGGATGCAGCATATTGTTCACCGATGAAAAATCCTGTATCAATGACACGTGCGGCAATGCGGTCCGGAAGTACTGAATCATGCATTTCTTGGCCTTTGTAAATACCGTTTTTATCAACCCGCATTGCACAATAGTAAAGAAATTCGATTTTCCCGCTTTTTGTTATCTTAAACTCAACATCCGGAAATCCCCCGCCAATTGCCGGGTTTACATTGAGTAAATCTTCAATGACTATTGGAAACTTTTCCCAATAACTATCTTTTTGTAATATGTTATGGATAGCTAATTCACATGCTTTATATTCTTTCGGAAGATCTCCCGGACGGAAAATTAATACTCCTGCTCCGGAGTGCCCTTTGTTGGTTTTTATAACCACACCATCTTCTTTAATGTATTTATTTGCCGCTATCATTGCCGCATCGTACGTTGATGAACAGATCAGTCCGTCAGCTACTTTAAAATCCGGCTCTATTGCTCCGCTTTTTTGAGCCAGTTGCCTGATACCTGATTTACTCCCAAAAAAGTTCACTGTCCATGCGCTCGTTACTTCCGGGGACTCTGGTGTATACACAGTAATCCCGCGAACTGATAAAACGTTGACCAAATGCAACAACTGCGGACTGGTTGTGTAACTAATAAGTGTTAGTTTCTTTACAGAATTGGAAGCAACGAATAGTTGTTCTATGATCTCTGAATCTCGAATAATGTCTTCACAGATTTCTCCTGTATGAGTATTTGGAACAAACACGGTGATATGTTTTGTCCCGAATACTTTTTGATAATACAGCATGAAGCTTTCTGAAATTGGACGGGGGGTGATAAATATTGCTTCATTTTCTTCAGAGATTGCAATTAAATCCCGTTCTGCTAAATTTGCGTTCCAATCGATTTCAAATTGTCGTTCATGAGGGTCGGACATGGCCTCAATAAATGGCCAGACGTCTTCAGAGAGATTGAAAATATACACAACTTTCTCGTGTTTTTTTATGGGAATGATACTAAGGGGTTCTTCCAACTGATCCATATATTTTTTTAAATTTTATAATCGTGCGCGCTGGGATACTTCAGCCTCTACTAATTCTTTCGATCTGCCGTATTTTAGTCTTGATAGTTGTATGATAGCTTCTGCTATTTTTGGATTTTGAAGCGCTATGATTTGTTTCATATCTTTTGTTAAATCAATAGAAAATGGTTTGACTGGTTCATTATGCACAATTGTTTTGATATAGGCATTAAATTTATCAATATTAATTAAATCTGTTTCATTGAATGTCGGTTGGAACTCATGTTGAAGGTAATTTGCATCTGTCACTCCAACGCGAAATGCAATGAGCGACCCAACATTGCCAAAGACCGCATTTTTCACTTCTTCTTCCATTTGTCCGATAAATTGGTTTGCGACAATTAAATTTAGTCTGTACTTACGGGCTTCAGATAATATTTGGGCAAAATCAGGAGTGGCAAAGTTCTGAAATTCATCAACATATAAATAAAAATCCCGGCGCTTTTCTTCCGGCATTTCTTGACGACTCATAGCAGCAATCAGAATGCGAGGAACGAGAATAAGTCCCAAGAAATTACTATTTTCCTCACCTAATTTTCCTTTGGCAAGATTCACAAGGAGTATTTTTCCTTCATCCATCACATGACGAAAATTAAAAGCAGATTTCGATTGTCCGATAATGTTACGCATAAGCTTGTTAGTGACAAACCGGCCAAATTTTGAAACGATATAATCCAACACTTCAGACTTATGAAAATCCGCTGTTTGCGCAATTTGATCTGTCCAATACCTTCTAATAATCGGGTCTGATACTTTTGGAAGTAATTCCTGCACAAATGAACTATCAGTAAGAATACGAACTACCTCCACAAACGTGTTTCCCGGTTCGCACATGACAGTAAGCATTGCGTTTCGAATCGCATGCTCAAATCGTGGACCAATAATACCGGTTTTCATAGGATCATAGAGTTTATACATAAGTCCGACGATGGAGGTCACTACATAGTGCTTTTGTTCTTCTGTAAATGCCTCGAGCATATTCAGTCCCATTGGCCGCTCCGTATCGGATGGATCAAAATAAATCACGTCTTCAGCTCGTGATACCGGTATCCGAGACATTATTCCTGTAATTAAGTCTCCGTGAGGATCAATAACAGCTACACCTTTTCCTGCGTTGATATCCTGCATCACGAGTTCTTCTAATAATTGTGACTTTCCTGTGCCGGTTTTTCCGATAACATACATATGTCTTCTTCTATCATCGTCGCCGATATATATCGGCCGCTCTACACCGCGGTATTTTGAAAGACCTAAAAAGAGTCCTGATTCCGGTATCAGCATCGGAGCAGGAGCACGCTTTGCGTTAAGCCAAAAAATATGCGGTGTTTCAACGGTTTTATTGGGTAGATGAAATAGTGTGGCTAGTTCATCACTGTTTAATACGCTCGACTGTCTATAGAGCGGAAGATTGACAACGGGAAAATACCGGTAAATAAAGTCGATCATAAAAAGATATTTCAAAAAGAACCGGATCTCCCGAAAATTATTATTGTCTGAAGAAAATTGCTCAAACGATGCAAGAATATTTTTTAAATGCATTTCTGCTTGTTCTTTGGTAGTTGACGTTACGACAATCCGAATTACCGTATTAAATCCCGGTTTTTGAATCTTTTGATCAACTGACTCAAGTGTTTTTTGATTTACCTTGAAGTTTGCTTTTTCCGGATTTGCTTCATCTTTTTTAATTTTTGAAATATAGGAATGACCATTTGTTCGCCACTTATCGCTTGCCGGTTGGATAAGAATTTGGATGACTGCCCCTTCCCCTTCCTGCATTTTGGCGAGCACCGAGGTAATAGATGATAATGAATCAGTAGGAAGATCTCTATATGTTCGAATAGGAAAATAATTTGAGTACTTCAAAACCAATGGAACAAAGGCAACTTTTCCCTCTTTTGTAAATATTGAATATTCTTCAGCTTCCTTAATATCAGCTCCGGGATATGCGCCATTAATCTGCTTTTCTACAAGATCAACAAGATTTCTTGGAACTGAAACATAAAATCGAATATCTTCCCGCCGTGCAACAATCTCAAATGCGATATGGTCTTGCGGTTTAGTAAATGCCCACCATTTAGTATTGTACATACCATATAAGCTCGCAAACATCTGTTCAGCCGCATCAATTTTTATCTCATTTTCCCTTGGAACTGCTATTTGAAGAAGCACATACGAAAGCGATCGCTTTTCTCTATCCCGATACTTCCATAATAAAAAGGCGATATACACGAGTCCAATACCTACACTTACACAAATAATGACAATTAAAAAACTTATTCCAAACATTTCTAACTTATACACAATATCAGCAAATTGATCTGTCATAGCTATTTGATTACGTTCAATATCTTTAATTGTTTTTGACACCACTGGGCAAGCCATCGAAATGAATTAATGACACTCATATGTAATCCCTGTGCAAGTTCGCTGTCGGATAGTGGGATTGTAACCGATGGACTTGTTTGAATTGGAATATTTGATCCTGTTGGTTTTAAACCTAATTGACTGATTGGTTGAGGAATAGGAATAACGGTCGGTTGCTGTGTTACTCCAACTGCTGATACTTCTTTCGGAAGTTCCATTTCAACTCCGGCTGCTTGAAGATTGGTTTCGTCATCAGAAATACTAATTCCTTCTGATTCTTTTCCAATACCAACCGTTGCTGTTGAAACTGGTGGTATGTGTGAATTGGTCGATTTCCCGCTCGTATCAGGCAGGTTGTTCATAGCATTAATCATATCACAAATATTGATTGGGGTTGTATATAATTACCACGCTCATATGCGAATATAACAGTAGGGATGTTGCCGTTGTTAGCTTTCCTCTTTTTTTGCTTTTTTTGTATAGTTACTTTTCCCTGTTCTCGAAGCATTACTAAATACCAAATAATTGAAAGTAGAATCCATGGTGTTTCGTTGTATTGCCTATCATGATGAGTGTCTTTTGAAACGGTTTCTTTTATTTGTGTAGTTTGTTTTAATAATGGCTGTTTTTCAACATACGTAGTTATAAACCATAGCAGAATAAGCTGGGTGACACGTACGATAATTATTTGCTCAGTGCGTTTTTCTCGGTCGTGTTTCGATTTATTTTCTTTATTTATACGCCTGCTTGGTATATGCTCTTGCTTTACTAAATATTGTTCTATTTGTTTAAGCTGTTGTACCATCCTTGCACATCTTTGAAGTAAATCTTTTTGACTTCCCGAAGATTCATCTCGTTTTTTTTCATTGTTATTGTTTATCAATATAACTGGTAATTCGTGAGATTGTGGCATTGATATTTTTTGCCTTTTTAACTTCTTTTTCTTTTCTGTTACTCTTTTTTCCTTTCGAACTAGCGGTTGTTTTTTTTCTACCTTCATACCCTTCCCGCGTTTAATCGGTTCTGTCTCAAAAACCGTTGTGAGTACCATGGTTGGTCTTTTCCTATCAGCTGGTTTATCGCCATTTGTATAACCAATGATTGATTTTTTTAATCCAAATAAACGAACGTAAAAGGGTGGGATATCTTCCTTTGTTGGGTGGTGTTTCCGTGTAGTTTGCACATATCGTTGTACCCCTCGGATAGTATCTTTAATATCCTGCGTCACTTTTTCTCTCACTTGACGTGAAGTTACAGCAAATTCCTCCAGAACAACAGTGTTCATCGAAGGTGTTATTTTTTTAATATCATATTGCTTGGATTCTTGAAAAGGTTTTATTCCTTCAACTATTTTTTCATTTCTTACAGGAGCATTTGATAAGACAAAAAAATGTTCGCCAGATGTGGCTTCGGCAAGATGAGTAAATTTATCCTTGGCTATGCCTTGGATCGTTTGAAAATCATGATTGCTCCCGTCGACTTGGGTGTTAATAATATGTGTTGTACCAATTCTGGTTATTGGATCAAATCTCATGACAACAATGTCTCGATTATCTCCTTCAGCTCGGGGATAACTGGTAACAACCTCTGTAGCACCTCGTTGAAACATCCGCTCTATAATCCTCGAGGTATCATGCTCATCTACCGAGTATTGATCGGGTTGTAATTCTCGTTGTCGTTCGTGAAGTTCATCAAGTGTTCTATTATATTTTGTATATAGAACTCGACCATCGGGGGTTACGGTAAACTCTGCTTCTGGAACTTCGTATTCAGATATGTTATTCGTCTCTCTTTCTGCAGATTGTCTATCTAAAGCAAATCTCGGACGAAGGGTTTGGGCAACATGAATTCTTGCTTCTGTCGTTGGACTATCAATTTTCATTTCTTCTAACGTATGTTCCATTTCATCTTCATACGCATCAAGAAAATTTTGTCGTTCACATTTGCAAGACATAAAAAATACACCTTCTCCCAAGAAGGTGTATCGACTCATAACGATATTCCTGCTCGGGACGCGTTCGTAAACAGAGTTCCGGACTTTACCGTTGCGGCACAGTGGTTGAATTACGCAACCTTCCTCTATATATGAATTTTATTAAAAACTAATGCTTTATGATGTTGTGCGTTCCAGTATTTGACCAACTCATACCCATAATAAAAAATCGAACCGTAGAAAAAATCTCCAATGAGGGAGTTTCTAAAAAACGGGATAGCCATGATGTAACAATGAATAAGTCCAGCTATAGATTTTTGGTACATCCCGCTCGGAAGCGGAACAAGCCACACGGCAAAATTTGTCATGATAAAAAACACAATGGATGATACAAGAGTTCCTGTTATAAATCGTGACAGTGAATATTTTTTTTGAACCCACCATCCAATTACCAGTGTTATCATGAAACTCCCATAGGTCGCCCACATGACCGGGTGAAGTCCTAGCAGAGAATCAGTGATGAGCATTGTTGCTAATAAAATTACCATACCCTTTTTTATTCCGAACTTCGCGCTGGAAAATAATGCCGTTGCACCAACCGGAGTCATGTTGGGAAGATGTGGAACAAGCCGGGAAATAATTCCAATAGCTGTAAGAGTTATGATTTCCATAGTTTAATAAATAGAAGTTGTATATTTCCATTCAACAGTGTCGTTTTGCTTCAAAATATATTTATCCGACGCAACTTCACCTGATTTTCCGTTCACATAGTAAATCCATGCCTTATCTTTCGTGCTTTCAATGCCTGCAATTGCTTCAACAAATACTCCAAAGTCATACTGTTTTGTTTTCACTGAAATTTGCTCCTGTGTAGCTATTTTTGTTAACGCTTCATACGGAGTCTGAGCCTGAATACTGGAATATGTTGCGGTTTTAACTCCATCAAAGATATTTAGCGTTATAACAGGAATGGCACTTTGTCCAATAGGAGGATTTAGTTGGGCTGGAATACTGGACTGTTTTTGAAATAAAACTATTCCTATACCGGCAAGAATAACAATGAGGATAATAATAATTCCGTATGTTGCTTTTTTCATTTTTTTATTCCTTTCCATGGTATTTCTTTGAGATGAGCCTTCTTATTTGATACACGTGCATACACGAAAAATAAATCTGACAAACGATTCAAATACTTGACGATTATAGCATAATGCGGGTGGTCTTTCGTTAATCGAACAATTGCCCGTTCAGTACGTCGGCATACGCTTCGTGCAAAATGCAGGTGTGCTCCTAACAGAGACCCGCCTGGTAAAATAAATTGGTGTAGTGGCGGAAGATTTTTTCCAAAGGCATCCATATGCCTTTCCATACTTCCCACTCTGGTTTCTATGTGAGATATATTTCCTTCCCAACCAGCAAGCACGCTTCCAATGTTCATTAAATCTTCTTGAACCGAACGGAAAAAGATTTTCGTCTGATCATTTCTTGGGATATACGAAATGATAAGACCAAGAACGCTATTTAACTCATCAATTAACCCATACGCTTCTACCCGCGAATCCCCCTTGGAAATACGTTTCCCTCCGAATATGGCTGTGGTCCCGTCATCACCAGTTTTTGTATAAATTGGCATATATCTCACTTAACATTCACTATATCCGCAGCTGTAACACTTTTTACATGACTCCTCAAACACTAAGCTTCCCTCCCCGCAGTGCGGGCATAAATCAATAGTAACCAACCTATTTTCTTCCGGAGCATGGGCTACGACGGGCGTTGGTGTTGCTCCCATTTTTTCAAGTAACGCTTCGATATTTTTTTCTTTCGAAACACTATCAGGAACGCTTACTGATTTTTCAAGATTGTGCTTTGCAAAAAAACCAAAGTGCCGATCGATTACTTTTGCAACTGCATCAGGAAGACTTCTCACTCGGTTCTCTCCAAATCCAAGTGATCGTGCTCCACCGATACCGATAAGCTCTGCTGCTATTTTTCTTGCCCGTTCCATAGCAGGAAGCGGAGATGCCATACGAAGCATCAAGGAAATGAGCCTTCCCATTGCTTCAGCCATTGCTGTGACATCGCTTCCGGCTTTTCCAACGTTTACAAACATTTCAATCGGTTGATTCCCACCATTTGTGTTGACCGTCACATACGCAATGCCTACTGGTGTTTCCACTTGGTATGTCGATCCGGTCACGACAGATGGCCTCGGTTTTACCTCCGGCATTCCGCCAATAGTTCCATTTGCATTGTCTTCTTTTTTCTCTTCCGTTGTTCGTGTTAATACTCCTTGTCTACTCCCTTCCCGCATATACGCTATTCCCTTGCATCCTAACTCATATGCCATGGCATAGAGTCGTTTTACATCTTCCACTGTATGGGAGTTAGGAGCATTCACGGTTTTACTAATAGACGCATCAACGTATTTCTGAATTGTTGCTTGGACTTTTACATGTCCCTCTGGAGTAAGATCGTTTGCTGAAACAAAATAATCCGGGCGATCTTCTCTTGTTGGGTCTCTCCCATTGGCTACTTTGTACTCTTCACACCATTGTTCGTATAGCGGATGGCGAATAATATGCTCCCCTAATCGATCCCGCCGGATAAACTCAAACTCAAATACCGGCTCAATGCCGCTGGAAACTCCTGAAAGAAGAGAGGTTGAACCGGTTGGTGCCTGCTGCAAGAGTAGTGAATTTCTAATTCCATATCGCTTTAATTGTTTCAGAAGCCGATCCGGAAGTTGGCTCACAAAATATCCTTCGGCATGTTTTTTCTTATCAATTTTTGGAAATGACCCCTTCTCCTTTGCAAGTTGTATTGATTCTTCGTACGCTGCATCACGAATTGTTTTATAGATTTTATCTATTTCCTCCAAACTCTCTGCTGATCCGTAACGTAGTTTCATTTTAATGAGCGCATCCCCAAGACCCATGGTACCAAGTCCAATACGCCTCTCTCCATGAAGTTGTACTTTTTTTATTTCATCAAATATATACACGTCAGCATCGACCACGTTATCTTGAAACCGAACGCCAATTTTAGCTACATCTGTAAGACGCGTGTAATTCATTTGTCCCTGATCATTAACGAGAGCTGCTAAGTTAATAGAGCAGAGATTACATACACCCCAATACGGTAATCCCTCCTCACCACAGGGATTTACACAGTTAACAAATTCGAAGTAATAATTATTAAATTGTTTATTATACCTTTCCATAAATACTACCCCGGGTTCAGCACTTGACCATGCTGCTTTTGCAATAAGATCCCATAAGGCGCGGGCCTTCATTGTTTTAACAATTATTGGAGTTTTTCCAAGCGCAATCCAATTCGGAAGATATCCATCCCACTTGGCGTCATAGTCAGGATCAGTAACATCCGGAAACATCAGATTCCAATCTGCATCAAGTTTTACTGCTTCCATAAATGCATCGGACACGCAGACTGATAGGTTTGCTCCGTTTATTTTGGTGAGATCTTGTTTCACTGTAATAAATTCTTCAATATCCGGATGCCAATCCCATAACATAAGCATAAGTGCTCCCCGTCGAGTTCCTCCTTGTTGGATAATATCTTTGGTAGCTACTGAAAACAGTTCTGCCCAATTAATCGGTCCTGAAGAAAAACCGTTTACTTTTTTCACTCGTGCCCCACGGGGTCGCAGGCTTGATAAATTAATACCAACTCCTCCTCCGCGAGCCATGATTTCCACCATATTCCCTAGAGTATCGAGTATTCCTCCGCGGGAATCTTTCGGACTTGGAATAACGAAGCAATTATAAAACGTGACTTTATATCCAGTTCCCGCTCCTGAGAGGATACGACCTCCCGGAACAAATATAAAATCCTCCATCGCATGATAGAATTTTTTCTCCCAAAAACTTCTCTTTTCAGGTTTTTCCATGGCTGCCACTGCTTTGGCTACCCGAGCCCATGTTTCTTCTGGAATTTTTTCAATAGGTTTTCCGGTTTCATCTTTCAAAGCATACCGATCTAAAAATACGGTGTTACGAATTCCGGTTAACTCCATAAAAACATCATCCTTTAGGAAATTTTTTTAACTTCTTTTGCTAAATCTTCTATATCTACAAATTCTTTAAATACGCTAGAAAAACGGATATATGCAATTTTATCTAATTTTTTTAACCGTTTTGCTACGAGTTCTCCTATTGTTTTACTCCCTATTTCATTTGTTTCTCCTCCGATTAACTCCCGCTCTACTTCATCAACAATCTTATTTACCTGGTCTGCTGACAAGGTTGTTTTTCCGCTTGCCCGCCATATTCCTCTTCGGAGTTTTTCCCGATCAAATGTTTCGCGTCTATTGTCTTTTTTAATCACCGTTATCGGAATCTGTTCGACCCGCTCATACGTAGTAAACCGCTTCTCACATTTAGGACAAACACGCCTTCGCCGTATGATGGTTACGTCTTCGTTATCTCTCGTTTCAAGAACTTCTGTATCATTATGATCACAATACGGACATTTCATATGTGAAAATTAAAACGCTATATATGGTGGACTAGATGAGAATAAAACACTAACTCTGTGGGGTCAAGATGTATCTTCTATATCAAAACCAGTCAATATTTATTCTAGCTTCACGACACCTATTATGAAGAAATACTACGGAGATTATTTTTCCCTCTCTTTATATCTTACTCAATACCTTCCGTACACATTGTTACTTCAATGCTTTTATCTCTTGTTGAATTCTGGTAGTCAGCTCAGCTGATGAAGCAATTCCGCTTTTTTGAGCTTCCGGTACTTGGGTAAGCAATTCCTGAAGAATTTCTAAATGCTTTGCCAACGCTTTTTGGGTATGTTCAATAACATATGGAACAATTACACCGCCACTGGTTTTATACGTAGTAAGTCCCAACACTGCCTTCTCCATATATTTTTCTGCTTTTGATATGGTGGTCTCAGCTAGTGAGAATTTTTTTTGTTCAACAAGCATGATTCCCATTTGCAATCGTTTATCTCCCTGAAGAATATAAAATTCAGATTTTCGTACTGGTTCTATAATCACCATTTCCAACACTGCATCCCGAAACCGTTTCATAAAATAAAGAGGATGATCTGGAAGAATTCCAGGATACGGAAGAGAATAATCAATCTTTGTAATAGTAGAAATTGGTTCAACCGCAACAACCGCCTGTGTGATATTCATACTAAGAATCAAAAGAATAATAGAAAGAATGTATTTCATAGCAACTCTCCTTTATCCACTAGTATACTCTGTTTTGCAAATTGTATCACCTCGGTTGGAGTTAAACCTAAGGTAGTACACACAAATTGCTCAAGTTCCTTCACTTTTGGAAATGCCGAAATCAATAGCTCCTGCTCTTTTTTGGGTAATTCTTCTTGCTGCCACAAAGAAAACCGTTCTTCAACTGTAATGATATCGTATTTCACCATCTTATCTGACAGAAACAATATTTTTTCTTCCCATGTCCGGGGAATAATTCGATCATCACAAATTGCATGAAGTGGGTGGGTTTTTACTATGTGGGCAATTTCAGGCATACCGATCTCTGTTAATATTCTCACTCCCGTATCAGGATGTTTCTCCCCAACTCTTTGTGGAATATTTTTATCAATATCATGCAACAGTGCTGCTATTAAAAGTGTGTTTGTTTGAATAGTAATCTGTTTTTTTTGTAATTGAGATGCAATATACAGTGCGAGTTTAGCTACATGTAGAGAGTGGCGTTGCTTATTCTCTGGAAGATTGTATGTCTTCCACAGTTCAACAGCTTCTGTATAGGTTGGCACCATGCTATTCTTCTTTCTTCTGACCATTAATCTCAAAATATCCAAGCGCTTGAAGCACAAGATTTAGAGTTTCTTTTGGCGCATGAGAATAGGTGTTAATAATCAAATCATAATATTTTGGATCCCAATAATCTGTCACTCCGTACATCCGTTTCCATTTACCAATATTTGCTTCTTCACGTTGTCGCAAATGTGCTTTTGCTTCCTCAACGGTTAAATTGTCACGGTTCACTACCCGGTCAATACGAAGTGAATCTTCACACATAAGAAGGACTTTTAACACATGATGAAGTCCTCGCATATTCCAACCGGCAATCCATGATTCTACCGCAACATGCGTATTGGGATTGCTTAATTTTTCTTTCATCGCAATATCTATCTGATAATCTATGTCTTCCCCGTAATCCGTTGCCAAATGGTGCTTCGAATCTGTTTCACTGTGCTTGCCGTTTTCAATGGCAAACTTTCTCGCCCAATCACCACCTGAAAATGTCTCCCATCCCAATGGCTCAACGATTTTTTTTAGGTTTTTGAGAAGTGTGGATCTCCCTGCTCCGGGGCGACCGGAAATTGCAATACTGGAATATTTCAGTTGATGCGTGTGTTGGTTTTCCATGTACCTATTATAGTATACTTAAGTATGTCTATACAGTACCTTCCTGTTTCGTGGGAAACATATCAGGAACTTACGCGTAAAATTTCTGCATCCATCCTCTCTCATTCGCCCTATGTGAATCAGATTGTTGCAATTGCGAGAGGCGGACTAACATTCGGGCATCTCTGTTCAGATTTTTTGCGTATTCCTATCGCAACAATAACCATACAGAGCTATTCTGATATCCAAAAGCAAGGAGTAACGAAGATTACAGAACCATTAAAAAAAAATATTCGGGGAAAGCATGTCCTATTGGTTGATGATGTTGCTGATTCCGGAAAAACGTTGAAACGGGCAACGACATACATAAAGAGTTTTAAACCGAAGTCAGTTACTGTGGCTACTATGTTTTATAAACCATACTCCGTTTTCCGTCCTGACTATTTTGCCATGCAAACAAACAAATGGATTTTGTTTCCCTATGAACCAATAGAAATGATACTGCTTATTACCAAAAGCATGGAAAAAGAGGGGAAAACGAAATCTGAGATCCAAACCTTTTTACATACACTGGGGTATACAACTGTCTACATACGGCACGTTCGGAAATATTTTTTTTCTTAAGAGATATACATCGCCATTTCAATGAGTCTACACGCGTAACCATACTCATTATCATACCAAGCGCCAATGGAAATCATATCATCTGAAATAACGTTTGTTATTTGTTCATCGATAACGCAGGATGCGGAATTGCCGATAATATCTGACGACACGAGCGGATCATGAGAAACCAATAATTTTCCTCGGAGCTCCACACTCGTACTTGCTTTCTCAAAAATAGTATTTACTTCTTCTTTTGTAGTTTTCCGGACTGTTTTAAAGGTTAAATCAGAATAGGAACCGCAAACAACAGGAACACGGATTGCAGTTCCTGCAAACCGTCCTTTCACTTGAGGATACGCTGCAATGACCGCTTCAGCTGCTCCTGTAATTGTCGGCACAATATTGATTGCAGCTGCCCGGGCGCGTCTCGGGTCCTTAGATGTGCCGTCAACAATATTCTGATTAGTTGTGTATGCGTGGATTGTTGTCAGTACACCCTGCTGAAATCCAATTTGCTCATTAATAAGCTTTACAATTGGAGCTACACAGTTTGTAGTGCACGATCCGTTTGAAATAACAGGCTCCCCGTGATAGTCTTTTTCATTTACCCCAAGAATGTAAACCGGTATACTTGGGTCTTTTGCGGGAGCGGAAATGACAACTTTTTTTGCTCCTGCCTGGATATGTCCTTGTGCGCTTCCATCTGTAAATTTTCCCGTACATTCAAGTACTACATCGACGCCATGGGTACTCCACGGAATAGTTGATGGGTCATCTCCCGTAAGAAGTGCAATGGTCTGACCGCCATATGTTAGTTGCCCATGTGTATGACTGATTGGTTCAGGAAAGTGCCCATACACAGAATCGTATTTGAGCCGCATTGCTATCGTCTCGGCATCGTAATTGCCTTTTGTGTTGATGGCAACAATATCAACCGGATATTTTTCCCGAAGAGCCGCACGGAGTACCACTGTGCCAATTCTCCCTAGTCCATTAATGCCGATTTTTATTCGTTTTTCTTCCATATCTTCATTCTATATTATGATTCCCATGCGGGCAATGTGCCACACGTTAAAAGTTCCAACAGCATTCCCCCACCTGAGGCAATCAGTTTAATTTTATCTTCAACGCCGATATCTGAAACAGATGCTTCTGTGTCCCCTCCTGCGATGACGGTATATGCAGTACTTTCTCCGAGTGCTTTTGCTATCTCTCGTGTTCCTTTTTTGGCATCCTCCTTTTCAAAATATCCGAGTGCGCCTGACCAGATAATTGTTTTGGATAAAGCAATATATGTTTTGAACTTTTCAATATCAGCATCACTTAAATCAAACTTGTCATCTCGAAGATTTGCTACGTATATTTTTTCTCCCTGCTCTTTAGAAATAAATAATGGAAGTTTTCCCCCAATAAGTATGTGGTCGGCAAGGGGAATAAGCGCAGGAAGATAGGAAAGTTTATCTTCTTTAGCACCTCCCAAAATAATTGTTATTGGTCGAACGGGATGTTCAAGTACGCTCATGATTTTTTCTACTTCATTGATAAATGCCAGACCATAATATGCAGGGAGATCTTTATAGATCATCACTGACCGATGTTTTCGGTGCGCTGTAGCAAGAGCATCATTTACATAACATGTAGCAATTGATACAAGAGGTTTCAAAAACTCCGGATCGTTTTTTTCTTCACCCTCCCAAAAACGCAAATTTTCTAAAACACTCACGTCGTACGATTCAAAACTTTCAATATCTTTGACAAACTGATGTCGTATGGTTGTTTTCTGATACTCCCTAATAAGGGGTATGAGGGTTTGATATACCGGATATAACGATAGGGATGGATCTTTTTCTTTGGGTCGACCCAAATGACCGATAATACAAATCTTACAGTATTTTTTCAGAAGTACTGATATTGTCGGAAGGGTTTTTTTTAAACGATCCGCATCCTGAACTACTCCTTCATGCATTGGAACATCCAAATCCATTTTAAGAATTACACATGAGCCTTCCGGAACTTCCTGAACTGACCGTAGTTTCATAATAATAAATCTCTTACTAAATATTATTTCTTTCTTGTCATTAATTTTTTAACCTTATCTAATATTGTACTCGGTCTTTCGTAAAACCATTGGCCCCCTCCTACTTCCTCTATTCTACCAATAAAATTTTGTGCGGGGTCGATGATGAAAATTTCACCAGCAGAATTTACATACCTCACCCACGCATGACCACCCTTTCCTGGAATATAATTTCGGTCTATAGATACTCGACCACTAACATATCCATCCACTTTCAATTTCTCCAACAGATAAGCAACAAGTAATGCTTGATGACGACATACCCCTCCTTTATTCAGAAGAAATGAGGAGAGGGATATTTTTTCGTCCGGTTGAAGTCCATCGGTTACTTTGTCAACTACAACGTCGCTATAAGGAAGTAACTCTTTGGTTAAATCAAATACCTCTCTTAACACACCGTCTTTAAACGATCTTCCTTGCTGCTCTTTGAACTTTCTTCTTTTAACAAGTTCTTGATACGCAGCTATCAACTCCGGCTGTTTCTTATCGTCTACAACAACAGCTTCCCGTTCATCGCCCCCCAAATAAACACCACCGTTGATAGGACAATCCCTACCGATAATATCCCTTCCTTGCCATTTTCCATGCCTGCTTTCCCGTGATCCCTCTTCATAAAAAGCGCTATTTTTCAGTCGATCCTGAACTAAAACCGTCTTTCTCCAATCTGCTTTATTTTCCATGTATCTTTTTATCCTTACTATGTAGTACCTTACTATAAAAACAATCATCAAACAACATTGTGGCGCAGAAACAAGGTCTTCTTCCAAATAAAATTCTTACTTTTTCAATATGATTACTCCCCAGGAAGAGTGAGGTAGTTCACGGGTAATAATTTCTTTACACTCTTCCTGATTATTTGCTATTGAATCAAACGCGCCTATGGAAAGCGTTGCTGCGCCGCCCGCGGCAAGTATTATGACATCACCCTTTTCAAAAGGTATGCTTGCTTCTTGTGACGACCAATGATACCGCTTACTTCCAAGTGATTCTGAATCGTCATGTTTTTCATTGTTGATATACCCCAGTATCCGACGCTCCCCGGAAGTCCTGATCTCATACATACTCCCCTTTCCAATACACCCTATCCAAGCTGCTCTCGTTCCCACAATGCAAAATATCCCTTCAACATATGCTCCTTGCTGAAAATGAGGTTCTCTTTTTTTTTGATACAAAGCAATGTTTGTTGTTCGAAGTATCCGCTGCATTAATTTTTTCTTATCCAGCCAATAATACTTTCTTCGCCGTATTTGTTCATACCCCCAGAGTGATGTGTCTACAGCAAGCGTTGCGGCTGTGGGAGCTGTGGTAAACACCGTTCCATGAACCAAAGAGAAAAAATCAGTTTCAACATGACCGTGTGCGATACCGGAATCCGCAGATGAAGAAACTATTGTAGTCCAATCCATGCCTCCTATTATATAATAGAAGGACGATGAAGATTAAGAAAATTATTACGCGGTATGGAAAGTTCGCTTTTTGGCTGCTTCCCATTAGCCTTGTTCTTTTTGTCTATCTTTCAATCTTTAAAGATCTTCCGTCACCGACAAAGCTTGGTTCTTACGATATCCCACTGGCTACAAAAATTTATGACAGGAATGGAACATTACTGTTTGATATTTTTACGGATCAAAACCGTTCACTAGTTCCATTATCTGAAATACCAAAATATGTCCAAGAAGCAACTATATCTATTGAAGATAAAGATTTTTATAAACACCAAGGGATTAATCCCATCGGAGGAATGCTTCGGGCAATATTTGCTACCATCACAGGAAAACAACTTCAAGGAGGATCTACAATTACTCAACAACTAGTTAAGTCTGCATTGTTAACACCCCAACGAACAATTACAAGAAAAATTAAGGAGATCATTTTGTCCTATTGGGTCGAATTTATCTATCCAAAAAACAAAATATTAGAAATGTATTTAAATCAGGTGCCGTACGGAGGCACTGCGTGGGGCATTGGAACAGCTGCGGAAAAGTATTTTGGAAAATCGGTAAAAAACTTAAGTCTTGCTGAAGCAGCACTTCTTGCCGGTCTTCCACAAGCTCCTACCTTATATTCTCCATTTGGAAATAATCCAACACTCGCTATACAACGTCAACACGAAGTGCTTCGACGTATGACGGAAGATGGATATATAACAGCTAACCAAGTTGAAGAAGCAAAACAAACAGAACTGGTATTCAAAAAACCAACAAATATTAAAGCACCTCATTTTGTCATGTATGTTAAAGAACAACTAGTTTCTACATATGGGGAACGGCTCGTTGAACGCGGAGGGTTAAGGGTCACAACGACACTCGATTTACCACTTCAAGAATTTGCCCAAGACACGGTTGCATCAGAAGTCGCGAAACTTACTTCCACTCATGTAACTAATGGAGCAGCGCTAGTTACTAATCCGGCAACAGGTGAAATACTATCAATGGTTGGCAGTGTTGATTACTTCGCTACACCATCAGGAGGATATAATGTCACGACAGCGCTCCGGCAACCAGGTTCTTCTATTAAACCGATTAATTACGCAATAGGCATTGAACGAAAATTAGTAACTCCTGCAACCATGTTATTAGATGTTCCTACGTGTTTTGGAGTAGTTAATCAGCCTACCTACTGTCCACGTAACTATGATGGAAAATTTCATGGCCCTGTACAACTTCGATTTGCACTCGGTAACTCATATAATATTCCAGCAGTAAAAATGCTTGCGATCAATACTGTTTCCGATATGGTTGCCTCAGCAAGCGCATTTGGGCTTACAACAATAACGAATCCTGTTAATTACGGTTTATCTCTTACCCTTGGTGGTGGAGAAGTACGGATGGTTGATATGGGGACAGCATTTGGCGTATTTGCTAACGCGGGCATTCGAAAAGATCTTGTTTCAATAAAAAAAGTCATAGACAGAACAGGAAAAGTACTTGAAGAATATAAAGACCCGAATCTTGATAAAGAGATCCCGTCGCAACTTCTATTGAAGGGAGAACGGGTCTTAAGTCCGGAAACAACATTTCTCATATCACATATACTTCTTGATAATAACGCCAGACAAGACATGTTTGGAGCCTCATCGTTTCTTGTAGTACCTAATCACGCGGTGTCAGTAAAAACCGGCACAACGGATGACTTACGGGATAATTGGACCATCGGATATACTCCATATATATTAGTTGTAACATGGGTTGGAAATAACGATAACGCCCCCATGAATCCATGGCTTGTTTCCGGCGTCACAGGAGCTGCTCCGATTTGGAATAAAATCATCCGGAAGGCGCTCGTTGGAAAACCCGATGTCTGGCCAAAGCAACCTGATGGAATTGTTGGAGCTCAAATTTGTACCACTTCCGGATTCCTTCCTCCAAAACCAGACGAAGGAGATAAGGGGTGTCCTACTAGATTTGAATATTTCATCAAAGGAACAGTACCTACTGAAAAAGAGGTGCTGCGCCAGCCAGTACTTATTGATAAATCAACAAATGACCTTGCTGCGCCAGGAAAAACTGATAATGTCGAAATGCAGGATCATACTATTTTGAGAGATCCGTTATCAGTCTATTGCCTTGATTGCCCGCATCCTGACAATAAACCAGTATTTATCCGACCATAACAAGGAATTCCTTCTTGTAAAAATTTCTGCCTGTGATATAACACAAGAAGTTATATGAAGCAATATCACACTAAATCATTTATCATGGGCGTTATTGCCGCGATTGTTTTTCTATTTCTTCCTTACCTTACATATTCGTGGCTGAAAGAACTTCCAAATCCATCTATGTTATCCCGTCGGGATTTAGAGGTTTCAACTAAAATTTATGACCGGAATGGTTCTCTTTTATATGAAATTTATGCAGATCAGAATAGAAACCCTATACCAATTAGTGAAATTCCGAAAAATATTATCCAGGCAACGATAGCCATTGAAGATAGAGATTTTTATCGTCATAATGGATTCTCTATTAAAGGAATATCACGTGCACTCTGGGAAATATTTTTTAATCGTCGTATTCAGGGAGGATCAACGATTACCCAACAACTTATTAAATCCGCACTTTTATCACCGGAAGTATCCGTCGTAAGAAAAATAAAAGAGATCCTATTAGCGTTTTGGGCAGAACGGATGTATACAAAAAATCAAATACTGGAAATGTATTTCAATCAGGTGCCGTACGGAGGCACCGCATGGGGAATTGAATCTGCAAGTCAAACATATTTTGGAAAACCAATAAAAGATCTCACACTCGCTGAATCAGCACTTCTTGCTGGTCTTCCTGCTGCACCATCTGAATATTCTCCGTTTGGCAGTCATCCAGAAAAAGCATTTAGTCGACAAATAGAGGTACTGCGAAGAATGAAGGAAGATGGATATATTACACAGGACGAGGCTGATGCTGCGTACAAAGAAACGATCCACTTTGCCACTCCAAATGTTTCTTTACGGGCTCCTCATTTTGTCATGTATATAAAAGATATGTTAGAAAAACGATATGGACCAAGACTTGTACAACATGGAGGACTGAGGGTGATCACAACATTAGATGTGTCCATACAAGAAAAAATGCAAGATATTGTAACCACACAGATTAACAATCTTTCATCCCTCCAAGTCGGAAACGGCGCTGCACTTGTTACCAATCCAAAAACAGGAGAAATTCTTGCTATGGTTGGTAGCCGCGATTATTTTGATACAACCCGTGATGGAAATGTCAATGTAACTACGAGCCTCCGCCAGCCAGGATCATCTATTAAAGTAGTAACCTATGCTCTTGCTCTGGAAAATGGATTCACTCCAGCCACCATATTGGATGATTCTCCTGTGGTCTACACATTTCCCGGACTTCCCTCCTATGCTCCAGTGAATTACGATAATAAATTCCACGGACCAACGCCATTGCGATATGCCTTAGGCAATTCATACAATATTCCGGCAGTAAAACTTGCTGCAAAATTAGGTGTTCAACAAGTAATCCAAAAAGGAAGATCCATGGGAATTGAATCATGGATTGATGAATCCCGTTATGGTTTATCAATAACACTTGGTGGCGCAGAAGTAACTATGACTGATATGGCTGAAGTATTTGGAACGCTTGCAAATGATGGAAAACGTATGGATTTGGTTCCAATTTTGGAAGTTACTGACTATACCGGAAAGGTTTATGAACGGACCAAAGAAGAACGGGGGGTGCAAGCTGTAAAGACGGAAGTTGCATGGCTGATGAGTAATATATTAAGTGATAATGCAGCCAGAACAAACGCATTTGGTGCGGGGTCCACCCTTGTTATCCCGGGAAAAACCGTGTCAGTCAAAACCGGAACAAGTAATGATAAACGGGATAACTGGACTATTGGGTATACGCAATCTGTACTTGCTGCTGTATGGGTAGGAAACAATGATAATACTCCCATGAATCCGTATTTATCATCTGGAGTTACGGGAGCAGCTCCGATATGGCATGACATGATGGTAGAACTACTGAAAGATAAAAAAGATGAGATTCCTCAAAGAAATGATTCCATCATTTCTTTACCCTGTTATTTTGGTAAACCAGAATATTTTATCCGCGGCACAGAGCCGGCAGGTGGTAAATGTATGCCCATCCCAACATCTACTCCAACGCCGACTCCGTAAATACAAAACACTTACACCTGTTTAGGAGGTCGTGCAACGTTTACTACTAATGGTCTTCCTTCAATAGCTGTACCATTGAGCATTTCGATTGCTTTTTTTGCTTCTTCATCTGAACTCATTTCAACAAATCCAAATCCTCGTGATCGACCGGAATACTTATCCACAATCACTTTGGCTGAAACGACTGTTCCAGCTTGAGCAAACGTTTCGCCCAATTTGGCATTGTCCATGGTGTACGGAAGATTGCCGACAAATAGATTTATAGCCATAATAATTTCCTTTCTTCCTCAGGATTGAATTCTAGAAGCAATAAGACGAAGAAAACACTTCGACAAAGACATCCGACTTCTTCCTAAGTCACTGGATAGTATAGCATAAACACGCCTATTCCACCACTTCTTCCTCGTCGTAACTTGCTTCTGAAGGAGCACTTGTATCTGCATTTGTTGATGTGAAGGCAAAACTTGAGGTAATCGTATCTAATACAGTTGTCCAATATGTATCGCCTTCTATTGGTTCTGCTTCAACCGTAAAAAGAATCTGATCGGAAATAGCACCGGTAGTTAACTTTTTTGACGGTGTGGTAATAACCAATTTTTTTGCTGGTACTCCCCCAAGGGTGGTATCCACAGCAACTGCATCAATAAGAGTTTTATCTTTTGTTACCCATATGGCAACATCCGGATAGGTTGTATCCTTTGCCCAAATAATAAGTCTTCCTGAATGGGTAGCGCTTGTAAATTCAATGTGTGCATAATTTTCCTGATCTTCATCATGTTTATCAAATGAAAGTTCTTTCGGATATTTAAATGAAAACCCTGCTTGATCTTCCCATACTGCTAACTCCTCTGCTGTTTGATTCTGCGTTTGTGTTTGCGTTGAAGAAGCTGCTGGCTTTTGTTTCCAAAACATGTAAGCACCAATTGCTCCAATACAAACAATACTAATTGAAAGTATGACTACAATGGGTTTTTTCATATTAAATGTATTCTATCAAATTTTACATTTTAGGGTATAATACGAACATGAGAACGATTCTTGTTACCAGTATTTATATAGTAGTAACCCTACTACTCACATCTTCTGTAACTGCTGCAAAATTACGTGTTCGAAAAACAGGTGGTGGAAGCAGAGCAGGAATATCATATTCATCAGCTCGACTATCAAGAACCACAAATAGTATTATCGCTACACTTCAAAATCTCCATAACGTTAAAAAAATTTCCTATAAGTTAAGTTACGTGGCAAATGGGATACCTCAAGGGGCAATGGGCTCAATACCGGTAAATGGTCAAGAAACAGATTCTCGAGATCTTTATTTCGGTACCTGCAGTCACGGTGTCTGCACGCCACATTACAATATTACAAATGCTTCTCTTGTTGTCACCGCACAATTAACTTCCGGCGGAACTAATACTAAACGATATCGTATTAAAATATAAGGAGGACTATGAAAATAAACCTACATACGGATAAATGCATTAGTTGTGGTTTGTGTACTGCAGTTGCACCGGAGTTATTTTCTATAGATAGCGGTGTCGCATCTTTGAAAAAGGATCCAGCTACCTATACGGAAAATGACAAAAAATTAGCTCGTGAAGCGGCAGCTGCTTGTCCAAATGGCGTTATAGAAATTACCCAAGAGTAATACTCAATGAATCTCTTTCATGCAATCATTCTAGGCGTTGTCGAGGGGGTAACTGAATTTCTTCCCATATCCTCTACCGGACATATGATACTGATAAGTACCATTCTTCGTATTCCCCAAACAGAATTTGCAAAAACATTTGAAATCGTTATCCAGCTCGGTGCTATTATGGCGGTTGCCTGGATCTATATGAAAACCCTTTTAACCAAACGGGTTTTATGGCGCACACTCATCGCGGCATTTATTCCTACAAGCATTATTGGATTTATTGCATACAAAACGGTGAAGCAGTTTCTCCTGGGAAATCCCATGGTCACAGTTATTGCCCTGGGATTGGGAGGTGTAGCATTCTACTTAATCGAATATTTCTTAAAAAATCGTACACTCAAAACCATAACGATGGAAAAAATTACTATTTCACAAGCAATACTGATTGGGTTCGGTCAGTCCGTATCAATCATTCCAGGAGTATCCCGTGCAGCTGCATCAATATTTACCGGGATGATAGCAGGATTATCCAGACAAACTGCTGTTGAATTTTCTTTTCTATTAGCAATTCCCACAATGGTTGCAGCAAGTGTGTTGGATATTATGAAGTCAAAACCGTTTATAGATGGTAGGCTTTTCCTTCCGGTTATTGTTGGGACTGCGGTTGCGTTTGTGATTGCCACAATCACAGTAAAATTATTTTTGAAATATGTCCAACATCACACATTTCTTCCGTTTGCGATATATCGGATAGTTCTTGCTCTTGGCTTTTGGTATTTCCTTTTACGGTAAAGAAATAATCAAACAAAGGAAATTAAAATAATCCAATCTGTGGCGCTGGCTCTTTTGCTTTCGGATAGGAAAAATCTATTTCCACCCGGACACTATCATTCCATTTATCCCGATATTTCAAATAACCATGATTTCTCCCAAAATCATAAAGATCCCGTGTGAGTGAAACATCCGCTTCGCAATATTTCTGTAATTTTTCCAAGCTCTCTGTATCTTTTTTTGCCCAATATAATACAGCGTTTGTACCAACATCAATCTTCGTATTACCCAACGTTTCTTGAGCAAGCGCATTGAGACTGAGCTTTCTTCCAATTTTCTGACGTACTAGCTCAAATACATCAAAATGGGAAAGAGTTAAAAATCCATCTGGTGCATATGGACGAAGCGCAGGTATGTCAAATTTCAGTGTGTTAAATCCAATGACGCGGTCTGCTTGGGTAAACCATGACCACATACGATTGAAATCTTTTTCCAAAAAACTCTGCATTTTTCCGGATACTTCTTCATACAGTTCATTTAAAACTCTCTTATATATCGATACAATCGATACGCCCAACAATCCCGGATCATCTGAAGCAATATCACTAAATAGTTTCTTTGTTTCAACATCAAAAATAACTTCTGTCACCATATGGTGTATTGTAGTACATTAAGAAATCCAGTACACTAATCTCTATGACACAACAACTTTGTCCGAAATGTAATAAACCACTTGGTGAAGTCACGACCACTGCGTCAGGACGAAAATTACAGCGTTGCAGTGCCGGATTGTGGAATCCGGATACAAAGAAAAACGAAGGGTGCGATTATGTGTTGTGGCTTCCGTTTGAAGCTCAAACGCTAGATGAGAAATGCCCGAAATGCGGTTCGCCAGTGGTTCTCACCATGACCAGGTTTGGAAAAAAAATGAAAAAGTGTTCAGCGGGCGGATGGGATAAAACAACAAAACAGGCAACGGGTTGTGACTATATCGAGTGGATCAACGGAACAACCGAAGTATTAGAAGAAGAATGTCCTGACTGCGGATCAAATCTTGTGTTGTATACCACCGCATCGGGAAAAAAGATGAAAAAATGTTCAACAGCCGGCTGGGACAAAGAAAAAAAGGTTGCCACAGGATGCACGTATGTGCAATGGCTCAAAGCTGGAGAATAACCATCCGACAATAATCCGCTGGTTATGGTATACTTAGAACGTGCATAAATCATTTTATGCAAGCGGATTTCTGTATCATTCGCCTTCCCAACAAATTCTCTTGCAACAATCTACTCATGACAACACGGAAACCTTTGATTTATTTCGAGGGAAAAATAAAAATGGAAACGATCCAAAAATAGTGTTTCAACAGTGTGTAGAAAAAGCATTGAAAACAACCATTGCTGCATCATCTGTCCACACAGTATATGACTATGTCCATGACACCCTTGGAGAACAGTTTATTTTTTACGTGGAGATAACAGGTCAAATACCCACTTCCTATAAAGCCAATGCCAATCAAACGTGGGTGCTACTATCAAAATTAGCGAAGCTTGCCATGAATGAACAAACCCGTCATGATATCATCATCGGAGAACGGGTTATCCGTTCGCATATACCGCCCGCAAGTCCCCAGTGACAACAAACGTAAGCGCTACTCCTGATTTGTCTGCTCTTCCAGTCCGACCAATCCGGTGAACATAATCATCATAGGATTCCGGTTCATCAAAATTGATAACATGAGAGACATCTGGAATATCCAGTCCCCGGGAAGCTACATTTGTCGCAACTAATATTTGAAGTTTATTTTCTTTAAACTGTGCAAGTACCCGCATCCGTTGTCCTTGTGATTTGTTTCCATGAATCGATCCAACAGAAAATCCGATTTCCGCAAGCGACCGCGTAAGTTTTTCAACATTCCATTTAGTACGGCCAAAAATCAATACTTTGGAAGATTCTTCTTTTTTCAAAAGTGTACACAATACCTGCAATTTTTCTTTTTTATTTCGGACCCGGATAACATCCTGATCTATATGCTGTGCAGTTTCTTTCAATTTCACTGAAACCATTACCGGATCTCGCAAAAACGATTGAACAATACCAGTAACATCTTGAGGTAAGGTTGCTGAAAAAAACAGCGATTGTCGTGCTACCGGCAACAGGGAAATAAGGTATCGGATATCAGCAATAAAGCCAATATCGACCATCCTGTCCACTTCATCAAGTACAATCGTTTTGTAGTCCATCAAATGAATGAGTCCTTGCTTCACAAAATCTTTTAACCTTCCGGGAGTACTAATGAGCATATTTGGATGTTGTCTAAGATTCCAAAGTTGATTTGCCATACTCGCTCCACCAATTACGAGAGCCGACCTAATATGAAGACCAACAGAAAATAAACGAAATTCATCATCAATTTGTACTGCTAATTCACGAGTAGGCGCAATAATCAGGATGTTTTGTGACCGATCACGCATCACTTTATCAATGAGTGGCACTAAAAAAGCTGCTGTTTTGCCTGTGCCGGTATTAGCTATCCCCACCACATCCCGTCCCTGTAAAACATACGGAATAACCTGATCTTGTATCGGGGTTGGCATTGTATATCCTCTGGCAGCGATATTTGCTTTCAATTCGCTTGATATTGCAAAATCAACAAATTGATGCGTAGCGGTGTATACGGGTTGTGCTTCTTCCTCTATCGTCTTATTGACGTACCTAGACGGCGCAACGTGAGCCCCACGGCCATTTGTGTGCCATGAGTGATTATTTCTTTTTCTGGTAAGTGATTGTCTATACATAAATTTTTTGACTGTTTCAACCAATAAAACTGCCTAAATGAGAACGGGTGTGTAAATAAACTCTAGAAAGATACGAAGTAAAAATTGAGGTACCTTTATCTTTTGTTATTCAGACAACTAATCAAATATAGACAGATTTACAAGTTCAAATCTGTACTTGTTAAGTATACCAGAACCCATCCGTAAAATCAATTCGCTATAGCGATATAATATACCCAACTGAGGGGAACGGCTTTAGAAGTTAATGAAATGTTATAATAACCATATATTATGGTCTCAATCATCGATAAGATTATCAAAATCCACCAACCTCGGCCGAGATATAAAATAATAAGTGAAATAGCCAATCGTTGGAGCCCCAGACATTATTCTGATGAAAAAATCCCGATGAAACATCTCAATATTATGTTAGAAGCTTCTCGCTGGGCTCCTTCTGCGCACAACCACCAACCCTGGTATTTTTATTTTGTTAAAAAGGGGACTGGTGCCTATAACAAACTTTTTTCCACTCTTGACGCATACAATAAGTCCTGGGCCAAAACTGCTCCGCTTTTGATCCTTGCCTGTACAATTACAACCAACGTTGAAGGAAAAAATATCTACGCTTTTTATGATCTTGGGGCAGCTGTACTTTCCCTTATCCTCCAAGCCCAGTCTTTGGGATACTACTCGAGACAGATGGCTCTTTTTGATAAACAAAAGGTAAAAGGATTTTTCAGGCTAGAAAAAAATCTTGAACCTTATGTGATCATTGCCATAGGAAAAATCGGAGACTACAAAAATGCCACTAAACAAGTTATCGACTATGAGCTTGATCCCCGACCTCGAAAAACAGACATATCGAAACCATTAGAAAAAGTGCTTGCATGAAGAAAAAGTATTGGTCCGGAGAGGTGACAAAACATAGTATTGCTTTGGATTTAGAAGAAGGAGTTTTTACGTGGGGTGACCAGAAAAAAATTGCTCAAAGTCTTAAAAATTCTGCAGAACTTAGTATGAGGCGTAAAGGAACACCGTTTCAGTCAGCAATGAGCATGTTAAATTTTTATATAAACAGGGCAGGAAAAAATTTAAAATCCGGCAGAAGGAAAATACTCGAGGAAACAAAGAAAGAACTTAGAAAACTATTCAATAAATAATTAGTACTCCGAGCAATGGACGATGTTCGGACCTATTACCGCTCAATATATTAACATGATTTGGAACGATTTTTGACATAAATAGTATAATTAGCCTATTATGACACCTGAACCGGCG
>Ga0315275_10000732_pt1 | contig 27365 bp, 17 predicted proteins | sample YL17G03_0_MG_FD_205557 | JGI IMG/M metagenome (GOLD analysis project Ga0315275, IMG submission 205557) | Sediment microbial communities from Yellowstone Lake, YNP, Wyoming, USA - YL17G03_0 | ecosystem: Environmental > Aquatic > Freshwater > Lake > Sediment | place: USA: Wyoming | collected...
CGAGTTCAATAATAGAGAAGTGATGGTTTCGTTCACCAGACCGATGGACTTTAAATAGCCAGGGATGAAAGCCCATAACGCCCCTCCCACCATTCCCAACAAGGCCATCAGGGGCAGCAGCAGCCAGCCCGGTAGGTTCGGAAAGGTGAGTGCCGCAAAAGTAGCGAAAGCAGCTCCAATAAATAATTGACCTTCCCCACCAATATTGATCAAACCAACCCGGAATGGCAAAGCCACCGCAAGCGCAGTGATCAGCATTGGGATCATAGAAACGATCACTTCTGAAAAACCACTTGCACTTCCCAGGGTCGAAGAGAGGATGTCTTTGTAGGAGGCAAGCGGATCCTTACCTGCGATCAACAGGATTACACCGAACATCAGGGAGGCAAACAGGATCATCAGCACGTAACGGACCGCGGTCTGCCAGCCCTTATGATGGAAAAGGGGGAAACGCGTTAGTGCCTCAGTTATTTTTGCCATGGGGAACCTCGAAGCCGGTCATCAGGCGGCCAACTTCAAAGACAGTCGTATCTTCAGGTTTAAACGAGCCCGCGATCACACCGCCATAAAGGACTATCAACAGGTCGCTCAAGGTGAATAGCTCTTCCAGGTCCTCCGAGATAAGCAGGACACCTGCGCCGTTCGCACGCGCGTCCAGCAAGGCCTGGCGCGCGGCGATGGTGCTCTGCACATCCAGCCCGCGGGTCAGGTAGGAGGCGATGATCAGGCGCGGTCTCCCGGCCATCTCGCGGACAATGACCATGCGCTGCAGGTTGCCGCCCGACAGGGAGCGCGCCGGGACGTACCACGGGAATGAATACCCCAGGCTTTTGCTCGTGGCTTCCGCATCCGCCCGGACGGCCTGCCAGTCCATGCGAAAACCCCCCAGCCGGGCATACTCGCCGGCTCGCGTCAGGGCCATGTTCTGCAGGACGGTCATAAATGGGGCGATCGACATGGTAAGCGGATTCTCGGGGATATAGGCCACTCCGCTCTGGCGCAGTTCCTGGACTGACCGGCGGGTGAAATCATCCCCGGAAAGGTATTTGCTTCCTTCCTGGATCCGGATCATTCCCAGGGCGGCGTCCCCGAGCTCCTTTTGCCCGTTCCCTGATACGCCTGCCACGCCGACGATCTCTCCCGGGAAGATCTGCAGATTGATCCCCTTCAGGCTGATCCCCAGGCCTTCCCCTTTTGTGGATACCCCCTTCAACTCAAGCAGGGGAATTCCCTTACCGGCATCCCCGTGTTCTTTTCTTGCCTCCAGCAAGGCAAGTTTCTTTTCGAACATGAGCGATACCAGGCTCGCCTCGCTGGCTTCGGCACGCAGGAGTGTGCCCGCCACCCTCCCGGCACGCAGGACGGTGATACGGTCGGCACACTCCTGCACTTCCTTCATTTTGTGAGTGATCAGCACAATGGCGTACCCATCCTGGCGCAGCCCGGCCAGAACCTTGAAAAGCGCCTCCACTTCGTGCGGGGCAAGTACCCGGGTGGGTTCATCCAGGATCATCAGCCGTGCATTGGCCAGCAGTAACTTTAATATCTCCACCTTTTGCTGCTCACCGATGGACAGCTGGGCCACCATGGCATGCGGGTCCACATGCAGACCGTAGCGCTCGGATACCTCCCGGATGCGCTGATCCAGTTCCTTGATATTTAATACAATGGGGAGTTGCGGCAGGAAAAGAGCCAGGTTCTCTGCCACCGAGAGTGCCGGGATCAGGCTGAAATCCTGGAACACCATTCCGATCCGGATCCTCCGGGCGTCATGGGGTGAGTTGATCGCCACCGGCTGACCATCGCACAGGATCTGGCCGGAATCGGCTCGATAGAACCCGTACAGGATCTTCATAAGCGTGCTTTTTCCGGCGCCGTTCTCACCGAGCAGGGCATGGATCTCAGAACTATATAGGTCCAGGTCAACCTGATCGTTGGCAAGCACGCTTCCAAAAGCTTTGGTGATGCCACGCAAAGATACCAACTGGTGCAGGGGAGCGTCTGGTCTGGGAGGCATGGATCTCCAGTGTAACTTTAATAATGAGATTGGACGAATCCATAATAAATGGTCGCCAAGTTTCATGATAACCATTCGAACTGGTTAAAATAAGCGTAGAAAGTCAGGGTTTTAATATTTGTGGCTGGCAGGTAGAATTTGCGCACATCGACCCCGTAGAAACTACGGGGTCGATGGGATTGATCCGGGGGATTGCCGTTGATCCCTATCATTCGATCAAGCCGTGCTGGCGGGCATAACGCACCAACTCGACCCTGCTGTGAAGCCCCAGCTTATCTGCGATATTGGCCCGGTGGCCGTCCACTGTGCGCGTGCTGATATTCAGTTCTTGACCGATCTGGCGGTTCGTGTAGCCTTCCACGATCAGCCTCAGGATTTCAATCTCACGGGGGGTGAGCGCCTCCGCGGAAATGGATGGTTGCGGGGGTGCGTGATGTGGTTCGCCAAGCAGCACCCGCACCATGGACGGATCCACGTAGAGGTCGCCGCGCTGTATCGTTTCGATCGCAGAGATCAATTCCGTTTCAGCCGCCCGTTTGAGAATGTATCCAGCTGCCCCTGCCTTGATCGCCTCCTTGAGCAGGGCTTCATCTTCATGCAGGGTAAGGATCAGGATGCGCAGGTGCGGATATTTTTGACTCAGGATTCGGGTGACAGAGATGCCGTCGATATCCGGCATGCTCAGGTCGAGAACCAGGACATCCGGGTGGTTCTTCTCCACCAGTTCCATGGCCTCGTATCCGCCAGCCGCTTCACCGACCAGCCTGTATCCAGTCTCGGCATGGATGAGGGCTCTCAACCCGGCGCGCACAATGGCATGATCGTCCGCGATCAATATCTCAGTCACGGCAGGGTACCTCCGCCTTGATGGTCGTGCCTTTGCCGGGCGAGCTCTCGATCACAAAGGTGCCGCCGAGCATTTCGATGCGTTCGCGCATGCCGAAAAGCCCCAGTTGATCTTCCTGCCCGGGAGAACCCGGTAGGAAACCGATCCCATCATCCTCAACCACCATGACCATGTCGTGGTTGTGAAGGCTCAGGAGAATGTCCACGCTGTTGGCCTGGGAATGCAGGATCACGTTGGTCAGCGATTCCTGGATCACGCGGAAGATTGCTGTTTCTACCTCGATGGGCAGCCTTCTCGCCTCCATTCCGACCGCCTCAAAATCGACCTGGATCCCATATTGCCGGTGAAACTCATCGATGAATTGCCTGGTGGTGGTCACCAGGCCCAGGTGGTCGAGGCTTGCAGGTCGTAGATTCACTGCCAGCTTGTGGAGGTTATTCTGGATCGTGTTGGCGGTATTTTTAAGCTCTTCCAATCTTTCGCGCAGGGTGCCGGGTTGGTCCAGTCCGCGTTCGAGCAAGCCAAGCTGGACTGTCAGGGCGGCAAGCAGTTGCCCGGATTCGTCGTGCAGTTCCCGGGAAAGGTGCAGCCGCTCTTCCTCCTGGGCTTTCATCAATCGTTGGGAAAGGCCATGCAATTGCTTGTTACTCCGTCGCACCTCTTCGAACAGGAGCGTATTTTGAATGGCAACTGCGGCAAGGTTGGCATACGATTGGAGCAGAATCTGGTTGTCATCGAAAAAGAATTCTTTCTGGCGGCTGAGCAGGCGGAGCGTGCCGATCAGCCGGTTGCTGAAGAGCAACGGGAAAATGGCATAAGACCGGTAGGAATATTCCGTGAGACTGGCGGAACCTTTACCTTCACTTAGCTCCTTGACGATGGGAGCAGCGAGGTCTTGCAAAGGTTCCATCTCGGGCCATTTTTCTTTCAAACGTTGAAGCACTTTGGATGAAACCCCGTAAACGATAACCTTGCCATGACTTGCCTCGTTTTCGTCCCTGGTTTCGATCCAGGCGACGTCCGAACCCAGGCGGGTGACGGCAAGGCGGCAGATGGTCTGAAAGATACTCGTGATCTCGAAATTATCCAGGAAGGTTTTGGAGGAGTCGTTCAGGGTTGCCAGTTCGTCTGCCCGCTGGCGGAGGGCATCGGTGGCCTTGCGGCGCTCGAGCGTGGCGGCTGCCAGGATGAGTGCGGTCAGAGCCACAACCGCCATGAAGGTTTGCAGGAGCACCAGGCCGTTGTTCTTTGACTCCAGCGAAAACGGCCCCGTGCCCTGGGCTGTACCCCAGATGGCGATGCCGGACACGATCGTGATAGCCAGTGTGGCTCCGCGCTGACCAAAGCGCAACGCTGCCCAGATCACGAACGGGAAAATGACATAGATCATGGCCTGGTGGAATATTCCCACGGGTGGCAGGCTGCTGAACACGAACCAGGTGACTGCCGCCACCAGCACCAGCAGGATCCCCCCTTCGATGTAGGAACGGCGATTAAAGCGGACCGCTGGCAGGGATGCCCAGGTGAGCAGCACGGGTGCCACCACCAGCGCCCCGAGCAGATCCCCGATCCACCAGGTGATCCAGATCGCCCAATAACTCTGCCATTCGCCCAGCCCGGTGAGCATCAAGGTGGTCGTCCCGATGCTGGCGCCGATCGTTGTGCACAGCAGCGAGACCAATACCAGGCCAACCACGTCCCGGATCCGGTCGATTTCTTTATGCAGACCGACGATCCTGTTCATGCAATAGACCGCCACAAGCGCTTCGACCGTATTGCCGAGGGACATGCCGATGGCAAGGTCCAGGGGCGCGCCCGTCAGAAGGGATCCCAGCAGCAACCCCAGGGTGATCCCGGGCCAGTAGCGGTAACCCATCAGCAGCAGGGCGGCCAGGGCGATCCCGGTGGGAGGCCAGACCGGCGAGGTGTTGGCCTGCACGTAAGCCATTTTCAAACCCAGGCGGGCAGCCAGGTGGTATATCACCGCCAGCGCCAGGATCTTGAGGCAGTATAAAAGAATAGGCTTGATTCGAAGGAGAAGCTTCATGGATATGAGTTGGGTCAGACAAAGCGAATGGTATTAAAGAGTAGTATTGATGTAATTATACGATAAGGTGCTTCGTGTAAACCTGCCTGGTTCGTTTGAGATGACCTTCGAAAAGCGGATAAACAAACGAAACGCCTCCTGCTATATTAAAACAGATCTCAGGAGGCGAGAATTCTATTATCCCGGAAGAAAACGGGACAACGATTAAGAGTTTTTAGGTTCCTTGTTCTTCAATAATCATGAAAAATTAACAGCCCATTCTGGAAAAATGCACGTATAGGATAAGTTCAGCAAATGTGAGATTGGCGGAGTACTAATGCCGAAACAGCTTTACGGCTCAATTACTCCACAAACAACCTCCTGAACTGCTCGACCTTCAATAAACAGTTGGATTGATACATCGCCTGCTCCTGCTGAAACGAGACTATAGGAGGTATGCCATCCTGAGTTTCCTCCATCCCAAGGGCTCACGAACATTGGATTTAATTCGGAATCAGCGAAGGTCCACTGGTGACCAAACAATACACCATTGGTCATATTCCGGTAGGGGAACATGATGTAGCCAATTTCTTGTGAATTGAAAGCAGCAGTCGCTGTATCCGGTTGAAAATCACCATCTGTATCCAGCATACAAAACGGAGGCCCGAACCATGGCTTGCTGCTTATAGCAACTCCTTCAGGTGCCCACCTGGGAGCATAGTCTTCATGTAAATCATCGGTCAGCTGTCGGAGATCACGGCCATCCTCTCTCATCAAAAATATTTCTGGATTGCCAGTGCGCTCTGATGTAAACGCGATGTAATTCCCATCAAGAGACCATGCGGGTTCGTAGCTAGTGGAATTCCTGGTCAATTGGGTAGCTCCACTCCCATCTGCATGCATAACGAAGATCTCAGGAGAGCCATTTCGGACAGACACGAATGCAATTCTATCCCCAACTGGAGACCAGTTAGGTTCGACACTGGTGGAATTCCAAGTTAATTGCACCAAGCCGCTCCCATCCACGTTGATAACAAAGATTTCCAAATTGTCTCCTGAATAGGATTCGAAGGCAATCCGGCTCCCATCAGGAGACCAGCTAGGGGGAGTTAGGCCTTGAACATTACTTGCCAGGAGCATTAGTCCGCTGCCATCAATGTTCATGAGATATATCGCGTAAGGAGGATCACCATTCTCAGATGAAAGGAATGCGATTTGTTTACCATCAGGTGACCAGGCGGGCTTCTTTTCGTTGGCTGGATCACCTGTTAGACGGCTCAAGCCAGTACTGTCGGCATTGATAAGATAAATATCGGCTGTTGCGCCGCTTCTGTAGGATTGAAATGCAATTCTCTGTCCATCAGGGGACCAGTTACCATACATATCGCCTCCGGGTGAGAAGGTCACCATGTTAACCTCTCCTTTGCCGTCTGCTTTAACAACGTAGATGCCCCAGCTTCCTTCGCGATTCGAGTCAAATGATATCAGGCCGGTGGGTGGGAGCAGGGTTGGAGTTGGCGAAGGCAGAGGTGTAGATGTATCGGTGGGTATTAATGAAGGGGTGAGTGTGGGGAGCGGCGTCGAAGTTGCCAGAGGAGTAGCCATTCCAGCACACGAAGATAAAACAGGACTAAAACCAAATAGAAGGATAAAGAGGAAAAACTGTTTATATAACATGATCATCTCCTTTTCTTAATAATACAAGTTGCAATTAATTCCAGATGGTTCTCACAGAAAATCTAGGAGGTTTTTTTAATGTAGCAAGTATCATCCATCGGAAGGATATTCAATGCCGGAATATTGAATTCATAGGAAATATCAAAAGATATGTCAATGTGCCCAGGAAATTTCGAATTATTCTCTCCATTTTTAAATTTTAAAGTTCGGATAAAACACGTATGAATTAAAAACAGCGAAATCCAAAACAATGAGGATTTCGCTGTTGATTATCCAAGCCGATGATGACTTCAAATCCAAAAGTGATAAAGCTTGGTATGACCCTTTATTGTGAATATGATAATAGCATGGAATATTGTGAATTACAACTTAAGAAACTTTACGATCTGTGAAACCATCGCTTTTCCTTATCATGGATGGCGGAAGGGGTATCAATGAAGCGGGTACCTTCAAACTCTATCACATCCCAGGGCAATGATTTTATCTACTTTTCTCCACCCCGCATAGCTTGGTGGATAAAAATCATTCTGGCAGGATCCAAAATAAAGTTTGAGAAACGGCATGCTGCGATCAGCAGTATGCCGTTTCGAATTCTTCTGGACTGCCTCGTATTAAGAAAACGAGAAGAAATGGATTCCTTATTTAGGAGAGAAAGTGGATTGTTCCGGGAATACTCGCTACAACTCGGAAGTTGTCTTTACGAAATCAAGCACCTCATCAAGCCGGGTAAAAGCCAGGGCGGTCACGGTATCTGCCCCGCCGTAATATATGGCGATCCTGCCGGTAGGCTGGTCGTAAAGCGTTGCACACGGGAAAGCCACATTCGGTACATCGCCCACGCACTCGTAATAGGTCTGGGGGGAAAGCAGGTAAGGTCCGCCGCGGTGGATCACTTTCCAGGGCTGGTCCAGGTCGAGCAGCGCGGCTCCAAAACTATAGACAAAGCCATTACAGGAGGTGAGCACCCCATGATAGAACAGGAGCCAGCCTTCGGAAGTTTCGATCGGGACGGGTCCGGCGCCCACCTTTGTGCTCTGCCAGCCGCCTTTGACGCCCATTACGAAGCGGTGCTCGCCCCAGTGGATCATGTCGGGGCTCTGGCTGAGGTAGATATCCCCGAAGGGTGTATGACCGTTATCACTTGGACGGCTGAGCATGACATATTTTCCACCGATCTTCCGGGGAAAGAGTACGCCGTTGCGGTTGAACGGTAACAGTGCGTTTTCGAGGAAATGGAATTTCTCAAAATCGAAAGTGAAACCGATCCCGATGGTCGGACCGTGATAGCCGTTGCACCAGCTCACATAATAACGATCCTCCAGCCAGAGCACACGCGGGTCATAACGGTACTGGAAACGGCCAATTTCGGGATCATCGCACAGCCATTCGATGGGGGCGTCATCAAGTTCCCAGTCAATGCCATTTTTACTGAAGCCGCGATTCAAGTTCATATCGCGTTTCCGGTTGTCACAGCGGAATACGCCGGCAAACGCCTCCTGGAATGGCACCACTGCGCTGTTGAAAATACTGTTCGCCGATGGGATCAAGTTGCGGGGGATGATGGGATTGGCGCTGTATCGCCAGACCACATCGGAACAACCCGCCGGGCGTTCTTCCCAGGGGATATGGGGGAGGGGGGGATTATTCATGGTTTGGTCAGCTCCATAGAGGCATGATGGTGAATATTATAATTGTTCTTTCAGCCCATCTGCTTTTCTAAAACTGGTTTGTTCGAATATGCACAAAGTAGTGTTGACTCGTGACCAAAAAAAAGATATACTGTTATTACTATTTGGGAGCGCTCCCATTATAGCACCCAAATATTCGCTTTCAGCACGTCGTCCGGATCTCTATTCCAGTATCGTCAAGGCTTAAAAGAGTCTCCAAAGAATCCTATGCCGCTGACCATTGAAGATGTCGCACGTCTCAGTGGTGTCTCCCGTTCGACTGTATCGCGGGTGATCAATGCTGACGAGAATGTCAAAGAAGAAACCCGGGAAAAGGTTTTACAGGTTATCCAGGGCATCAATTTCCAGCCCAATTTGGCTGCGCGCAGCCTGGCAGTGGGATCAACGAACAACATCGGGCTGGTCATTCCGGCGGGGGTTGCTGCCCTCTTTGTTGACCCTTATTTTCCCCAACTCATTCAAGGTGTTGCCGCGGCATGCAATACGCATGCCCTTTCCGTTATGCTCTGGTTGGATGAACCTGAACACGAGCGGCGCATGATCAGTCAGATCCTGCATAATGGACTCATGGATGGAGTGATCGTATCCTCGATGCTGATGGATGACCCGATTACAATGTCATTGTACGAGAGCAAAATGCCGTTCATCCAGGTGGGCCGTCACCCGACCCTGGATGTCAATTCCCTCGATGTGGACAATATCCAGGCAAGCCGGGAGGCAAACCTTTATCTTTGGCGCCTTGGCAGGAAGATGGTCGCCACGATCACCGGTCCGCAGAACCAGATTGCCGGTTTTGACCGTCTTCAAGGCTACCGGCTTGCGTTACACGATCTCCAGCATCCCTACCGGCCGGAGCTGGTGGTTGAAGGAGATTTCACAGAATTGGGTGGTTACACCGCCATGCAGCGCTTGTTGCCTCTCGGACCCGACGCGGTATTCGTAGGTAGTGATATCATGGCAGTGGGTGCCATCCGTGCGATCCAGGAAGCAAATCTGCGCATCCCCGACGACATTGCGATTATCGGATTCGATGACATTCCATTGGCCTCGAAGATGAATCCTCCTCTGGCAACTGTCAGGCAGGACATCCGTGCCATGGGCGCAATGGCCGTGGAAACCCTGATCGACATCATCGCTCATCCGGGTGAAGAAACCCGGCATGTTTTGATCAACACGGAACTCGTCGTCCGCGAGTCTTGTGGCCCATCCCAAAGGAACTGAGAGCCGATATACTTGACAGGTTATTTTCCGTCCATCTAGGCAGCGCTCTCATCAAACCATTCATCTCGCATCACTTTTTTTCATGGAAGGAGGTGATCGGAACAATAAACAAACAATATTCGAACCGCATATCCTATCCGATCCATATTCAAGAAGGAGAATGAAGGAAATGAAACGCATCTCAATTATTTTGTCAGTCGTGGCGATCTTCAGCATCCTGCTTAGCTCGTGCGGTGCCTTTAAAGTGGACCCGGCTAAAGTGGCTGCTGACCTGCCACGCAATAAGACCCTGTACTTCAATGGACAACAGTGGGGTCCGGTTGTTTGTTGGAATCCGTACTCATCCAACTGCAACAACGCGATGGCCATCGGGCAACAGGACTCCGCCCGCGTCATCATGTTTGAAACACCATACCTGTATGACATGCTCGACGGTCAGCAGTATCCTCTGCTGGCGGACGGCCCGTATGCGTGGAACGATGCGCATACCGAGATCACCTTCAAGATCAAGGCTGCCGCAAAGTGGAGTGATGGCACCAAAATCACAGCTGATGACGTTGCCTATACCTGGGCTTCCAACATCAAGTACGAAACCAATGCTGGTGTAAACTACAAGGATTACATCGAAGACATCACCGCTGTGGATGCCAGCACGGTTTTGGTCAAGGCCAAACTGGATGCAAGCGGCAAAGTTATCAACCCGCTGTTGGTCACTGCTTACCTGAGCGGTAACTATGTCATCCAGAAAGCATGGACCCAGATACTGGAAGCACGCGCCAATGGCGATGCCACCGCTTTCAAAGCGGATGTTGCCGAGGATGTCGTCTGGTCCGGTCCTTACACCAAATTCTATAATGACGATCAGAAAGTTGTCTATGTTCGTGATGACAGCTATTGGGGTAAGAACTCAGCCATGTGGGGCAAGCTGCCCACTCCCAAGTACCTGGCCCATATGATGTTCAAGGATAATGCTGCCGGAACAACCGCTTTGCAGGCCGGTGAGGTGGATGTCAGCCAGCAGTTCAACTCCAATGTCCAGGATCTCTGGCTCAAGGATAACCTGCCCATCTCAACCTACCTTCCTGAAGCCCCCTACGGCATTGGCGCCAGCCTCCCGACCGCGTTCTACAACAAGATGTCCTATGGTTTGGACCAGCTCGCGGTTCGCAAGGCCATTGCCATCGCGGTTGACTACCCCACCATCATTGCCAATGCGATGACCAACCAATCCGCCACCTTCGATCAGGTTCCCCGCTCGCTGATGAACCCGACCCCGGGTGAGCAGGCGCTGTACGACCACGACGCTGTCGCCTCCCTGCAGTGGGTTGGCAACGATATCGCTGGTGCCAAGGCACTGCTCGACGCCGCTGGCATCGTTGATACCGATGGCGATACCTGGCGCGAGTACAATGGCACCAAGCTTACCTATATCGCCACCTGCCCCAATGGCTGGTCCGATTGGCAGGCTGCGATCGAAGTGGTTGCCGCCGCTGGTGCAGCGATCGGCATTGACATCACGACCAACTTCCCAGAATGGGCTGTTTATCAGACCGTCGTCACCAACTGGCCTCTCCCCACGACAGGCTATGACATCTTCATGATGTGGAGTGATGGCGCTGGCCCGACCCAGCCTTGGGGACGTATCCGCCACCTGCTCAGCTCCGAGTTCGCCGAAACGACCGGCAACTGGAACGGCAACTGGGGTGGGTACATCAATCCTGCTGCCGATGACTTGATCAAGGCGATCCCCAGTGAGACCGATCCCGCCCAGTTGAAGGCTGACTACACGGAATTGGTCAGAATCTACCTGACCGATATCCCCTCCTTCACGCTCATGTATCGTCCGCAGGCGTTCCACACTGTGAACGAGAGTGTCTGGACGAACTTCCCTCACCAGGGTGATGGCACCGTCCCGCCTGTCCCGCCGCTCGATATGACTGACGGCTGGGCAATCGCAGGTCTCTATAACCTTACGCTCGTTAAGTAGACGGTAGTATAATGAAAACAGCCATGTTCCTCCTATTATGGAACATGGCTGTTAATTTATTTACGAGGAGGTGTCGCGTTGAAAAGATACCGAAAGTATATCCTCAATAAATTGCTCTGGTTCGTGGTCACTTTTGTCTGCGCGGTGATATTAAATTTCGTCCTGCCGCGCCTGATGCCTGGTGATCCCGTGGCTGCCATCATGCAGAAGGCTACCGCAGGCATGACCAGTCAATCCGGTGTCCAAAAGGTTTATGAACAATACACAGAGCTGTTTGGTACCAATAAACCCATGTTTCAACAATTCCTCCTCTACGTGAGAAATATTTTTCACGGTGATTTTGGAATCTCGTTCAGCCAGTATCCCAGGCCGGTTGCAGACATTGTCAAATCTGCAATCTGGTGGACGATCTGCCTGCAATTCCCGGCGATTATCGTCGGCTGGCTGATCGGCAACACGCTTGGCGCATTGGCCGCTTATCTTAAAAAAGGCTTTGATAAAGTCATCATGCCTGTCAGTATTCTAATAAGCAATTTCCCGGCATTTGGGATGGCAATCATATTGCTGGTTATTTTTGCAGTCAAATTAAAATGGTTCCCTACTTCGGGTGGGTATGGGTTTGACCAAATCCCTAATTTCAGCTGGCATTTTATCTGGACGGTGATCATCCATTATCCTTTGCCGTTCTTTTCGATCGTGCTGATCTCGATTGGCGGTCAGGCGATCGGCATGCGCTCCATGTCCATCTATGAACTGAATGTGGATTATGTAAAATACAGCCGCTTCCTGGGAATCAGGGACAGGAAGATCGTCGGTTATGTGTTTCGAAATGCCATGCTGCCGCAGGTGACCGGTCTGGCCTTATCGATCGGTACCATGGTCGGAGGCGCGCTGGTGGCGGAGATCATCTATAGTTATCCGGGGCTTGGCACCACCATCCTCTCAGCCGTGCTGGGGCAGGATTATCCGCTGATCTCAGCGGTCACATTGATCATCACGATTATGGTGCTGGTGGCGACCTTTGCCATCGATATCGTATACGGCTTCATTGACCCGCGCATTAAAGCGGCTCAATCGGATTAGGAAGAGATGAAATTATGAAACATACCATTCAACAGGTTTTTCACTCTCCCAAGTTTGTTGTTGGTTTTTCCATTTTTATGGCAATCCTGCTGACAGTGCTCGTTTATCCGCTGTTGGTACCAGGTGACCCGTTAGAGATCATCGGCCAGGGTACTTTCTTCCCCCCGGGGGTCTATGTCAACGTTTATGACACCCTTAGATCCCCCCGCTATACACTCATGCTGGATGAGGCCACTGCCAATCGAATTGCCAGCAAGTTGAGTCGCGAAGACCGACTTGCCATGAAGGATTATCTTGTGGCAGCCGGGATTCCCGCATTGGAGATCGATCCTTCGAACACCGTGAAACTCCTTGACCAGTGGGTGAACACCTATGACCCCGACACGGAATTAGCCGGCATGACCTTTGCCAAGGTGCGATACTATCAAAGGCTCGATGCCTCGCTCGAAGGGCTTCTTTCCTTGGAGGGAATAAGCATTGCGAAAATTGATCCGGAAACGGGCGCCCTGAAAGAAACAAGTGCTATCTCACAGGCGGATTTTGTGAACATCAACGAGGTTGCGAATGTACGGGTGCTGCCTCTTGGGACCGAGAACTTCGGCAGGGACGTGTTGAAAGAACTGGTCAAGGCCACCGGTGTATCTTTAAAGATCGGTCTTGTTGCAGGTCTGGTGGCAACCTTTATCGGTCTGACCCTGGGGCTTCTGGCGGGTTATATCGGCGGCATCGTGGATGATATCATCATGTTCTTCACCAATCTCTTTACCGTGATCCCAGGCATCGTGTTGTTGATCCTGATTTCGTTCAGCATCGGGCAGGATAAACGCGGTGCCGTCACGATTGCTGTGGTGATCGGATTTACCTCCTGGGTATGGACTGCCCGGGCGGTGCGGGCGCAGGTGGTTTCCCTGCGCAACAGAGACCATGTCAACCTGTCGAAACTCTCCGGGCACTCGATCGCCCACATTATTCTCACCGATATTCTGCCTTACATCGCTTCGTATGTTGTCATGGCATTTATCTTGCAGATTTCCCTCGGCATTCTTACGGAGGCCAGCTTATCGATCCTTGGTCTGGGCCCAAGGACCACGGAAGTGCCGACCTTGGGTTTGATGATGAACTGGGCGATGATCTACCAGGCGCAGATCCTGGGAAAATGGTGGGCCTACATGCCCGTGATCGTCACCATCGCTCTGGTTTCGTTCTCGATGAATTTAATGAACACAGGGCTCGACCAGGTTTTTAATCCGGCATTAAGAGAGTAGGCGGTAGATATGTCAAGAGTAATGATAGAGGTCAAGGATCTTACAACTAAGTATATTACCCGGTTCGGGGAAGATATTTATGCGGTAGACCACGTTTCTCTGAAGGTTGAAGAAGGGAAATCGCTGGGAATAGCGGGGGAATCCGGTTGCGGGAAGTCGACGCTCGCCCTCAGCCTGATGGGCTATTACTTCCCGCCGCTGTACTATACGAGTGGCGAGATCATCATCGACGGGCATAGTATTATCGGGATGGACGCCGATGAAATCCGCCGGTCGATATTGGGAACGCAGATCGCCTATATCCCCCAATCCGCGATGAACGCGCTCAATCCAACCATGAAGATCATCAACTTTATAGAAGATGTAATTCACGCGCATTATCCAGAGTCCACCAAAAAGGAGATCTATGATCTCGCCAGGGAACGCTTTGAGATCCTGGGGCTTCCAGCGGAGGTGTTGCAAAAATATCCCGTTGAACTTTCGGGTGGTATGAAACAGCGCACCGTGATCGCGATTTCTGTGATTCTCCTGCCGCTGGTATTGATCGCGGACGAGCCTTCCTCCGCCCTCGATGTCACTTCGCAGAAGATGGTCATCAAGATGCTGCGGGATTTAATGGAAAAAGGTTACATCAAGGCTATGATCTTCATCACGCACGAACTTCCGCTGCTCTACAACGTGACCGATGACATCATGGTCATGTATGCGGGGCAGATCGTGGAAAAGGGCACGGCCAGGGAAGCCGTGTTCGATCCGATCCATCCTTACAGCAAGGGTCTTATGGGCTCGATCATTGTGCCCGAAAAAGGTCTGCGGGGAATCAAACTGGCTGCCATTCCCGGGGTGCCGCCAAATCTTAAAAATCCACCGGTTGGCTGCCGGTTTGCCGAGCGCTGCAAATATGCACAATCCGATTGCATACTGCGCTCTGCTGTTCTTCGTGAAGGCAAGGACGGCCGCGCTTACCGCTGCAACTCGTCGGAAGATCAATTGAGAGAGGCTTATAAAAATGGCTAAGAAAGAAGAACTATGCCTGAGCGGGGAAGGTCTCACCAAGATATTCGGATTTGGTCAACAGAGATGTTGTGCCGTGGACCATGTGGACTTCAAATTCTACGAGGGTGAAATTATCTCGATTGTGGGTGAATCGGGCAGCGGAAAAACCACCCTGGCAAAGATGCTTCTGGGATTGATCAGTTCCACGGAGGGCGAGGTTTTCTTCCAGGGGAAGAAGCGTGATATCGGTTCCCAAAAGAAGAAACAGGAATACTGGAAGAATATTCAGGCGATCTTCCAGGATCCGTTTTCTTCCTATAATATTTTCAACAAGATCGATGCCGTACTCCTGGATTGCATTTACATGCGCGGCGGTCGAAAATTTTCGCATGAAAAAAAAGTGGAGCTGATGACAGAAGCCTGCAGCTTTGTGAATTTGAAGTTCGAGGAGTTGACCAACAAGTATCCATTCGAGCTCTCCGGCGGACAGATGCAGCGCCTGATGATCGCCCGTATCTTCCTGTTGAAACCGAAGATCCTGCTGGCTGATGAGCCCACCTCGATGATCGATGCCTGTTCCCGCGCAACAATCCTGGATATGTTGATGCAGCTGCGTAAAGAAACCGGGATGACGCTTATTTTCATCACCCATGATATTGGCCTGGCATATTACGTCTCTGACAGCGTTTATATTATGGAGCACGGGAAGATTGTCGAAAGCGGGTCTGCCGACCAGGTGATCCTGCATCCCAAGGAGGCATACACCCGGCGCCTGATCAGCGATGTCCCAAAGATCCATGAAGAATGGGATCTCTCCACGGTGTAATGCATTCTTCCTCTCCAGGGTTTCAAACGAATTTAGTACCTCTAAATTCCAGGCATAAAACACCCCGATTATTTCTGGGAAGGAGTTGAGACCGGGCGATTCGGTACCAGGAAAGCGACCTGCATGACCGTTGCAGGTTTGTATGAGAAGTAGAGTACGTGTTGGCTAATTCCACTCATCTCAGGAATACATCATGATAATTCAACCATTGACCGGGAAATGGCAATTTCAGAAAGTGGGGGCAGAAGAATGGTTGCCAGCCTCCGTACCGGGTGGTGTCCACACCGACCTGATGGCTAACGGACGCATCCCTGATCCATTCACAGCCGATAATGAGAAGCGCGTCCAGTGGGTCGCCGAATCGGACTGGGTGTATAAGACCAGTTTCCCCTGCGCGGGCGGATTGCTCTCCGAGGAAAAGATCTATCTCGTCTGCGACGGGTTGGACACCTTGGCGACAGTGTTCCTCAACGGTCATGAGCTTGGTCGCACGGACAATATGTTCCGCCGGTATGAATGGGAGGTAAAACCCTTCCTGCTTGCCAGGGGTGCCAATGAAGTATCGATCACTTTCTTGTCACCGGTGAAATTCGCGGGGGAGAAGCAGGCCATCCGCCCCCTGCCGGGAGTCCCCCAGGCGATCCATGGTGGGCCGCACCTGCGTAAAGCCCCCTGCCAGTTTGGCTGGGATTGGGGACCGCAGCTCCCGCCCATCGGCATCTGGAAGGATATCCGCCTGGAAGGCTTCAGCGCGGCGCGCCTGGCTGAAGTACATCTTCGCCAGGAGCATACCGGTGGACAGGTCGCAGTCAAGGCCCGGATTACCATCCAGAAATGGACAAAGGAACCGCTCGCCGCAGTTGTGCGCGTCACGGCACCTGACGGACAGGTCCTGGTAAAAGAGGCTGCCATACCCGCCGGGGATGAGGTCATTATAGATGTTCCCATCTCCGAACCCGCACTCTGGTGGCCCAATGGCTATGGCGAACAGCCGCTCTACCAGGTGGAAGTCTCGCTCACCCACGCGGACGCTTCCGGGCAGCAGGTGTTGGACAGGCGCAGTTACCTGGTGGGGTTGCGCACGATGGAATTGCGCCAGCAGGATGACCAATGGGGGCGCTCCTTTGCTTTCGTGGTCAACGGTATTCCGATCCTGGCAAAAGGCTCCAACTGGATTCCGGCTGATTCCTTCCCCACGCGGATCACGGACACGTACCTGGAAAATCTCATTTGTTCAGCAGCCGAGACACACCAGAACATGCTGCGCGTATGGGGCGGCGGATTCTATGAAGACGAGCGCTTTTACGATCTCTGCGACCGTTACGGCATCCTGGTCTGGCAGGAGTTCATCTTCTCGTGCAGCATGTATCCGCTGGACTCCCCGGAATTCCTGGAAAATGTCAACGTGGAAGCGGTCGAGAACATCCGCCGCCTGCGCCATCGTGCCAGCCTGGCGCTGTGGTGTGGCAACAACGAAATGGAATGGGGCTGGGTGGAGTGGAATTGGAAGCGCCCGGAGTACGAGGGGTTGAAGGCAGCTTACGACAGGTTCTTCCACCACACACTGCCGGAATGGTGCCGTGCTGAAGACCCGGATCACTCGTATTGGCCCAGCTCGCCATCTTCCGATACCCCGTTCGAGAATCCAAACGGTCAGCGCCAGGGAGACTCCCATTACTGGGATGTCTGGCATGGGCGCAAACCCTTCAGCTCCTATCGCGACCAGTACCCGCGTTTTATGAGCGAGTTCGGTTTCCAGGCGCTACCGCCCCTGCCCACCATCCGCACCTACGCGGACGAGGCAGACTGGAACATGACCTCCTATATCATGGAGATGCACCAGAAGAATGCGAGTGGCAACTCCCTGATGGTTGGACAGATGCTCGACACCTTCCGGCTGCCCAAGGATTTTGTCTCTCTGGTATACCTGAGCATGGCGCTCCAGGCCGAGGGAATCCGATATGGCGTGGAACACTGGCGGCGTCATCCTGATCGCGTCGCCGGGATCCTGTACTGGCAGCTCAACGACTGCTGGCCGGTGGCTTCCTGGTCCAGCCTGGACTACTTCGGTCGCTGGAAGGCGCTGCATTATGCCGCCCGGCGCTTCTTTGCCCCGCTGATGCTCTCCATCGAAGACAGGCCTCCCCGGCAGGGAGTCTATGTTTCCAATGACACCCTCGAGTCTTGGAAGGGGACCGTACGCTGGTCGCTTGAAACCTTCGCCGGCGAGGTGCTCACCTCCGGGGAGGCGCCGGTTAACGCAGCCCCGCAGGCTGCCGCCTGGGTGTGCGAGCTTGATTTTTCCGATCGCATCTCGGATGACAACCTCCGCACGCTGGTTTTCATCGCCGAGCTGTACCAGGGCGACCGTTTGGTCGCCCGGCAGACGGCTGGCTTCGCCCCGATCAAGCACCTGTCGCTGGTTGACCCCGGCGTAAGCGCGGATCTGCACAGCGAGGGTGGTCAATTGACCATCGATTTGAACTCCCGCTCCCTGGCGCTCCTGGTGGAAGCATCCCTTCCAGGCGCGGATGTCGTTTTCAGCGATAACTACTTCAACCTGCCGGCAGGTCGGACGACCCGGATTACCTGCCCGCTGCCCGCCGGCTGGACCCTGAACCGGGCGCGCAAGGCTTTTCGCCTCTGCTCCGTCTACGACTCGTATTCTCACAGCGCTGAAGCCTGAGTGTCTTGATTCGATAAATAGATAACCTGTCATCCATTACCCGATAGGAGTGCTTGGCTCCTGCCGGCAAACCATGCCGCCGCAAAGGATCTAAACAATGCTGAAAATTCCTGATTTGATCAAGAAATTGACACTGGAAGAAAAGGCCGCCCTGTGTACCGGGGCCAGCCCGTGGACGACGACTCCGATCGAACGCCTGGGTGTACCGGAAATTACCGTTTCGGATGGGCCGCACGGCGTGCGCCGCGTGGCGGACGTGAACGACTTTATCGCCGGCAGCCTGCCTGCCACCTGCTTCCCGACCGCCTCCTGCATGGCCTCCACCTGGGACCTGGATCTGATCCATGCCCTGGGGAAGGCGATTGCGGAGGAGTGCATCGCCCTGAAGGTTGATGTGGTGCTCGGTCCCGGTGCCAACATGAAGCGCACCCCCCTGGGTGGGCGTAATTTCGAGTACTTCTCGGAAGACCCCTACCTTGCCGGTCAGATGGCCGCCAGCTTCATCAATGGCGTGCAAAGCAAAGGCGTGGGCACTTCCCTCAAGCATTACGCTGCCAACAACCAGGAGTCGCAGCGCATGGTCATAGACGCCAGGGTGGATGAGCGTGCACTTCGGGAAATCTACCTGCCGGCCTATGAGACCGCTGTAAAGACAGCAAAACCCTGGACGGTGATGTGCGCCTACAACAAGCTCAATGGCACCTACTGTTCCGAGAATCACAGGCTGCTGGTGGATATCCTCAAGGACGAATGGGGCTTTGAAGGCTTCGTTGTTTCGGACTGGGGCGCCGTCCATGACCGGGTGGCCTCCTTGAAAGGCGGTCTTGACCTGGAAATGCCCGGCCCGCGGGATCGGCGGGTAAAAGCGGTGGTGGATGCCGTCCACTCCGGTGCACTGGGCGAGGAAGTGCTGGACGAGTCGGTGCGCCGGATCCTGGGCATCGTCTTCAAGGCTGCCGCGACGACCAAGGGAGCCTCGTTTGATACTGCCCGCCACCACGCCCTGGCACGCCGGGTTGCTGCGGAGGGCATGGTCTTGCTCAAGAATAACGGGATCCTGCCTTTGAAGGAACAACAGCACGTTGCTGTCATCGGTCGTGCTGCCGAGCAGGCGCACTTCCAGGGTGGAGGCAGTTCGCACATCAACCCCACCCGGGTGGATAACCCGTTCAAAGAACTGCAACAAACGGCCGTGAATGCCGAGTTGACCTATACCGAGGGGTATCCGGCAGGCAATGCTTTCGACCAGTCGCTCATCGATGCGGCCGTTATCAACGCCCGCTCCGCCGACGTGGCTCTGCTTTACATTGCCCTACCGGAATCCAAGGAGTCGGAAGGCTACGACCGGCCCGACCTCGACCTGACCCCCCACCAGATCGAACTGATCAAGGCTGTGACTTCCGCCCAGCCGAAGACCGTCCTCATCCTGAATAATGGCGCTCCGGTGGTGATGGGTGAATGGTTAGACGGCACGGCTGCCGTCCTTGAGGCCTGGATGATGGGACAGGCTGGCGGCGGGGCAATTGCCGACGTGCTCTACGGCAAAGTGAACCCCTGCGGCAGGCTCGCGGAGACCTTCCCGCTTCGGTTGGTCGATACCCCCGCCCGGATCAATTTCCCCGGGGAATATGGACAGGTGCGGTACGGTGAAGGCATTTTCATTGGGTATCGTTATTATGATGCCAGGGAGATTCCGGTGCAGTTCCCCTTCGGCTACGGGATGAGCTACACCACATTTGCCTGCAAGAATCTCAAGGTATCGGCAGCCTCCTTCAAGGATGTGGATGGCCTGACCGTTTCTGTGGATGTGACCAACACCGGTAGTGTTCCCGGTAAGGAAGTCGTCCAGGTGTATGTGCACGATCACAAATCCATGCTGGTCCGCCCGCCCAAGGAACTCAAGGGTTTTGCCAAGGTGGAGCTGAAACCCGGCGAAACGAAGACGGTAACCATCACCCTCGATTTCCGTGCCTTTGCCTACTACCATCCCGGCTACCAGCAGTGGATCACCGAGGACGGTGAGTTCGATATCCTGGTCGGGGCTTCCTCTGCGGACATCCGCTGCAATCAGACCGTCGTGCTGCAGTCCACGCTGGAGCTTCCATGCCTGCTGAACCGCGAATCCACCCTGCGGGAATGGATGGAAGACCCCCAGGGCAGGCGGGTGTTCGAGCCGCTTTTCCAGCAATTTACAGAGGAAATACGGGTGGCTTTTGATGCCCACGATGCGGGAGGGGGAGGCATTGGCATGGAGACGATGAACTTTTTGATGGAGCTGCCATTGCGGGATCTTTTCTACTTCCAGGAATTGAGTCTGTCGAAAGCGCCTGAAGATATGTTGGAGGGCTTGCTCGTCCAGGTAAAAAAATAAACTGGCCGGATCCTGGTTTTCGGATCTTTTCACCGGTGGGATGATAAAAATTATTCCCAGATTGCCTCTGTGTTGGACCAGGTTCGCACCCGGTGAAACCTTCGTTTTGACTTCACTGGCATTGGGAGGAAAACATGCAGTTTGGATATTTTGATGATCAGCACCGTGAGTATGTCATCACACGGCCCGATACCCCCATGCCCTGGATCAATTACCTAGGTTCGGAAGCCTATTTCGGGATCATATCCAATACCGCGGGGGGATACTCGTTCTATAAAGATGCGCGTCTCCGCCGTCTCACCCGCTACCGCTATAATAACGCACCGCTGGATATGGGCGGGCGTTACATCTACCTTAGGGATGACGATTCCCGGGCATCCCCCTCGGCACCCTTATTCTGGTCACCGTCCTGGATGCCGGTCCGCCGCCCTCTCGATGAATACGAGTGCCGCCACGGCCTGGGGTACACCTCCATCCGCTCGAAACTTGCCGGGATCGAGGCGTGCACCCGTTACTTCATCCCCCTCGGGGAAGCGCTGGAGATCTGGGAGCTGACTCTCACCAACCTGCGCGGCCAGCCGGCAGACCTGTCGGTATTTTCCGCGGTCGAGTTCTGCCTGTGGGATGCGCAGGACGATGCCACCAACTTCCAGAGGAATTACTCCGTTGGCGAAACGGAAGTGGCGGACGGGGTCATCTACCACAAGACGGAATACCGTGAGCGCCGCGACCATTTTGCCTTCCTGGCCTGTTCCGAGCCGCTGGCCGGGTTTGATACCCAGCGTGACGCCTTTCTCGGCAGTTACCGCGGCTGGGACTCCCCCAGGGCTGTGGAGGCAGGCGAACTAACCGGCTCGATCGCCTGCGGCTGGCAGCCCATCGGTGCGCAGCATGTCAGGATCCATTTGAAAGCCGGGGAACAGAAAAAGGTCATCTTCCTGCTCGGATACCAGGAAAACCCGCCGGATAATAAGTTCGATCCGCCCGGTTCGCAGGTCATCAACAAACAGACCGTCAGGCCGGTGATCGCCCGCTATTTGCGTGCGGACGCAGTGGAGGCGGCGTTCCAGGCGCTGCAGGCATACCATGCCGGGCTGCTGCAGAAACTGCAGGTGACCACGCCGGATGTGCACACGAACCGCATGGTGAACATCTGGAATGCCTACCAGATGATGGTGACATTCAATTTCTCGCGCTCGGCTTCGTATTTCGAATCCGGCATCGGGCGCGGCATGGGCTTCCGCGACTCGAACCAGGATCTGCTCGGTTTCATGCACCTGGCCCCAGAACGGGCGCGTACGCGCATCCTTGACCTGGCGTCCACGCAGCTGCCCGGAGGGGGTGCCTACCACCAGTACCAGCCGCTGACCCGGAAGGGGAATAATGACATCGGCTCGGGTTTCAACGACGATCCCCTCTGGCTGGTCCTGTCCGTCGCCGCGTACATTAAGGAGACGGGGGACTGGGGCATCCTCGACGCGCCCACCCCTTACGATAACCAGCCCGGCACGGAAGAACCGCTATATGGGCACCTGCAGCGCTCGATCCGGTATACCCTGGACCGCCTCGGTCAGCATGACCTGCCGTTGATCGGCCGCGCTGACTGGAACGACTGCCTGAACCTGAACTGTTTCTCGGATACTCCCGGCCAATCCTTCCAGACCACGACCAACAAGGACGGCAAGGTTGCAGAAAGCGTCTTCATTGCAGGGTTGTTCGTACTGGCGGCAAAGGAGATGATCCCGATGGCCGCTCACCAGCAGGATGGCGGGCAGGCGAAACTGCTTGAGAAAGCCAACCGCAGGCTGGAGAAAGCCGTTCAGGAGGCGGGCTGGGATGGCGAGTGGTTCCGCCGTGCGTACGACGATTTCGGCAATCCGGTCGGTTCGAAGGATTGTAAGGAAGGTCAGATCTTCATCGAACCGCAGGGGATGTGCGTGATGGCCGGGCTGGGCGTGGAGGACGGGCGCGCTGCCAAGGCTCTGGACTCCGTTGCCGCCCGGCTGGCGACCACGCATGGCATTGTCCTGCTCCAGCCGCCGTTCACGCAGTATTATCTCCACCTGGGTGAGATCACCTCCTATCCCCCCGGATATAAAGAGAACGGCAGCGTTTTCCTGCACACCAACCCGTGGGTTATCATCGCCGAAGCGAAGCTTGGTCACGGCGACCGTGCCCACGAGTATTACTCGCGCACCAACCCTTCGGCGCGCGAACCCATCAGCGAGATCCACCGCTGCGAGCCGTACGTCTATCCCCAGATGATCGCCGGGAAGGATGCCGTGGCACCGGGCGAGGCCAAGAATTCCTGGCTGACAGGCGCGGCTGCCTGGCATTATGTCGCCATCACCCAGTGGATCCTGGGAATCCGGCCCACCTATGAGGGTCTGCAGATCGCCCCGGTCATCCCGGCGGCGTGGAACGGCTTCCAGGCGGTGCGCATCTACCGGGGTGTGCGTTACAACGTCGCGGTCGAGCGGAGCGGACCCGGCAGCAGCGTTTCCCTCGCAGTCGATGGACGCCTGGTGGAAGGGACACTCATCCCGCTACCGCCTGCCGGTACGGAAGAGGTCCATGTCACGGTGAAGGTGTCCTGATGCAGTACGGCTTCTTCGATGACAAAGCCCGGGAGTATGTCATCACCCGGCCCGATACGCCGCAGTCGTGGAGCAATTACCTGGGCTCCACCGAATACGGGGCGATCATCACCAACAACGCCGGGGGGTACGGCTTTTACCAGTCCGGTGCACGCGGCCGTTTCCTGCGCCTGCGCTTTAATAACGTCCCTCAGGATCAGCCGGGGCGTTATTTCTATCTGAGGGATAATGAGAACGGCGATTACTGGTCAGCCTCCTGGCAGCCGGTGGGGAAGCCGCTCGACCAGTACCGCTCCGTTTGCCGCCAAGGCACAGGCTACACGGTCATCGAATCCCACTATGCTGGGATCGCTTCAGAAACCACCTATTTTGTCCCGCTGGGGGGGACTTTCGAATACTGGTGTCTTAAGATCACGAACGAGAGCGACCGGCCGCGCCGGCTTTCGGCTTTCACCTTTTGCGAGTTCACCAACCAGTGGGATACCTTCCAGGATAGTGTCAACCTGCAGTACTCCCTCTTCATTATTAGAGGGGAGAAGACCGAAGACAACCTGCTGCGCATCGCCATCCAGGATAACCTGACGCCCGAGAGCGGGAGTTTTTTCATCCATGACATCGCGCGTCATTGTTGGATGGGACTGGTTGGCGCGCCTGTCGACGGATACGATACCAGCCGGGAGGCATTCCTCGGCCCGTACCGGGGGTATCACAACCCGCAGGTGGTGGAAAACGGGAGATGCACCGGCAGCAACGCGTACGGTGATAATGCCTGCGGCAGCCTGCAAACGAACCTGGCCCTCCAGCCCGGGGAGAGCCGGGAGATCCTGGTCATGCTCGGGATCGGCGATGCGCGCTCCACCGGCAGTAAAACGATGGCGGAGTTTGGCTCGCTGGAGCGTAGCGGATCCGAACTGGTCCGCCTAAAGGAACACTGGCATGCCAGGCTGGGCAGCCTGACGGTGGAGACACCCGACGAGGAGTTCAACCACACGGTCAATGTGTGGGGACTGTACAACTGCCTGGTGGCTTTTGCCTGGTCGCGCTCGGCCAGCCTGGTATACAACGGCGAACGCGACGGGCTGGGCTTCCGCGACTCGGTGCAGGACATCCTGGGCGTGGCTGCGGCTATCCCCGAGACGGCCCGGCAGCGGCTCGAGTTGATGCTTACCGGGCAGGTCTCCACTGGCGGGGCGATGCCGATCGTCAGACCATTCGAGCACAATCCTGGTCACGAAAAAGCCCCGACTCTGGAAGAGTACCGTTCGGATGACTGCCTGTGGTTTTTTAACGCCGTGCCGGCATACGTCAACGAAACCGGCGACCTGGATTTCTACAGCAGGGTGCTGCCCTATGCCGACCAGGGGGAAGCGACGGTGCTTGGTCACCTGCGCCGGGGGCTGGAATTCAATCTGGAGCGGACTGGCAGGCACGGTCTGCCCTGCGGCCTGGCGGCGGACTGGAACGATTGTCTCAAACTTGGCTACCACGGGGAAAGCCTTTTTGTGGCATTCCAGCTTCGGTTCGGGTTGACGGTCTACGCAGAGATCGCCGGGCGCTTGGGGAAGCCCGAAGAATCTGCCTGGGCGCTCGGGCAGAGGGAAACGCTGGATGCCAGCATCCAGGCCTGCGCCTGGGACGGCGGCTGGTTCATCTGGGCCATCGGGGAGGACGGCACGGTTTACGGCACACAGAGATCCGCCGAAGGACAGATCTACCTGAACACCCAGGCCTGGGCAGTGCTTAGCGGCGCCGCCGGGGCTGAACAGGCAGCCGGTTGCATGGACGCTGTCCACGGCAGGTTGGCGACACCGTTCGGATTGATGCTATCAGCCCCGCCGTTTGTAAAAATGCCGATCGACGTGATGCGGGCGGTGGTCTTCAACCCCGGAATCAAGGAGAACGCCGGGATCTTCAACCACACCCAGGGCTGGGGGGTGATGGCGGAATGCCTGCTGGGTCGCGGCGACCGGGCGTACGAGTATTATCACGCCGCCATGCCCGCCGCCTATAACCGCCATGCCGAAGTGCGCCAGTGCGAGCCTTACGTGCAGGGACAGACTACCTACTCGACCTATTCCCCGCGCCCCGGCAATACACGCACCTCCTGGCTGACCGGCGCGGCGGCCTGGTCATACTTCAGTGCAACGCAGTACATCCTGGGGCTGAGGCCCGAAATGGATGGCCTGCGAATTGACCCGTGCATCCCGTCCACCTGGAAAGGCTTTTCCGCAGTACGCAGATTCAGGGGCAGGGTGTTCCGCATTGCCGTCCACAACCCCGAGGCTGTTTGTAAAGGCGTGGTCAAAATGATCGTGAATTCGAAAGAGATCACGGGGAATCTCATCCCCCCTGGCCTGCCGGGAGAAGAACAGCAGGTGGAGATCTGGCTGGGGAAACAGCCATAAGGAGAGGAGAGGTTGACCTAGATGAAAAAGAATCAGGAAGGAAGGCCGATCCGGGTTGCGATCATCGGAACCTCGCCCCGTTCCAGTTATCTCTACGGGCCATTGCTGGCAGCCCTCCCCGATGAAGTGACCCTCGTCTCGGTGTGGGGGCGGAGTGAAGCCTCTGCCAGGAAACTTGGGGAAAACCTGGGTGTTCCCTGGTTCACAGGGATCGATAAACTGATCGAAGAGACGAAGCCTCAGATCGGCATCGTTTGTGTCGCCTACCACGCCAATGGGGAAGTGGGCCTGATGGCAGTCGAACATGGCTTGCACGTGTTGCTCGAAACGCCGATCGCACACAAATTGACTGAGGCGGATGCGATCATCGATGCCGCGCGCCGGCGCGGGATCAAGGTCGAAGTGGCGGAACAGTTCCACCGGCGACCGGTGGAGCAGTTGAAACTCAAGGCCATCGAGTCTGGATTGTTCGGACGGGTCTACACCGCGTTCAATGATTTTGCCGGTCACGGCTACCATGGTGTCAGCGTTTTGCGCAGTTACCTGGGTTTTGACCTCAAGCCTGTCCAGGTGGTTGGTGCCGTCCAGCACAATCCCCTGGCGCCTCACTGGTCCAGGCTGGCGGCTGAATATGGTCCGCGCGTGGAAGCGCAGGAACATGGCATCATCACCTTTGAGACCGGGCAATTGGGGATTTTTCACTGGACCGAAGTGGGCTACGACTCGGCTCTGCGCTGGTGGCGGAGTAGCCGGTTCCTGGCTGAAAAAGGGATGGGAATATCCGTCGGGGTGGGGATCGATACCGATGAACGCTGGTCATTGCTTTCGCCCGCTGGAGAGGCCCCGCAGTTCATTACCATCGAAAGGCAATTCGAAAGGGTAGATGGGGGAGCCCTGGCGGCGATGATCGCTCACACGGGAAACCCTGACCTTCCAGTAGTTCGCTGGGAAAATCCGTTCAAACCGAAAATCCAGGGGCACGGCGTCCAGTGGCACGATGACGAGATCGGGGTTGCCGGATGTCTGATGAGCCTGGTGAATGCGGTCCGGAATGATACCGCCCCCACCTATGGGGCCGAGCAGGCAAGGTTGGATCAGGAAATTATCCTTGCCATCCAAAGGTCGGCAAAAGGGAACGGCATTCCGGTGAAATTACCGCTGGACAGATCCGAAGAAGATTGAGCAAATCAGATTGTTTGCAATGGTGATCAAATGATGGCAGGGAAAACAGGCATAGGTTTCATTGGTTGCGGAAACGTCAGCAACCTCTATTTCAAGGTCGCCCGGACCTTTGAGAACCTGGAAGTGGTCGCCTGCGCCGATATTGACCTGGAACGCGCCAGGGTCCAGGCGGAAAAATATCACTTGCGGCGTGCCTGCACGGTGGAAGACCTGCTGGCTGATGCGGGGATCGAGATCGTGGTGAACCTGACTCCGCCCGGCGCCCATGCCCGGGTTGCGATTGCTGCCCTGGAAGCCGGCAAATCGGTCTACAACGAAAAGCCGCTGACGATCGAGCGCCAGGATGCAAAACAAATCCTGGAACTGGCTGAACGCAAGTCCCTGCTCGTCGGCTGCGCGCCGGACACCTTCCTGGGTGCCGGGCTGCAGACTTGCCGCAAACTGATCGACGAAGGCGCCATCGGAGAGCCGGTGGGCGCGGCCGCCTTCAT
>Ga0315275_10000733_pt1 | contig 27346 bp, 28 predicted proteins | sample YL17G03_0_MG_FD_205557 | JGI IMG/M metagenome (GOLD analysis project Ga0315275, IMG submission 205557) | Sediment microbial communities from Yellowstone Lake, YNP, Wyoming, USA - YL17G03_0 | ecosystem: Environmental > Aquatic > Freshwater > Lake > Sediment | place: USA: Wyoming | collected...
TTGCCGCCCAGATGCTGGGGGGCCGGAACGCCACCGACCTGCCGGTGGCCGCGCCGCGCAAGGTGATGCTGTCCTTGAATCTAAGGACGGCGGAGATCATCGGCCTCAGGATTCCCGACAGTGTGGTCAAGAGAGCCGCTTCGTTATACTGATCCGTTCACCAGCCGTCCAAACCGCTCTCGGCCCTTCTTCCGGGCGGGTTTTCGCTTGACATCGTCTGTAGGTCGTCTTAGGTTTTCTTGGCACTCGCGTGGCTGGAGTTGTCAAGAGAGCACGATGGAATCTCCCCCCGAGCCGATGAGGTGCTGCAGCACTGGGAGTTCACCCTAGACCTGATGAGACCTAACGACCTACCTGCCAAGACGAGGAGGGCGGCGACATAGTGCCAACTAAGAACGATCATGAGAAGGAAAAGGTGGTTGATGGGCACCGGGCCCGCGGACCGGCTGGACAAGGCGGGCACCCGCACGGCCCTCGCGAGGCCGCGGCAGGGCATGAGGAGCCAAAGCGCGAAGGCAGGTCCTCCAGGCGAGAGCCCGGCGAGCGCGTCGAGGATCTCACCCGTGAAGTCGAGACCCTGAAGGCCGAGATCGAAAACGCCAAGGACAGGTACCTGAGGGCATTGGCCGACTTCGATAACTATCGAAAGCGGGTGGCCAGGGAGAATGACGAGCGCACCCGGTGCGCCAACGAGAACCTGATCAGACGGCTACTCGAGGTCGTCGACAACCTGGAGCGAGCCTATGCCGCCTCAGCCGGCTCCAAGGACCTGGAGGCGCTGAGGAAAGGACTCGAGCTCACCCTACTGAGCCTCAGGGAGGTTCTCACCAGGGAGGGGCTATGCCCGATAGACTGCCTTGGGGGGAAATTCGATCCGAACTATCATGAAGCGATTATGGCAGTGGAGAAAGAGGGAAGCCAGGCCGACAGCGTGATCGAGGAGGTCCAGAAGGGCTATGTGCTGAACGGCCGCTTGATCAGACCAAGCAAGGTCGTGGTTTCGAGGTAGCTTGAACATCCGCGCCCCAGGGCCGCAGGCGGAGCCAGATGCATAAGCGAGATTACTATGAAGTGCTTGGCCTAGACCGAGGTGTTGGTGACGAAGCCATCAAGAAGGCCTATCGCAAGCTGGCGCTCAAGTATCATCCGGACCGGAATCCCGACGACAAAGGTGCCGAAGACAGCTTCAAAGAGGCGACCGAGGCTTACGAAGTCCTGAGAGACCCATCTCGCCGCTCGCGTTACGACCAGTTCGGACACAGCGGCCTGAGGGGTGGTGACTTCGGATTCGACTTCGGCGGCTTCGATCTTGGCGAAGCCCTGCGAGCCTTCATGCGCGATTTCGGTGACCCGCTGGGCGGGGCCTTCGGTGACCTCTTCGGTGCCGGCGGCAGGGCCCGGGCATCAGAGCGCTCCGGCAGCGACCTTCGCGTCAAGGTGAGCCTGGGCCTTGAGGAGATCGCCAGGGGAGCCGAGAAGAAGATCAAGCTCAAGAGACTCGTGACCTGCAAGGCCTGCGGTGGAGTGGGCGCCAAGAAGGGCAGCTCCCTCAAGGCCTGCTCGGCGTGTCATGGTACGGGCGAGCTGAGGCGTGTCCAACGGTCGTTCCTCGGCCAGATCGTCAACGTGTCCGTATGCGGGCAGTGCCGCGGTGAGGGCAGGATAATTTCGGAGCCCTGCAACGAGTGCAACGGCCAGGGCAGAATCGCCGGGGATGAGACCGTGGTGGTCAAGATTCCGGCGGGCATATCCTCGAACAACTACATACCCATCCCGGCCAAGGGCAACGATGGCTCGAGGGGTGCGCCTCCGGGAACCTTGCTGGTTTACATAGAAGAAGAGGAACACCCGATCTTTGAACGCCGGGGCGACGACATCCTGTGCGACGTGCCCATAGGTTTTTCGGTCGCGGCCCTCGGAGGCAAGATCGAGGTTCCCACACTCGACGGGCCCGCAAGCCTCACCATTCCGGCCGGAACCCAGTCCCAGAAAGTCTTCAGCCTCAAGAACCGAGGCCTGGGCCGGCTCGACGGCCGGGGCAAGGGTGATCTCTTGATCCGTGTGACCGTTTGGGTTCCTACCAAGCTGACCAAGGAGGAGCGGAGCCTGCTCGATAGCCTTTCAGCCCTTGAAGACAAGCAGGGCCTTGAGCCCGGCAAGGTCTTCCTGAGGAAGCTGAGGAATCTGCTCGGAGACTAAGCGGAGCCTGCCTTGAAAGCAAAGATCCTGCAGCATCAGATTTTCTACTTCCTGCCTCGTCCGCTCCGAGAAGGCGTGATCGCCTTCTCAAGAGAGGAGAGCCGCCACATGGTGAAGAGCCTCAGGCTGGGTGTGGGCGCCCTCATACGGGCGACGGACGGGGCAGGCAGATTCTATGACGCCGCCATCGAGCATCCATCGGCGAACTGTGTTGAGGCTCGCGTCCTTAAGGTCACCGAGGCGCGCGCTTCCGCGCCCGCGGTCACCGTCTTCCAGGGCGTCGTCAAGGCGCAGAGGATGGACGTGCTCGTCGAGAAAGCCGTGGAGATGGGATGCGCCGGCCTTGTTCCCGTAGAATGTGAGAGATGCTTGCGGCGCGTGGCCGGCCCCCGGCTGGCGCGCTGGCGGCGGATCGCGCGCGAAGCCATGAAACAGTCGCTCCGGGCGCATCTGCCGGAGATCTCGGAGCCTCACGGTTTCCGGGAGGCGGCCGCCATGCTCGACGGTTTCAACCTGGTCCTGGTGGCATCTGAAGCTTCGGGAGGCAAGGCCCTCCGGGAGATCGTCACTCCGGGCATCGCCAGGGTTGCGCTGTGGGTCGGCCCCGAGGGCGGTTTCACAGAGGCGGAGCTAAGCGAGCTCGTTGCTGCCGGGGGAGTGGCTTTCACGCTCGGACCGCACAGACTGCGCAGCGAGACGGCCGCTCTGGCTGCCTTGGCCGCGCTGCGCGAGCTGGGGGCCTGAGGGCCTGGGCCGCAGCTTCTCCCTGCGGCTGGGGCCGACTGATGGCTCGTGAGATGATTCAACTTATTTGCAAACAAGATGTTACGCCGGCCGACTGGCGGCGCCAACGTTTTGGGTTCGGCGCCTGCGGCGGCATGCCGATATAAAAGCGTGGTCGCACTTGACAGGCCACGGGCAGTTTGCTATATTGGGTTGCGGCATCTAGATAAAAACGTCGAGAGTGCCAGCAGGGCACTATTTTGTCCATTATGGAGGGGAGGTGGCCTTTTTGGCTGGCATCATAGTGAAGGACAACGAGTCCTTCGAAAGCGCCCTTCGGAGATTCAAGAAAGTTTGCGAGCGAGAGGGGCGTCTGTCCGAATATAAGAGACACCAGCACTTCGAGAAGCCCAGCGAGCGCAGGAAGCGGAAAACCCTCGCCGCGAGGCGCAAACTCCTGAAGAAGGTGGCTCAGCAGGCAGGCTATTGATGGGTCTCACAGACAAAGTAGGACAAGACCTGATAGCTGCCATGAAGGCCGGGGATAGCCAGCGGCTTGCTGTCGTGCGCCTGCTTCGCACCAGGCTCAAAGAGGTCCAGGTGGAGAAGCGGGGTGAGCTCACGGACGATGAGTGTTACAAGATCATCATGTCTGAGGTCACCAGGCGCAAGGAGGCGATCGAGCTCTTTGAGAAGGGCGGCAGGGCAGACCTGGCCGGCCGCGAGCTCAAGGAGATCGAAGTCCTTGAGACCTATCTCCCACCGAAGCTCTCGGAAGAAGAAGTGAAGGCACTCGTAGGTGAAGCCATCAATGAGGTAGGCGCTAAGGGCCCTAACGACCTTGGCAAAGTAATGAAGATCGTGATGCCCAAGGTCACCGGCAGGGCCGAAGGTTCCCTTGTGAGCAAGATTGTGAGGGAGCTGCTTGCCGAGGCAAAGGATTGAGCTGCACCTTTGTAACACAGCTTCTGTTTCTCTCCTGACAGGGGTAGTACGCTGTCTAGATAACCATCTCGCGCGGTGACGTGTCCTCATTATGGATAGACATACTCTCCGCACACTCGAGTATGACAAGGTTCTATCCCTAATCGCGCGGTACGCGTCCTCCGACCCCGGGCGGGAGAGCGTTCTTGGGCTTGAACCTCTGAGCGACGTATCCCTGGCGACCCAGCGGCTCAAGCTGGTGTCCGAGATGAAGGCGCTCGTCGAGTGGGGAAGGATGCCGCCCTTGAGCGGCACCCTGGACACGCGCGACGCCGTCTCGCGGGCCAAGACCGCCGGGGCGGTGCTGGACGCGCGGACCCTCTTGGCGGTCGGCCGGACAGCGACGGTCGCGCGGCTTGCGCGGCGCTTCTTCATCGACAATCGCGAGCGTGCTCCTCTACTCTACGATGTGGCGGTCGGCCTCACCGAGATCGGCCCTCTTGAGAAGTCAATAGACGCTGCAATCGACGAAGACACCAACATCAAGGATAGGGCCTCAGCCCGCCTCGCGAAGACGAGGCAGGAGAAGACCAGGGCCACGGCCCGCATCGCGTCCACGCTTCAGCATATCCTGGCGCGTGAGAGCCTCGGCCAGCATCTGCAGGAGAGCCTGATCACCATCAGGAGCGGGCGCTACGTTATCCCGGTCAGGGCCGAATCCAAGGCTGACCTGCCGGGAATAGTTCACGATACCTCGCAGAGCGGCGCCACCGTTTTCATAGAACCCATGGAAACCGTCCAGCTCAACAACACGCTGCGCAGCCTCGAGCTGGAGGAGAAGGATGAGATCCTCAGGATTCTTTGTGCCCTGACCCAGGCGGTGGGCCAGGCTGCTGAAACCCTGACGGCCAACATGGAGATTCTCTTCAGGCTGGACGTCCTCGTGGCTGCCGCACGTTTCTCGATTGAATTCGGCTGCACCGAGCCCGTTCTGAGTTCGGACGGCAGGGTTGTCTTGAGGGGAGGGCGGCACCCCATCCTGGTGGAGACCCAGAAGGCCAAGGGTGATGGCGGTGTGGTTGCTCTCGACCTGGCCATAGGTGGCGAGAGGCGCGGCCTGATAATAACCGGGCCCAACGCCGGAGGCAAGACGGTCGCTCTCAAGACGCTCGGGATCCTCACGCTGCTCGCCCGGGCGGGCCTTCACATTCCCAGCGGGGACGGCACAATCATCGCCCCCTTCCAGCAGATATCCGTAGATATTGGCGACGAGCAGTCGATAGAGCTGAGTCTGAGCACTTTCTCTTCGCACATGAGGAATACAATCAAGGTCCTCGAGCATGCCGGCAGCGACTCCCTGGTGCTGCTCGACGAGATCGGAGCTGGCACCGACCCTGCCGAGGGGACCGCGCTGGCCCGCGCCGTGATCGAGGAACTGCTCTTGAAGGGCGCGACCCTCGTGGTCACCACTCATCACATGGACTTGAAGGTGTTTGCTCACGAAAACCCACTTCTCGAGAATGCCTCGATGGAGTTTGACAGCCGCAACCTCAGACCTACCTACAGGCTGATCCAGGGAGTCCCTGGAGCGAGCCACGCCATCGAAATAGCTGCGCGGCTGGGTCTCAGCCCATCGGTGCTCGATCGTGCGAGAGCCTACTGCGGGAAAGAGCGAATCAAGCTCGAGGACCTGAGCCGGGACCTCCTGGATAGGATAAAGAGGATCGAGGAGCAGGAAGCCACGGCCGAGGCGAGACGCAAGCAAGCCGACCAGGTGCTTGGAGAGTATGAGAAGAAACTCGGCGACATCAAGACCCACGAGAAGGATCTGCGGAAGCAGGCCCTCAAGGAGGCTCGCAGCATAGTGGATGACGTTCGGCGAACCGCCCAGTCGGTGGCACGTGAGCTCAAGGAGCTCGGGGCCGTGAAGGCCGAGCCGCAGGCGGCCCTGTCGCTTGAGAAGCAGATGAGGCAAGAGGCCGGCAGGCTGAGTGAGGCCATAGACCAGCTTGAAACACCGGCGCTTGCCAGGGCCCCATTGCTGGACGCTGCCGTCGGCATGCGCGCGTACGTCAAGCCACTGTCGGCAGAGGGCCTGATACTGCGCGCCCCCGATGACAGAGGCAAGGTGGAGATCGCCGTCGGTGCGCTACGCGTTGAAGTGGGTCTGGCCGATCTCTTTGAGGCTGCCGCTTCCGAGCCCGCATCGAGACCGCTGGGCATCAGATTCGAAGCCAAGGCCGTGCCGGCCGAAGTGGACATAAGAGGCATGACGGCCGAGGATGCCTGGGAATTCGTCGACAAGTACGTCGACGACGCTGCACTTTGCGGCTTGCCTTTTGTGAGAGTGATCCACGGCAAGGGCAAGGGCGTGCTGGCCAGGCGGTTGAATGAGATGCTGAACTCGCATCCGAGAGTGAAGACCCACCGTTTCGGCGAAATCGGCGAGGGCGGTACCGGGGTAACGGTCATCGAGATTGATAAGGAATGAGGGGCGAATAGTGGCTTTCTCCATTCCGGAAGAAATCGTCGACAAAGTGCGGGAGGCCGCCGACATCGTGGACGTGATCTCCGACCACGTCACCCTCAGGCAGACCGGCCGGAGCTTCAAGGCTCTCTGCCCCTTCCATCCCGAGAAGACGCCCTCCTTCGTAGTAAGCCGCGAGAAGCAGATCTACCATTGCTTTGGCTGTGGCGCCGGCGGCAACGTGATCAACTTCATCATGCAGTTTGAAAACGTGACCTTCCCCGAGGCCTTGAGGGCGCTGGCCAGGCGCTACGGTATCGCGATTCCGGAGAGCACGAGCCAGACCAGCTCCGAGGCCGAGCTCGGCTACAGGCTGAACGCGCTTGCCGCCAGGGTATATCGCGCCGCTCTGTCGGGAACCAAAGAGGGAACTCAGGCGAGGACCTATCTCAGGGGCCGAGGCATAGGTGAGGAAGTCGAGAAGGCGTTCGCACTCGGCTACGCGCCGTCGGAGGGCAATCTGGTTGTTCAGGAGGCGCGGCGGCAGAAGATAGATGTGGCCAGGCTGGTGGACCTGGGACTTGCGGTGGCGAGGGACCGGGACGCTCGCGATCTCTTCAGGCGGCGGATCATCTTCCCCATTGTGAGCGCGGCCTCGAGGGTCCTGGGCTTCGGGGGCAGGGTGCTAGACTCGTCCGAACCCAAGTATCTGAACTCTCCGGAGACCCGTCTGTTCAAGAAGTCCTACACCCTCTACGGCATTCACGCTGCCAAGAACGATGTCCGCTCGGCCGGCGTGGCGATAGTGGTCGAAGGCTACATGGATGTGATCGCCCTGCATACCGGCGGCTTCGCCAACACCGTGGCGTCTCTGGGCACGGCCTTTACGGCTGAACAGGCCAGGGCCCTGAGGCGTTACTGCGAGGCCGTGATCCTTGTCTACGACGGTGACGAGGCCGGGAGGAACGCGACTCTCCGGTCGCTCGGGGTTGCAGCCGAGGCCGACCTTAAGGTGAAGGTGACCCGGCTTCCTGATGGCGAGGACCCGGATTCCTTCCTGCGCCGGCAGGGCCCCGGCGCCCTTGCTGATCTCTTGGGCAACGCCGCTCACTACGTCGATTTCATCCTGGCCCAGCCCGGCGAGGACGAGGACGAGGCTGCGGTCAAGTTTGCTCTCAGGGTGATCAGCCGGATAAAGGACCCGATCCGGGCGTCGTTCGACCTGCGCAGGCTCTCGGCCAGGAGCGGTCTGGCCGAGGCGGTGCTCTCGAAGTCGCTTGCGGGCCTTGCCGTCTCAAAGGAGCGTACCACCGCCGAGATCAAGGATAAACCGCCTGCCACTTGCGATAAGCTCGAGAAATCCCTAATTTCTATACTGATTGGATTTCCGGAATATGCTGAAAGGGTCTTCGGCGAGATTTCGCCGGCTGACTTCTCGGACCACAGGATGAGAAACATAGCCGAGGTCATCACATACCGAAAGTCACGCAGCCTGGTTATCAACACCAGTGCGCTGCTCTCGGTGATCGAGGATGAGGACACGCGGGCTCTCCTGATTGATTGCTCAGTCTCCGGGGGCATTCCCGGCGACGCCGAGAAGGCAGTATCCGACCACATCCTCTGCATAAAGAAGCGCACGTTGGCGCATGAGATTGATGATCTGCGCAGGCGAATCCGGATTGCCGAGAAGGAGGGTGACGGAGATCTCCTGGGTACGCTGCTGTCGCGCAGGCATGAGCTCGCCCAGCAGCTCAGACTACTTTCGACCTGACCTTTAGGCCGGTGGAAGACTAAAGGGAACGGAGAAAGGAGAACATGAAATCCGGATTGAAACCAGAGGTGGTCAAGAAGCTTAAGGAAGTAGCGCTAAGGCAGCGCTACATCACCGTCGACCAGATAAACGAGTGCCTCGGCGACGACTTCACCGTTGACGACATGGATAGGGTTCACATGATGTTCAACGAGATGAATCTCGAGGTCGTGGACACCCCGGAAGAGGCCATTCAGAAGCGGGCCAAGCACGATAAGGAGAAGGCCAAGAAGCTGGAAGCCCAGATGGGCGGCCAGACCGCCCGCTACGATGATCCCATCAGAATGTACCTCAAGGAGATGGGCAAGGTCCCGCTACTCGACAGGGAAGGCGAGATCCGGCTGGCCAGGCAGATAGAGGATGGGCAGACCCGGGTGGAACGGGCAGTCTTCACGTGTCCTACATCATACAGAGACCTCGGCGTGCTGGGCCAGAGGCTGGAGAAGGGCAAGATCAAGATCGAGGATTTCTTGCAGGTCGATATCGGGGCCTGGGGCCCGATGTACACCGGAAGGCGCGAGAAGCAGCGGGCGCTCCGGTCCATTAGGAAGGTTATCAAGATCCATGAGGACATGGAGCGGGTCGAGAAGAAGCTCGGAACCCGTGCCGGAAAGAAGAAGGAGAAGGTGCTGAGGGCCCAGCTGGAGAAGCTCTCCGATCGAAGGCTCAAGGACCTGTCCCTTCTCAGGCTTCACCGCCAGCAGATTGACAAGCTGGCCGACCGGCCGAGGAACCTCGCTGCCCGGATTGTCGACTGTCACAAAGAGGTTCAGGACGTTGAGAAGGAGGCCGGCTGCAAGGCGGTCAAGATCCTGGAGGCCGTCCGGCTGAGCGCCAGGGGCGGAGTCCGCGCCAAGCGAGCCCTCAAGGCCATCGACCTGACGTCCCAGGAGTGCCGTGACTATGAGAAGCGCATAAGAAACGCGAGGAGGAAGGCCCGCAGAGTTGAGATCGAAGCTAGAATGACCGCCGTAGACATTCTCTTCCTGGTTAGGGAGTTCGAACAGGGCGAGATGATGGTCAATGACGGCAAGAAGAAGATGGTCGAGGCCAACGTCAGGCTGGTGATCTCGATCGCGAAGCGTTACGTCAATAGGGGGCTTGAGTTTCTCGACCTGATCCAGGAAGGCAACAGCGGCCTGATGCGCGCCGTTGAGAAGTTCGACTACAAGAAGGGTTACAAGTTCTCAACCTACGCGACATGGTGGATAAGACAGGCCATAACGCGGGCCATAGCCGATCAGGCCCGCACCATCCGCGTGCCCGTCCATATGATCGAAGCCATCAACAAGGTGCTCCGGGCATCGAGGAGGCTGGTCCAAGAATACGGTCGCGAACCGTCACCGGACGAAATCGCGAAGACCCTGGACTTGCCTCTCGACAAAGTGAAGAGCGTGTTGAAGGCCGCGCAAGAGCCTATCTCGCTCGACCGGCCGATAGGCGAAGATGAAGACAGCAATCTGGGCGATTTCATCGAGGACACGCGTGTGGTGTCTCCGGCGCAGTCGGCCGCCTTCGTCATGCTTCAGGAAGCCATGAGCAGTGTGCTGTCGACTCTGACCAGGCGCGAGGAGAAGGTGATAAGGCTCCGGTTCGGGCTTGGCGACGGCTGCCCGAGGACGCTTGAAGAGGTGGGCAGCATCTTCAACGTCACGCGCGAACGTGTCCGGCAGATTGAGGCCAAGGCGCTCCGGAAGCTCAAACACCCCTCGCGGGCGCGCAAACTCACCGGCTACATCGATGTGCCGTAACTGCTGTCCCAGTTTTAGCTTGACGCTGCGCGAAGCGCGAAGCATGGTATAGTAACTCATTGGGGGCCCATAGCTCAGTTGGTCAGAGCGCCCGGCTCATAACCGGAAGGTCCTAGGTTCGAGACCTAGTGGGCCCACCATTTTTGTGATTGGGCGATTAGCTCAGCGGTTTAGAGCGCCCGCCTCACACGCGGGAGGTCACTGGTTCAATCCCAGTATCGCCCACCATCATACGGTGCCGATGCTCGAGAGACTAAAGAAATGTAGGAAAGTCTGGGGGTACTCGGGGCGAGAAACGGCCTTCGAGGCGTGTGCCGCAATCCGGTACACGCCTTTTTTGCTTTATGGGAGAGAAACCAGAGTGAGAGATGGGGACTGAAGACTTTCTTGCTCCCGGGGGCAGGAAAGGAAGGGGCAACTAGATGAAGGACACGATCGAACTGTTGTTCGCGCTTCAAGGGCTGGATGACGAGATCGATGACTTGAGAGCAGACGAGGAGGCGATTCCCGAGCGAAAGGACGAACTCGCGGCCGAGGTCGGAGAGATCGAGACCAGGCTCAAGGCCTTCAAGCAGGAGGCGCTAGATCTCGCGAAGCTCAGAAAGGACAAGGAACTCGAACTCGATGGCAGCTCCCAGAAGAAAGCCAAGTTCCAGGGCCAGATGTATCAGGTGAAGAGCAATCGGGAGTACGAGGCTCTTCAGCATGAGATAAGCGGGCTGGATGCCCAGGTCTCCGGGTTCGAGGATGAGATCCTGGAGGTCCTGGAACGCGCCGAGAAGGTAAGCCAGGCCATAGCCGAAGAAGAGAAAGCCCTCCAGGCTGCCGTGGAGCGCGTGAAGCAGGAGCATGCTGCGCTTGACAGGGAAGCCGATGGGCTGCGGGATGCGATTGCGGAAAGAGACGGCAAGCGGGCGGGCCTGGTCTCCGGTCTGGATCAGCCGCTCCTGGCGAGATACGAGAGAATCAGGGAAGTCAAGGACGGCTTGGCCGTAGCTGCCATCAAGAATGGCGCCTGCGGCGGCTGCTTCCGCCGGATCCCCCCGCAGGAGATGCAGATCCTCAGGCGGGGCGATCGCGTTATGACCTGTGAGGGTTGCGGCAGGATCATCATGTGGCGAGGGGACGAGCAATGAAGGATGGAGGCGGGGATCTTCCCTGCGCTTTGAGGCTGCTGGCATCGGGCGAGACCGTCGGCGGTGTCTGGAAGGAAGCGGGGTATACCTCGCGCAAGGCTCTGGCCGACGATATCTGCCGGGCGGCCGACAGGCTGGGCTCGGTTGGGGGAAAGTCGCCTCTGGGCGGCAGTCCCCGATTGCGCGAGCAACCTTCACGGAAGTCGCCACCAAAGGGACTGAAACTGGTGGCATACTCCGATGGGGCCTCCAGTGGGAACCCCGGGCACGCGGGTTGCGGCGTGGTCCTCCTGGGCGAATCAGGGGAAGTGCTGCTCGAGGACTACCGGTATCTCGGGGAGACCACCAACAACGTTGCGGAGTATGAGGGCGCCATTTTCGCTTTGACCCGCGCACTCGAGCTGGGTGCGAGCGAGATCGAGCTTAGGGTTGACAGCGGCCTGCTTGCAAACCAGATTAAGGGTGGCTACAAGGTCAGGAGCGTGAGCCTTGCGCCGCTTTATCGTGACCTCAAGCGCTTGAGCGAGCGATTCGCGAGCTTTGAGATAAGGCAGATTACAAGCGGCCAGAACAGGCAGGCCGACAGGCTCGCCAATCTGGGCGTGGCATCGCGCACAAAGGAATAGACATGGAGGAGACACCGGCCGGAGCAGGCCAGGTGGTCGCGCGCGGGGCTTGCCCTGCGTGAGGAAAGTCCGAGCTCCAAAGGGCAGAGCGCTGGGTAACACCCAGTGGGAGCGATCCCAAGGAAAGTGCCACAGAAAACACACCGCCGGCCTCGGCCGGTAAGGGTGAAAAGGCGAGGTAAGAGCTCACCAGTACCTTCGGCGACGGAGGTAGCTAGGCAAACCCCGCTCGGAGCAAGACCAAATAGGGGAAGAGAAGTGGCCCGCTTCGCTATGATTCCCGGGTAGGGTCGCTTGAGGTGCGAGGCAACTCGCATCCCAGAGTAATGATCACCGGCGGCGGTCTGGCTGCGGAAACCTAGCCGCCGCAACAGGACTCGGCTTATAACCTGCTCCGGCTTCCGCGCAGTGTTCGCTCGAACGCCCCGGCTGTCCTGATCTTCCCTTGAGCCGGGGAGTTTTCCCTTTCGGCAGGCTTTGCCATTCCCGATATTCTACTTGTAGCACCTTGTGAGGCCGATTAGAGTGATGTCAACCATGAACGATCGAGGGAATCCTACGAGCGCCACATCCCCGGTGAATGACGTCGAATCTCTCCTGGCCGATGTCCAGCACCTGAGGCCGGATGCCGACCTGGACCTGATCAAACGCGCCTACACCTTTAGCGCCAGGGCCCACGAAGGCCAGCTGAGGATGTCAGGCGATCCCTACGTCTCCCACTGCGTTGAGACCGCGCGCGTCTTGGCGGGGCTCCGCCTTGACTCGGTCACCATAGCGTGCGGCCTTCTCCACGATATCGTCGAGGACACCAAGACCGGTCTCGACGAGGTGAAGCGGGAGTTTGGAGATGAGATAGGGGCGATCGTCGACGGCGTTACCCATCTCAGCGAGATGAGCTTCGACAGCCCCGAGCAGGAGCAGATGGAGAAGTACCGGAAGATGCTGATCTCGATGGCCAGGGACGTCCGCGTGATCCTGATCAAGCTGGCCGACAGATTGCACAACATGAGAACCCTCCAGTTCCTGCCGGCAGAGGATCAGCTGAGGATAGCGCGGGAGACCCAGGATGTCTTCGCTCCGCTGGCTCATCGACTGGGGATTGCCCGGTTCAAGTGGGAGCTGGAAGACCTCTCGCTCAAGTATCTAGATCCCCAGGCCTATGACCTCCTGACCAACCAGATCGCCCACAGCCGCAAGGACAGGGAGGCCTACATCGAGGAGCTGAAGGGCCCGCTCTTAGAGAACCTGAGGGCGGCGGGCATCGACGCCGAGATTACCGGCAGGCCCAAGCACTTCTACAGCGTGTACATGAAGATGAAGGACCAGGGCCGGCCGATCGAGGACATCTTTGATCTCCTTGCCGTGAGGGTGTTAACCAATGACATACCCGAGTGTTACAAAGCTCTCGGCGTGATTCACTCCAGTTACACGCCTGTCCTGGACCGGATCAAAGACTTCATTGCGACGCCTAAGCAGAACATGTACCGGTCGCTCCACACCACGGTGATCGGTCCCCGCGGCGAAATGGTCGAGATCCAGATAAGGACCAAGGAGATGCACAAGACCGCCGAGGAAGGCATCGCGGCCCATTGGAGATACAAGGAGGGCGGTGAGGCCGATCGGAGGCTGGACGAGCAGCTATCATGGCTGAGGCAAACCCTGGAGTGGCTGCAGGATCTGACCGATCCGCGCGAGTTCATGTATGCTCTCAAAGCAGACCTGTATCATGATGAAATATTTGTATTTACGCCGAAGGGAGAGCTGAGGAACCTGCCCCGGACCGCCACGCCGATAGATTTCGCCTTCGCCGTCCACACTCAAGTCGGCACCCGGTGCGTCGGCGCCAAGGTCAACGGCAAGATGGTGCCGCTCTCCCTTGAGCTCAAGACCGGGGACACGGTTGAGATCCTGACCCAGGCCAACGCCGAACCCAGCAGAGACTGGCTCAAGATCGCCAAGACCGCCGGAGCGCGTTCGAAAATAAAGCGCTGGCTCAAGGTCAAGGGCTACAAGGGAATCGTGGAGCAGGGGCTCGAGTCGCTCCAGCGGGAGTTCCGAAAGTCGCGGAAACCATTTCCCGCCGAGAAGGAATTGCTGGAGGTTGCCGAGTCTTACGGCAAGAGCGATTACGAGGGTTTCCTCTTCACGGTGGGCTGTGGGGAAGTCTCCTGCCAGCAAGTCTTGCGGAAGTTCTATCCGAGCAAGAAGGAGGTTGCGCCGGAGAAAAGCACGTCGGGCCGAGTGCGGGCTCGGCCTGTTTCCGGCATTAGGGTTCAGGGCATTGACGACATCATGATCAGGTTTGCCAAGTGCTGCCAGCCGGTGCCTGGGGACCGCGTCGTAGGCGTGATAACCAAGGGCCGGGGCATATCCGTTCACCGGGACGTCTGCCAGAACATCTTCAAGCAGGGTGTCCCTGAGGAGAGGATCGTGGAAGCCGCCTGGGATACCGACCGCGAGCAAACCTTCCCCGTCAAAGTCAGCCTGGTCGGTGAGGACCGGCGGAGTCTCCTGGCCGACATAGCCAAGGTGATCTCCGACGAGCAGGCCAACATCATGAACATTGACATGGCCAGGCGCGGCGCCGTGGTCGATGGCACCTTCGTGGTGGAAGTCAAGAACCTGAGGCAGCTGCATAACATCACCAAGGCCATATCCAAGATAAAGGGCGTGCGCGGCGTTCGACGAAAGGGCAGTTCGGCTTGAAGTCCCGTTTGACTGAACCCCGGATCCTTACCAGGAACGGGCGGACCTGGCTCACCTATCCCGAGCTCGACCGGGAGAATCTTGTTCACGGCATCGTGGTCTTCAAGGAGACGTCACTCGGCCAGGCGTATGATGAATGGGCCAAAGCGGCTTCGACCTTCGTCGTTGAGCATGCTCCGCAAGCCCGCCCGGTTCTCCCGACGCGCCGGTCCACGACCATCAGCCAGGCCGTGATTCCACACCAGGTCCATGGCGCGGACATCAAAACCATCCGCGCCGCGGACTTAGAACATGTCACGGGCAACTTGACGTGCGACGGCCTGGTTACCGATCGGCCCGGGCTTGCGCTTGCCGTTAGCGTGGCCGACTGCATACCGCTCTTCGCAGCCGGCCCGGCGGGCGTCGTCGGAGTGGCCCACTGCGGCTGGAGAGGGACGGCCGGGGGAATAGTCGAGGAGTTTGTCCGGTCGCTTGAGGCGATCGACGCCAAGTCCGGCGAGATCACCTTCGTGGTCGGTGCGGGCATCGGACGGTGCTGCTACGAGGTCCGTGAGGACCTGTTGCGCGAATTCCCTCAGGATCAAGCGGTCCGCTTTTCCGAGAGAAGAGGGGAGAGCACCTTCTTCGATCTCAAGCAGGTCATTGCCGCTCGCCTGATCGCGCTGGGCGCTCCACCCGCCAAGATTTCAATTGACAAGACCTGCACTGCATGCCAGAAGTACAGCCTGAGTTCGTTCAGGCGAGATGGCGCCAAGTGCGGGAGAATGCTGGCCTTCCTGGCCCTGGCCGGTTGAGGAATAGATTTGAGAGCGGTGGTCCAAAGAGTCAAGCGAGGCAACGTGAGCGTCGGCGGCGAGACCATAGCTCGAATCGACAGGGGTTTTGTGATTCTCGTCGGGGTGGCGAGAGGCGACACCGCGGAGACCGCGAGGTGGCTTGCGAAGAAGTGCGCGGGCTTGAGGGTTTTCGAGGACAACGACGGGTTGATGAACCTCGGTCTGGCAGATGTCGGCGGCAAGGCCATTGTAGTCTCGCAGTTCACCCTCTACGGAGATTGCAGCCGTGGCAAGCGGCCGAGCTTCACCGGCTCCGCCCCGCCCGAGGTTGCCGAACCTCTCTACGGGGTTTTCGTCGAGGCGATGCGCAGTGAAGGCATCGAGGTCTCTACCGGGAAGTTTCAGGCCAAGATGCAGGTCGATATCGCGAACGACGGCCCGGTGACTCTCATCTTGGAGAAGTGACCGCGCGATGTCGGTACGGAGCAAACACAGCTTGAGATCCGATCGTGCCTCAAAACGCTTCCCGTTCCGCGATGGGCAAGTCATCCTTGCCTCATCCTCGCCCCGGCGGCATTATCTCCTCGGGCTCGTGCGGATCAAGCACCGGGTGGTCAACCCGGCAGTCAGGGAAGAGGATCATGCCCACGACGACCCCGTGAAGCACGTGCTTCGCCTCTCGAGGCTCAAAGCTCTCTCGGTGGTGCCGAAGGTCGCCTCGGGGGTCGTCCTGGGCGCCGATACCATCGTGGTCCACAAGGGGGCCATCCTCGAGAAGCCCCGGGACAAGGCGGACGCGCGCCGGATGCTCCGCAGGCTCTCGGGCCGTTGGCACCAGGTTTATACCGGGCTTGCGCTGGTCGATGCCGCGACCGGCAAGAAGGTCACGGGCTATGAGCGGAGTCTGGTGATGATTAGACCGATGACCGATGCCGAGATCGACGCCTACATAGCGACCGGCGAGCCGATGGACAAGGCAGGCGCTTATGGTATCCAGGGATATGGCGCCGCAATCGTCGAGAAGGTCAAGGGCTGTTATTTCAACGTGGTTGGCCTGCCGCTCGTAAGATTGCTGTACCTCTTGCGGGAACTTGACGCGAAACTCGGTGGTCGGTAGGAGCGCCGGTGATGGCAGTCTCAAACCATGAGTTCCAGGTTGCCAGCAAGGGCTACTGTGACCTTATTGATGTCACAGACGAAGTGCAGAACGCCGTGGGCCGGTCCGGGTTGAAGGATGGGGTCGTCACGGTATTCGTGCCCGGGGCGACCGCCGGTGTCACCACCGTTGAATACGAACCGGGACTCATATCCGACCTCAAGGCAGCATTCGAGAGGCTGGTCCCCCGAGACACGGCGTATGCCCACGACAGCCGCTGGGGCGACGGGAACGGTTTCTCCCACGTACGAGCGTCGCTGCTTGGGGCCTCGCTCTCGGTTCCTTTCTCACGCGGGACCCTGACCACCGGAACGTGGCAGCAGATCATCGTCATTGATTTTGACAATCGACCGCGGCGAAGGCGTGTCGTGGTGCAAGTGATGGGAGAATGAGCGATGGTTGAACCGCCGACTAAACCCATTGAGTGGCTCGGCGACGGGATACGGATCCTCGATCAGAGAGAGCTGCCTGGGCGAGAGACCTGGCTTGACCTCAAGAACGCCGAGGAGATGGCCTGGGCGATCAAGTGCATGGCTCTACGAGGCGCCCCCCTGATTGGGATCGCAGCTGCAATGGGGGTGGCTCTGGAGTCCCGGCGGTGGGCGGCATCACCCTGGGATGAATTCCGGCGGCGCCTTGAGGAGGCAGCGAAGACCCTCGCCGCAACGCGGCCCACTGCCTGCAACCTCTTCTGGGCCCTCGAGCGCATGACGAAGGTGCTTGCCGCGGACGCCGGTGCCAACCCGCGCGACTGCTCGGACTTACTTGTCCGGGAAGCCCAGGCAATCTATGACGAGGATCTCGAGACCGGAAGGCGCATGGGCGAGATCGGCGCCGAACTCATCAAAGACGGTATGACTGTCCTCACCCACTGTAACGCCGGCGGGCTTGCGACCTCGGGTTATGGGACGGCGCTGGCACCCATGTACGTGGCTCACCAGAGGGGCATCAGGTTCAAGGTGATCGCGGATGAGACCCGGCCCCTGCTCCAGGGAGCGAGACTCACCGCCTGGGAGCTTGCGCGCGCCGGTATCGATACCACGGTCATATGCGATTCGGCGGCCCACTCGCTGCTGGCGCGGGGCGGAGTGAACCTTGTCTTCGTGGGTTCTGACCGCACCACCCTAAGCGGCGATTTTGCCAACAAGATCGGTACCTATGGTGTGGCGCTGTCGGCGAAGGCGGCCGGCGTGCCGTTCTATGTTGTCGCGCCCACGTCGACCATAGACTTCAAGCTTGAGAAGGGAGCCGACATCCCGATTGAGGAGCGCGACCCTTCGGAAGTGACCGTGATACACGGCAAGCGGATTGCGCCCGAAGGCGTCGGCGCCTTGAACCCTGCCTTCGATGTCACGCCCCACGAGCTCGTCACCGGCATAATAACCGAGAAGGGGCTCCTGGGCCCACCTTTCAGGGCCAGCCTCGGCCGGCTTTGGAGAAGGTGAGATCCGAGTGAAACAAGAGCCGATCTGCTACGAACTGGTCTCGACGGACTTCGGGCCGGTCGCCATCGTGTGGTGGAAGGGGCGCTTGGGACCGAGAATACGTCAGGTGTTCCTTGGCATGGGCCGGAAGAGGCCGGAGGCGGCCGTCCGAAAATCCTATCCTCAGGCCACGCGACTCTCGGTTCCTGCAATTGCGGATCTCGGGCGGAAGTTTCAGCGCTTCCTTGGCGGCGAAGCTATCACCTTCGATCTGGAGACCGTTGCACTTGAGGTCTGTGGCAAGTTCCAGCGGCGGGTCCTCCTGGCCGAGTACGGCATACCCCGGGGGCGGGTGAGCACCTACGGGAGGATAGCAAAGAGGGTGGGGGCGGGTAGCGCTGCACGGGCGGTCGGCAATGCCCTGGCCGGGAATCCCTTCCCGATCATCATTCCCTGCCATCGTGCCGTGAGGTCGGATGGTTCAATTGGCGGCTATCAGGGCGGGGCCGCGATGAAACGCGCCTTGCTTGCCATGGAGGGTGTGGAATTCGCCAGGAGCGGTAAGGTCCTGATGCGGCGGGTGCACTACTGACGTGGCTTCCGTCCGCCTCCACAAACCCGTTGACACCTGCCCCGGCACGTGTTAGATTGACAAGAAATCCTGAGTGGATCAGAGCGTGGGAGGATTTAGATGGGTAAGAATGTGCCTGAAAGAAAGTGGTTTGTCGTTGATGCCAGCGGCAAGGTCCTGGGCAGGCTGGCGACCCCGGTGGCCAGCGTGCTTCGCGGCAAGCACAAGCCTCAGTTCGCGCCCAACATCGATGTTGGTGACCATGTTATCGTCGTGAATGCGGCGGGTGTGAAGCTGACGGGCAACAAGATCCAGGAAAAGGAACTCAAGCGTTTCAGTGGGTACCCGGGGGGCTTGCGGAGGGTGCCTTACGAGAAAGTGATGAGAGAGCGGCCCGAGTTGGTTGTGGAGAAGGCCATCAAGGGCATGCTGCCGCACAACAGGCTCGGTCGCAAGATGGCCAAGAAGTTGAAGGTCTATGCCGGGCCGAATCATCCGCACCAGGCTCAGAAGCCTGAGCCCTGGAACCCTGAAGATCATCCTGGCGTGTTACAATCCTAAATCAGGGGGGAGGTGAGTATTTGAAGAACCTGACACAGGCTACAGGTAGGAGGAAGGAGTCCATCGCGAGGGTTGCGATCAGCGAGGGCGACGGCCAGAGGATGATCAACGGCAGGCCTATGAAGGAGTACTTCGGGATCGACCAGGCTGTGCTTACGGCTGAGGAGCCGCTCAGGACCTATCCTTCTGCTGACAGGATAAACGTGACCATCGACGCACGGGGCGGCGGCAAGAACGGGCAAGCCGGCGCAGTCAGGCTAGGCTTGGCCCGCGCGCTTCTGGCGCTTGACCCTTCGCTCCACAAGGCACTCAGGGAGGGCGGTTTCCTTTCCCGCGACCCACGCATGAAAGAGCGCAAGAAGTACGGTCAGCCGGGTGCGAGGAAGCGCTTCCAATTCTCCAAGAGATAAGAGGCAAAGTTCACACATCCTCGGATTCCCCTCTGGGTATGAACTCGCGAGGGTTCAGGCGAGGGGAGCTGAAGGGGATGGAGGCCCAACCCAAAAGCGAGGTAGGTTCATGATAACCAAGAGTGTAACCATGAAGAGCCTGCTTGAAGCAGGCGTTCATTTTGGCCACCAGAAACGCAGATGGAACCCGAAGATGAAGAAGTACATCTTCGTGGAGCGAAGTGGCATTTACATTATAGACCTTCAGAAAACCCTCGAATGTCTTGAGAAAGCCTGTAAGGGCGTCAAGGCTGCTGCCGGCGAAGGCAAGGCGGTGCTCTTCGTGGGCACCAAGAAGCAGGCGAAGGACGTTATCAAGGAAGAGGCCAAGCGCTGCGACATGCCTTACGTCACCGAGCGGTGGCTCGGTGGGATGCTCACCAACTTCAACACCATAAAGAACAACATCAATCGGCTGAACGAACTTGAGGGGATGGAGACCAGCGGCCGGATGGCTTCGCTTTCCAAGAAGGAAGCGACCCGTCTGACCAAGGAGAAGATCAAACTCGAGAAAGTCCTGGACGGCATTCGTAACATGCGCGAGCTTCCCGGGGTTGTCTTTGTGATCGACACCCGGAAGGAGCGAATCGCCGTGGCCGAGGCCAACAGACTCAAGATTCCCCTCGTCGGCATTGTGGATACCAACTGCGATCCCGACCCTGTCAACTACCCCATTCCGGGGAATGATGACGCGATCCGCTCGATCCGTCTCTTTTCCCGAGCGATCTCCAATACGGTGATCGAAGCGAAGGGTATGTCCACCGAGGGCGCCTTTGTGCCCGAGGGCGAATCTGCCGAGGCGGCCCACGCCGAGCCTGAGGCGGAACCAGAGCCAGAGAAATCCTAAGCACTCTGCATATTCGGAGGTAATCATGGAAGTCTCCACAGACAAGGTCAGGCTGCTCAGGGACAGGACCGGAGCGGGCATACTGGACTGCAAGAAGGCCCTTGCCGAGACCAAGGGCGACATCGATACGGCGCTTGAGTGGCTTCGCAAGAAGGGCATCGCTCGTTCGGCCAAGTTCTCCGAGAGGAAGGCCGGCGAGGGTACGGTCCACGCTTACATCCATCCCGGCGGGCGCATCGGCGTGATCATTGAGGTCAACTGCGAGACCGACTTCGTGGCGCGGACCGATGATTTCAAGGACCTGGTGAACAACCTTGCCCTGCAGATCGCGGCCACTGCTCCCCTGGGGCTTTCGCGTGAAGAAGTTCCCAAGGAACTGATTGAGAAGGAGAAGGAGATCTACAGGAGCATGGCGCTTGCCGAGGGCAAGCCCGAGAAGGTGCTCGACAGGATCATAGATGGACGGCTGGAGAAGTACTTTGAGGAGGCCTGCCTCCTTGAGCAGATCTTCGTCAAGGACCAGGATAAGAAGGTGGGCGACCTCGTCAAGGATCTCTCGGGCAAGGTTGGGGAGAACATAGTGGTGAGGCGCTTCGCCAGGTTCCAGTTGGGAGAGGTCTCCTAAGGGCGGCTATCTCAACCCAGGCAGGTAAATCGTGGTCAAGAAAGCGCTGGTCACGAAGCGGCACGGCAAGCCCTTCAAGAGGATTATACTCAAGCTAAGCGGTGAAGTCCTTGGGGGCTCCACAAGGTCAACCCTCGACGTGGAGTTCACCCGGGGCATTCTCAGGCAGATCAAGGCCGTCGTGGGAATGGGGATCGAGACTGGGATTGTGGTCGGCGGGGGCAACATCCTCAGAGGTTCGGCGGCCGCCAAGCGTGGGCTCGGACGTGTCGCCGCCGACTGGATCGGAATGCTTGGAACCGTCGCCAACGGCATTGCGCTCCGGGACATAGGCCGAGGCCTCGGTCTTGATGTGCGAGTCCTTTCGTGCTTGCCCTGCTCGGGCTTCGCCGAGCCTTACTCGGTGGAGACGGCCATCGCTCACATGCAAGCGGGTGGGGTGGTTGTCTTCGTTGGAGGCACGGGCAATCCCTTCCTGACTACCGATACGGCCGCCGCCCTCAGGGCGGTTGAGACGGGGGCAGATGTTATCCTCAAGGCCACCAAGGTGGACGGTGTGTATTCGGCCGACCCCGCCGTCTATCCAAAGGCGAAGCGCTTTGACAGGTTGACCTTCGACGATGCGATGCGTATGGATCTCGGCTTCATGGACAGGTCGTCGCTGTGCCTCTGCAATGAAGCCGGCATGCCCGTCATAGTCTTCGACGTATTTGCGAAAGACAGCATTAGGCGGGCGGCAAGCGGCGGTAAGATCGGAACCATTGTCGCGGGGGGTGTCGAATGACTGACAAGCTGATGACCGAGACTGAAGAGCGCATGAAGAAGTCCCTGGCCGCTTTCCGCCGGGAGATCTCGATGATAAGAACCGGCAAGGCCAGCACCGCCCTCCTGGACGGGGTCAAGGTCGAGTGCTACGGGCAGACTATGCCGCTTAACCAGGTGGCAAGCGTAAGTGTTCCTGAACCCAGGATGATCCTGGTTCAGCCCTGGGACAGGACCATAATGGGCGATGTCGAGAAGGCGATCCACAAGTCCAACCTGGGACTCACGCCCAACAGCGACGGCAATATCATCAGGCTTCCCATCCCTGCCCTTACCGAGGAGCGCCGCCGTGACCTGGTCAAGATCGTGAAGAAGCACGCCGAGGAGGCGAGGGTTTCCATGCGCAACATCCGGCGTGACACCAATGAGACCCTCAAGAAGGATGAAAAGGACGGCAAGGTCACCGAGGACGACTCCCGCAAGACCCAGGAAAAGATCCAGAAGCTCACCGACAAGTACATCGGCGAGATCGATACGTCCCTGGCAGCCAAAGAGAAAGAGATAATGGAAGGCTGACGGCGCAGGCCACTCAGGGCGCCGGGCACCCGGCGGTTGTGGAAGGAATTGCGCATCTTGGCTCGCCCCTCAATCCGATGAATGAGAAGGAACTGGAAGCAATAGAAAAGCGGATCCTCGCAAAGGGGAATCTGCCGAGGCACATAGCCATAATCATGGACGGCAATGGCAGGTGGGCCAGGCGGCGGGGACTCCCGAGGATGGCCGGGCACAGAGCAGGCATCGCGGCCGTGAGAGAAGTTGTCAAGGGCTGCGGTAACCTGGGAATTGAATACCTTACGCTGTACACCTTCTCGGTTGAGAACTGGAGCCGTCCGGCCCGGGAAGTCAAAGCCCTGATGATCTTCCTCCGGCAGACCCTGCGGAAGGAGGTCGAAGAGCTGGACCGGAACAGGGTCCGGCTCCGGGCAATAGGCAGGGTAGAAGACCTGCCGGAGGCAGTGCGCGCCGAGCTCGCCCGGGCGATCACTCGCCTGGACAAGAACCTGGGTCTCAACCTGGTGCTGGCGTTGTCCTACGGCGGCCGGGCCGAGATCTTGGACGCCGTGCGGTCGTTGGGCCTCGACCTCCAGCGCGGCAAGACCGACGTCCAGGCGGTAGACGCCGACCTATTCAGATCGTACTTGTACGCGGGCGATATTCCAGATCCCGACCTGCTGATCAGGACCAGCGGAGAGATGCGCATAAGCAACTTCCTCCTGTGGCAGATCGCCTACTCGGAACTATGGATAACGGATGTGTTCTGGCCGGACTTCAGGCGCAAGCATCTCTATGAGAGCATCATCGACTACCAGCAGAGGGAACGACGGTTTGGAAGAGTCTCGGCCCCCAGGAAACCAAGGTTGTAGGCGGTCCCTCACCGGACGCGTGTTGGGAATCCGGGTTCTGGTGGGGGCCCTCGTGATCCCGATTGTGCTCGCGTTGACCTACGCTGGAGGTCTAGTCTTCGCGCTCTTTGTGGGGCTCCTGGCGGGGCTCGGATCGTACGAGCTCTACGGAATGGCGTCACGCTCGGGGTGGCGCCCGTCGAGTATGCTCGGGATCGCAGCGAGTGTCGTCCTTTGCCTATCATTTCACTTCGGGCGCAGCAGCTTGCCCGGTCTTGTGCTGTCCGCCCTCGTCTTGGTCCTCTTGGTCGAGCGTACAGCCAGGTCCTCGCGCGAACAGTACCTGGGCGGCCTGGCGGTGACGCTTGTGGGCATGGTGTACTGCGGATGGCTGCTTGGCTTCTTCATCTGGCTGAGGAACTTCGAGGGGAGCCGATTCCATGCCGGGCCGCAACTGGTCTACTTCGTGCTGGTGCTTGCGTGGAGCTACGACAGCGTTGCCTACCTCGTCGGGTCGCTGGTCGGCAGGCACCGGCTGTTTCAGGGCATAAGCCCATCGAAGACAACCGAAGGAACCGTCGCCGGGCTTTGTGGGTGTGTTGCGGCCGCGCTCGTCTCGCGCGCTACCTTTGCCTCCTTCCTGGGGTATGTTGATGCGGTCCTCCTGGGCGTCTTCATAGGTGTGGCCGCCCAGGCTGGCGATCTGGCAGAGTCTATGATCAAGCGCAGCGTCGGCGCAAAGGATTCGTCCCATCTGATCCCCGGCCACGGGGGCTTCCTTGACCGGTTTGATAGCCTCCTTGTTGCTGGGCCTGCGTTTTATTTCTACGTGAGGGCATTTCTAGCGTGACGACACTCAGGCAAGTCGCGATTCTGGGATCCACTGGATCGATCGGCAAGAGCACCCTGGAAGTGGTGCGAGCTTTGGGAGGACGGGTCAAGGTGGTGGGGCTTGCCGCCAACACCAACGTCGACGATCTCAGGAGCCAGGTAGTGGAGATGAAACCCATCGCTGCCGGCATGTCGGATGAGCGGTGCGCCCTCGAGCTTGAAGCCACCTGCCTGCGGGCAGGCACGGAGCTGGCGAGCGGGAGCGAGGCACTCACTCGGATAGCTACGCTCGCGGAAGCGGATCTGGTGGTCAATGCCCTGGTCGGCGCGGTCGGAATCGAACCTACTCTCGCCGCTATCCGCGCGGGGAAGGATGTGGCGATCGCCAACAAAGAGAGTCTGGTCGCGGCCGGGAGCATCATCGTCAAAGCGGCCGAAGAGGCCGGCGTGAGCGTGATACCGATTGACAGTGAACACAGCGCGATTTGCCAGTGCATCAGAGGCGAGTCCAGGGCTGGTGTCCGGCGAATAATCCTGACGGCTTCGGGAGGACCGCTGCTCGACATGAGCCCCGAGGAGATCGCCGATGTTACGGCAGATCGGGCGCTCAGCCATCCCACCTGGAAGATGGGTAAGAAAGTGACCATAGATTCCGCCACGCTTCTCAACAAGGGCTTCGAGGTGATAGAAGCCCGTTGGCTCTTCGGAATCGGAGGCGACCGCATCGAGGTGGTGGTTGAGCGGAAATCGATCGTGCATTCGCTCGTAGAGTTTGTCGACGGCTCGGTCTCCGCGCTGTTGTCGCCTCCGGACATGCGGCTGCCGATCCAGTATGCCCTGACCTATCCGGAGCGGGTCCGGACCTCATTCGGGAGTCTCGATCTCGAGACCGTTGGGAGCATCACTTTCGAGAGGCCCGACCGCTTGCGCTTCCCTTGTCTCGGGCTGGCATACGAGGTCCTGTGGCTCGGCGGCACGGCGCCCGCGGTCCTCAACGCGGCCGATGAAGTGGCCGTTGGAGCTTTTCTCGGCGGCAGGATAAGATTGGGAGAGATCCATTCGGTGCTGCGCGAAGTCCTGGCGCTCCGCAAGCCTTCCGCAGCGGACAGTCTCGAGGCGATTCTTGAGGCCGACAGGTGGTCAAGGCTCAAGGCCGAGGAGACTATTGCCGCTAAATATGGTAGCCCCGCGGCTTAGGACGAAGGGACCAGGAGAGGAGACAGAGTGCTGATTACAGGGTTGGCGACACTGATCGTACTGAGCGTCATCATCTTCATACACGAGTTGGGCCACTTCATTGCCGCCAAGCGCTTCGGGGTGAAGGTCGAGGTCTTCTCCATGGGCTTCGGACCCAAACTGATCGGGGTAAGAAGAGGCGAGACCAAGTACATGGTGAGCGCCATTCCCTTCGGGGGCTACGTGAAAATGGCCGGAGAGGATCCGACCAAACCGGCCGCAGGAGGCGATCGTGAGTTTCTGTCCAAGCCCAGATACACGAGAGCCCTGATCGTGCTTGCCGGACCTGCCATGAACTTCCTGCTGGCGGTGGTGATTTACACCCTCCTCACCTACTCCCTGGGCGTGGGCACGATCACTACTCGGCTGGTCGGGGAAGTCACCGAGGGTTCGCCCGCATGGTCAGCCGGCCTGAGGGAAGGCGATACGCTTGTTGCGGTGGGCGACCATACGGTCGCGACCTGGGATGAAGTGCTTGATGCTCTTGCCGGGAACCTCGGGCATAAGACCACGGTACGGTACGAACGCGGCGGCACACCGGCCACCGCAAGTCTTGATCTCGTCCCTCTTGGGGATCTGGGCCAGGTCGGGATGGCGCCCTTCGAGGAGGCGGTGGTCGATATCGTCAAGCGAGGCGGCCCCGCCTCGAGTGCAGGTTTGCGGGGTGGGGACAGGATTCTCGCGATCGACGGCCGGTCTATCCGCAACTGGCAGGGTGTGAGGGAGGCAATCCGCCCCTCGCCGGGGAAAACGCTCGCCATAACCTATGAACGGAACGGTCAGGAGCACTCATCGACGGTTACCCCCCGCGCTGAGGGAGGCAGTGGGCTCATTGACATAACCTACAGGTTCGAGCGGAAACGCGTTGGAATCGGTGAGGCCGCCGTGATGGGTATCAAGACCTCGGCGTGGATTTCCGAGCAGATCTTTGTGCTTCTCCACAAGTGGGCGACAGGCCAGGCCTCGCGGGACATGATAGGCGGGCCGGTCAGGATAGGCGAGCTGGCCGGGGAGACGCTGCGGTGGGGCATTACGACGTTCCTGGCTTTCATAGCGGCGCTGAGCGCCCAGTTGAGCCTGGTCAATCTGCTGCCGGTGCCTGTCCTGGACGGCGGTCATCTGCTCATTCTCGCTGTCGAGACGGCTATGCGAAAACCCATCACCATGAGGCAGAGGGCGATCGCGCAGCAGATAGGATTCGGATTCCTCGTTGCGCTGATGGTAACCATAACCTTCATGGATATCTCGCGGTTTGTGTGGAAGTGACCGCGGCCCTGCTACTTCCTGGAACGCTCCACTATCTGGGTATACACACGGTGCCAGAAGGCCGGGTCGGAGCCGTGGGCGGTGAGCAGGGAGTCGACAAGCAGTTTCCAATCGGCGGGGAACTCGACCTGAGCAAGCTCCTCTCTTGCGAGTTCAGGCTCGCGGGAAAAGGCCCGGTCCACGAAAACGCACTTGGCCGACACCCGTATGAAGATGTCCAGGTTGGCATCCTTCGGCAGGCTCCTTCTCTCGCCGCAGCCTGCTCCCAGGAGCGCCAGGGCAAGCCCTGCCAGGCAGACGAGACCGCCCTTACCGCGTCCGATTGTCATGGCGTCATTATACTAGATGAAGCCTGCGAGTCCAACCTTCGCGTGCCGCGGGCCCGTTGTTGACAGGCTGTAGGGCCTTTGCTACCATGCCAGGGGGGACTATGAAACGGCCCGCTCTGATCCTAATAGGTACGCTGCTTATCGTGTTTGCCTGCCAGAACGCCTACGGCGCCTGGAAGCGCGCGCCCGGCGGCCCGGTCGTAAGATCGATCAAGATCGTCGGCAATACCTATTTCAGCGGGAGCAAGATCAAGGCGGCAATGCGCACCCGGGAAACCAGGATGCTGCGCAAGCGCCATCTTAGGGAAAGCACTCTCGAATCCGATCTAGTGTCGGTGGTAGCGTTATACGGGAAGCATGGATTCATTGGGGCCGCCGCGACGGTCGAGGACAAGCAGTTCGACAAGGACAGGTCGAACGTGTGGATCACCATCAGGATATCGGAAGGTCCGCAAACGATCGTTAAGAACGTCCTCTTGGACGGCAACAGGTACGTAACCACGGATGCTCTCCGGCGACTGCTCAAGGTCAGGGCGGGACAGCCTCTGGACGAGAAGCAGGTCGGCGAGGATGAATATAACATCTATGCCTACTACGCGGATCGTGGTTTTGTCTTCGCCTCAGTCTCGCACGGGATTGAGGGGGTGGCGGGCGCGGCCACGGTTACCTACACCATCCAGGAGCGCGAGCCGGCCAGCATTGCCCAGATAACGGTGGCGGGCAACAGCAGGGTTAGCGGCAGAATCGTTAAACGCGAGGTCACTCTCA
>Ga0315275_10000734_pt1 | contig 27309 bp, 38 predicted proteins | sample YL17G03_0_MG_FD_205557 | JGI IMG/M metagenome (GOLD analysis project Ga0315275, IMG submission 205557) | Sediment microbial communities from Yellowstone Lake, YNP, Wyoming, USA - YL17G03_0 | ecosystem: Environmental > Aquatic > Freshwater > Lake > Sediment | place: USA: Wyoming | collected...
TAAAGAAAGCCAAGAAGCAGCGGCAAAGTTAGGCATTGCATGGAACTATGGCGGGCTGCAAGCTAAGGGATTTACGGGTTTAATGGCTGAGCTGGCTGTAGCTATTGACAAAGATAAGGAGGCATCGGCGCGCTTACTTGGCAGCCAAGAAGCGATGCGCGGTGCATTTGCCGCGGCATCAAAAGATGGCTCAGATTTCAAAACAATTCTTGAGCAAATAGGCGGTGCAGCAGGTAAGACTGATGCAGACTTTCAAACAATGAAAGGAAGCCTTGAGAATACACTCAAGGCATTAGATACATCATTCAAGAACCTAAGCGAAGCGCTAGGCAAAGCATTCGGGCCAACGCTTGTCATTGCCATTCAAGATATAACCAAAGGGGTAAACGGGTTCGCCGATGTTATGGCAATGGTGCCGCAGCCCGTGATGAATGCAGCGGGCGAGCTAGCAAAACTAATCATACAGTTATTGCTAGTAGATAAAGCAATCAAAGCAATCATTGGATTAAATGCGGCATTTGTTGCGGCCCAGGTTGCAATGGCTGGCGCTACTGCTACCACTGGCGCCGCAGCAACAACTAGCGCCGGAGCATTTGCGCTTTATACCAACAACGCAAGAGCACTGCAAGCTACATCTGTAGCCGCGACTGCCTCCGTGGGCGGCCTGGCTGGCGCTTTGCTGGGCCTTGCCAGTATTGGCATTATTACAGTTGGCATCAATTATGTAATAACACAAACAGGCGCAATACTAGGAAGCTCTACAGCAGCAGGTAAAAGCGAAGCAGCGGGAACTCCAACATCTTTAGCGCAGCAGCTTAAAGGTAAAACCGCAGCAGAGCGCAATCAAATGCTAGCGGCAGCACAGAAGAATCTAGCAAATGATAAAAAACTTGCTAGCGCGTTGGCCTTGCAAATACAAATGCAAGACAATGCAGCACTGTCATCTAACGAACGTGCGCTGCCATCGGATAGGGCAAGACTTACCGAACTGCAAGCTCGTATCAATACAGGCCAATCAAGAATTAAAGCAATACAAACAACCCCAATCCAACGCGCCGCAGCGACTGGCAATGCCATAAACACCCCAATAGGCGCAACGGTAGGTGACACCACTGCTACAGGCCCTACCGGTAGCAAGGCAGGCGGTGCTGATGGCGCTAAGCGCGCTGCTGATGAAGCACTAAGGGAGTCGCAGCGCGTTGCTGATGTAGTAAAGGATCAGCAGTTTATTACAAAGCAAAAAGGCATACAAACTAAGTTTGCACGGTTGATATTTGAAGCAGAACAAGATGCTGATCCGATACGAGTACGCCAACTGCAAACAGCAGAAGCATTAGTGCTGGCAGGTAATGAAACTGCGCGATTGCTAGAAGAAGAAAAAAACAACGTAGTGCAACTTGCTATTGCTCGCACCAGGCAAGCCGTAGCGGAAGCTATCAATCAGGAAGGGGTTCAAGATGTGCTAAAGCTGCAGCTAGAGCAGAAAAAGAACTTTAATGAAATCATCGCCGGACTTGACCTAGAGCTAGCACTTAAATCTGCTACCACCGAGCAGGCGCGTGAGCAACTAAGGCTGGCCTATGAGCTAGCCAAGCTGCAAGGCCAAGGGTTTACGCCTAAGGAGATTGGCGCCATCACTGCTAAGAAGACTGAACTAGCTAGACCCAAAACTGATAGGGAACGACTTGAAAGCGCAGCCGCTGGTGTCAAGGCAGAACTTGATGCATTAACCGATCCGATCAATATGATTACAACTGCCGCCGCTGGCATCGGCGACGCATTTAGTACATCCTTTAAAGGTATCATCAGCGGCAGCATGACTGCCAAAGAAGCACTTGCTAGCTTCTTTACTAGCGTGGCGGATATGTTCCTTGATATGGCCGCGCAAATCATCGCCAAGATGATCCAGATGGCAATCCTTAATACCATCGTGGGCTTACTGCCAGGTGGCAGTAGTGGCGGGATTGGCAGCAGCATGTTCAAGCCTGGCGCACCAGCGCAAATGGTGCCGTCATTGCCGGGGGCCAAAAATTACTCCGGCGCATTTAAGGCCCGTGCCAAAGGTGGCCCCGTATCCAGCGGCCAGACCTACATGGTGGGCGAGCGTGGCCCCGAGCTGTTCGTACCAGGCCGCAGCGGCACTATCATTGCTAACGACAAGATGGGCGGCGGCGGCGTCAACGTGGTCGTTAACGTTGACGCCAAAGGCAGTAGCGTAGAAGGCAACGATCAAGACGCTAACCAGCTTGGCCGTGTCATCAGTGCTGCGGTACAGTCAGAGCTAATCAAACAACAACGCCCTGGCGGAATCCTGGCACGCTAATGGCTACTTTCCCTGATTACAAACCACGCGTTGGCGCAAGCAAAAGCAGCGCCCCCACCGTACGCTCCACCAAGTTTGGCGATGGCTATGAGCAGCGCGTGCGGTTTGGCCTCAACCAAGACCCCAAAGAATGGACACTGGAGTGGAATGTAACCGAGGAAGTAGCCGATGAAATTGAAACCTTCCTAGAAGCCCGCGCTGGTGCCGAGTCATTTGACTGGACACCACCTGATACCAGCACCAGCTACAAGTGGGTATGCAGCGAATGGCAAAAAGCAATAGATGAACCATTCCGCGCTGTTATCCGAGCCACGTTTAAACAAGTGTTTGAACCTTAGACTGATGCAGCCACTACCGCTGACATAATGGCAGTTACTGTCTTGTCCGGTACGTCCGGTGCCCTTTATTACAAGCCTGCTGGCACCACCGGATCGTTTCCTGAAACCGGCGTCAACGCCAGCACTGATGTAATTACAGTTCAGCAATACCTCAATCTAAAAGCTGGCGATCCAGTCAAGTTTCGCATCGTTAACAGCCAGACCGGCGAAGCTGGCACTGGCACGCTGCCTGCTCCTATCTCAGCGGCTACCACTTACTACGTCTTGACCTACACCGCCGCCACTGGTGCGCTGACGGTTTCGACGGCTGCTGGCGGCACTATCCTTGCGATTACTGATGATGGCACTGCCGTAGCATTTAACGAGTTTGAGGTGTACTACGCCGACTACGCCGCTGTTGGGCAGGTGCAGTTATGGTCGCTTGAAATCAGCCGCGCTGACATCGACGTAACCACCATCGGTCAGGTTGTCGGGCAGCTCGCGCCATTCCGTTCTTATATTCCTGGTTTTGCTGATGGCGCCGGCACTGCTACCGTTTATGTCACCAACGAAGATGCGGCACTGTCTAACCGCATGGTTGAGGATGTGCTACAGCGGCAACAAGTTGGTTGCGGCTTCAAACTATATACCGACCAAGGCGCCACTGAAGACTTCAGCCGCAGCATCACCATGGATGCTGTGCTGCTTAGCGCCAGCTTGAACATCAACCCAGACGATGCTCAGCAGGTAGAGATCACGTTTCGTCCGGGCGGTGCTCCTACGTTTGACTTCAACTCTTCTCCGGGCGGCGGCGGCGGTGGGGGCGAAACCAGCTATTATGGGGACTGGATCGCCCAAACCTACGGGTTTGAGACCGACATCTACCCCTCCTGGTGGGCATCTTGAATCATGGCTGCACCAAACCTTAAAACCCCAACGACGATCACCGGCAAAACCGTGGGTTACGCCGTGACCGCCTCACTGGCTGCTGCGCTCAGCAACGGCGCCAGCTCCGGCAAGGTGCTGAAGATCAACAGCGTCTACTGCGCCAACGTGGACGGAGCTGCTGCTGCTGATATCAGCCTGGAGCACTACAACGGCACCACCGGCTTCAAGATTGCCAACACCATCACCGTGCCTGCTGATGCCACGCAGGTGCTGGTAACCCGCGAGGCTTACATCTACCTAGAAGAAGGCCACAGCCTCCGCGCAGTAGCCAGCGCCGCCAGCGACCTAGAGCTGGTGATTTCGTATGAGGACATCAGCTAATGCTGGGCTTTAACGGCGGATTGATGGGTGTACGCAAGGTGCCGACCACTGGCTCGGCATCAGGGCTGTGGTTTCAGAATGAGCAGAGCGTGGCGAAGCGGGCGGGGATTTGGCCAAACGTTGCATCAGACCCCATGCCAGGGCTGTCACCTATTTTCTGGTATGACTTCGCTGATGAAGCGACCGTAACCACGTCGGGTGGACAGATCACCCAAATCACAGACAAAGGAAGTGCAAACCGCACGTTAACAAAAAGTGCAACCGGCCCCACTTACGCGACAACTATCAATGGGAAAAAGGTATCGGACTGGGGAACGTCTACGCATTCCAATTATCTACGCAACACATCAGCAACATCGTTTAACATTGCAGAACTATACATTGTTGCAGACAGCAGCGACACCGGCAGTTTTGCGGCTGGCTATTCCGGCTTAGTGACAAGCCTAACAGGCACAGACATTTTTGTAAATGGCGGCGGAACAGGATTTGAAGCAGGATATGGGCTGTTCAACAGGATTTTCCTAAACGGAGGAACGACTGATCGCTTTAGCAACGTTTTTTCTGAAATTGAAAGCCCTTGCATTCTTAGAGTCGCAAACAGCTCCGGCACCGCAACTACTTCAACCGATGGCTTTCAGATTGCTTTGGATAGAAGCAATGTATCGCGAGGCTGGCGAGGCTTGATTGCCGAAGTTATTTGTTTCTCGTCGGTATTGGGTTCTCAGGATCGAACAAATTTACAGAGCTGGCTTGGCTCCAAGTGGGACATCACACTAGTCTGACCCGTCCTAGACTGACTCCAACGCAGGTACATCATGGCTTCCCTGATCTACAACTCAGCCATTGACGACATGACCCGTGGCGCGTAGCCGAGACGCGGTAGCATTATGAACCTTGACATGGCTGTCCCCTACACTACGCATATGAGGCTTAAGCGATGGCCGTACCTGTTTCCGAGCTACAAAAGGTTGCACCTAGCTCCGTCATTGAGCTGTTTCAGTTAGAGCTTAATTCGGCGCAGCATGGCGTTAACGAGACTTACTATTTCCACGCTGGCGTTAATGCTGATGATAGCGGCAACATCCTATGGGACGGGCAAGAGTATATCCGCTATCCAATCGAGGCGACAGATTTTGCTTACAACGGCACCGGTCAATTGCCACGCCCCAAAATGCGTGTCAGCAATATCTTTGGCACAATAACAGCAATTATGCTGTCACTACCCGATGGGTTACTTGGCGCTAAGGTTACTCGCATTCGCACGTTAGCCCGTTACATTGACGCGGTTAATTTTCCGGGTGGCGTTAATCCATTCGGAACACCAGACCCGACCGCTGAGTTTCCGCGTGAGATCTACTACGTCGACCGCAAGTCAACAGAAACTCGTGATGTAGTTGAATTTGAACTTGCGGCAGTGTTTGACCTTGCCGGCATTCAAGCCCCCAAACGGCAGTGCATCGCCAACATCTGCCAATGGGTCTACCGCTCAGCAGAATGCAGCTATACGGGGAGCAGCTATTTTAATGAAAACGACAATCCCGTTGGCACATTAGGCGCTGATGTATGTGGCAAGCGGCTTAGTAGCTGCAAGAAGCGTTTCGGGGAGTTTGGCATATTACCATTTGGCAGCTTCCCCGGCATCGGCACCTTCTTCTCATGACCTGGCAAGCGGACGCATTAGAACACGCAAAAGCCGAAGACCCGCGTGAATCCTGTGGGTTGCTGGTTGTGATCAAAGGCCGCAAGCGGTATCGACCATGCAAAAACCTAGCCGCTAGCCCAAATGAGATGTTTATCCTTGACCCACTGGATTGGGCAACAGCAGAAGATGCAGGGGAAATCACAGCAATTGTGCATTCGCATCCTGTTACGCCGCCGTCACCATCACCAGCAGACCGCACAAGTTGTGAGCTAAGCGGGCTGCCATGGCATATCGTCAACCCTAAAACCGAGGCATGGGACGAATGCATACCATGCGGCTACAAGGCACCGTTGGCTGGCCGTGAGTGGGTATGGGCTGTGCATGATTGCTGGACGCTTGTCCGCGACTGGTATACCGAAAATGGCATCATGCTGCGTGATTGGGAGCGCCCCAACAATCCTGATGACTTCTTAGCAGATCCAATGTTTGATCGCTGCTGGCGCGATACAGGATTCCGCGAGCTTGACGAAGATGAACCATTGATGCCTAGCGATGCACTACTGATGAGCATCGGCGGAGACGGCTTGAATCATGTTGCAATTTATCTTGGCGACCAGTTGGTGCTGCATCATCTTGAGGGTCGCCTTAGCAGCCGTGACCTTTATGGCGGTTGGCTACTAAAATGTACTGGTAGGAGGTTGCGTCATGCTGCGTAAGATCAAGCTATACGGCGCCCTCGCTAAGTTCATCGGTCATCGCGTACTAGAAGCTGACGTAGCCACTGCCGCCGAGGCGGTGCGTTTCCTGCTGGCCAACTGGCCTGAGCTAGAAGCACACATGAACGACCAGCACTACCGCGTCAGCATCGGCACCTACGACCTCGACCTAGAAGAACTGCATCACCCGGCTGGTGCGGCACCTATCAGCTTTGTGCCAGTGGTGGCAGGCGCCGGTGCAGCAGGGCGGATTATCCTAGGCGCAGCTTTGATTATCGGCGCCTTTTTTACCGGCGGCGCAACCATTGGATTGCTAGGCTTGGCCGCTCCTATTGCGGTAAGCACTGTTCTGTTAGGCATTGGCGCCAGCCTGGTTCTTGGCGGCGTGGCTCAATTGCTAACGCCAGTGCCTAAAGTCCCCAAGGGAGTTAACAACTCTGGCAAAGATACAGACGATGACCCCCGCAAATCGTATAGTTTTAGCGGCATTCAAAATACCAGTCGCCAGGGCGTACCGGTGCCAATTGTTTACGGTGAAACTGTTGTTGGTGCTGTGACAATTTCAGCAGGTATCGACACTGTGCAGGTGGCAGGATGACAAAAATTGTCGGCGCCGGCAAAAAGAAATCACCCGCTAGCAGGCAATCTGCGCCTTCGCCGCCGCGTACGCCAACGGTAGAACAGGACAGCTTGCAGTCCAGCCAGTATGTCACCATCTTGGATCTCCTAAGCGAAGGAGAAATTCAAGGTTTGAAAAATGGACTGCAATCAATTTTTCTAGACAACACGCCGATCCAGAATCCAAACGGCACTCTTAATTTTCAGAATGTCACAATCTACGATCGCAATGGTACGCAAAACCAAGACATAATTCCTATAGCTTCGGACATTGAAGACGAAAGGCCGGTCAACGTTAATGTTTTGCAGGCGGTTCCTATTGTAAGAACAATTACCGACACGAATGTTAACGCAGCTCGGGTAACGATCACGGTGCCGCAGTTGCAGGAGTTTACAAGCCAAGGCGATATTTTTGGCACAGATGTTAGACTTCAGATTGCAGTTCAATACAACGGCGGTGGCTTTACAACAGTCATCGACGACACAATTGCCGGGCGCACACCAGACGCATACCAGCGTGATTACCTAGTTTCTATTGCCGGCGCGTTTCCTGTAGAGATTCGCGTTACGCGAGTCACGCCAGACAGTGCAGATCCGAATCTGCAAAATGCTTTTAACTGGACATCCTACACTGAAATTATCTACGCTAAACTGCGCTACCCCAATAGTGCGTTGGTAGGGCTGCGAGTAGATGCAGAGCAGTTTAACTCTGTACCAGAAAGATCCTATCTGATACGCGGCATCAAAGTACGAATCCCAAACAACGCAACTGTAGATTCCACTAATGGCCGACTGACATATGCCGGAGTATGGAACGGCACGTTTGGTGCCGCACAGTGGACCAGCGATCCAGCCTGGATTCTGTTTGATTTGTTGACCAGCACTAGGTACGGATTCGGTAACCACATCCAAGCATCGCAGCTTGATAAGTTTGCATTTTTCAGTGCATCCCAGTATGCGTCTGCGCTGGTGCCAAATGGCTTTGGCGGCCAAGAGCCTAGATTCTCCTGTAATGTCAATATCCAAACTAAAGAAGAAGCGTACAAATTAATCAACGACATGTGCTCTGTGTTTAGAGCCATGCCGTTTTACAGCATCGGCAGCCTTACGCTATCGCAAGATCGACCGGCTGACTCATCGTATTTATTTACGCTTGCTAATGTTAGCGAAAAAGGCTTTGGCTATAGCGGTAGCAGCTTGAAGAATCGGCCTAATGTTGCCGTAGTTAGTTACCTTGACATTCCAAGCCGTGACATTGCCTATGAAGTGGTTGAGGACTATGAAGCCATTGCTAAATACGGAGTAGTTACAACTGAAGTTTCTGCATTTGCCTGTACTTCACGCGGGCAGGCATCACGCATTGGCGAATGGCTCCTGTATTCCGAGCGGTATGAAGGCGAAACCTGCACGTTTACTGCATCCATTGATGCCGGGGTGCAAGTGCGGCCTGGGCAGATTATTGACATCAGCGATCCAATGCGGGCTGGAAGTCGACGTGGTGGCCGAATTACGACTGCAACTACCACTGCAATTACCGTAGACAATAGCGATGGGCTGCCAGTGTCAGGCGGTAATTTGTCGGTGATCTTGCCCAGCGGCACAGTTGAAAGCCGCGCTGTAAGCAGTCGCAGCGGGTCTGTTATTACAGTTTCAGCAGCATTTACAGCCGCGCCAAATGCGAATAGCGTATGGATTTACCAAACAGATGATATTCAAACTAGCCAGTGGCGTGTAATTGCTGTAAGCGAGCAAGATGGCAGTCAATATGCGGTCACTGCACTATCTTACGACGCTAGCAAATATGACTACATTGAGCGCGGACATCCGCTCATGCCACGCGATATTACCAACCTTAATGTAATACCACCGTCACCAACAAACCTAACGGCAACTGAAGTTATTTATGAAAACAATGGCCGAGTCCTAGTTAAAATTATTGTCAGCTGGCAGCGCGTTAATGCCGTCAATCAATACAAGATTCGTTACAGAGAGCGGTTTGGTAATTGGAAAAGTTTTACGTTAGAACGCAATGATTATGAAATTCTAGACACCGCTAATACTCAGTACGAAATACAAGTTTACAGCTTAAATGCTGCGCTACAGCAATCTGTAGAACCTGCAAATCTGCTATTCCAAGCAGTCGGCAAAACCGCAGTGCCAGGGGATGTTCAAGACCTATCAATCGAATCAATCAGCGCCAACAGCGCTCGTTTGAGGTGGGCACCCACTGCTGATATTGACGTAAGGATTGGCGGTCGCGTACACATCCGTCATAGCAACCTTATCGATGGCACCGGCACATGGAGCAATAGCGTTGACTTGATTCCCGCAATTGCGGGCTACAACACCGAAGCCATCGTGCCATTGGTCGAAGGTGAAATCATCGTCAAGTTTGAAGACGACGGTGGCCGCCAGTCAATTGGCGAAACCAGCGTCATCATGGATTTTCCAGATGCACTGGGGCCGTTTCTGGTTCAAGCACGCCGCGAAGATGCCGATGTGCCGCCGTATCAAGGCAACAAAACAAATGTTTTTTATAGCGATGACCTAGACGGTCTAACGCTTGACGGCAGTGCATTATTTGATTCCATTGCTGACGTAGATCCAATATCCTCATTTGATTATATGGGCGATATACTGGCCAGCGGCGAATATGAGTTTTTAAATACGCTTGACCTTGAAGATGTTTACGCTTTGGATTTGCAAAGATATTTTGTCACCAATAGCTTTTACCCTAACGGTGCAATCGATAGCTTGCTTGACCTAATTGATCTATGGGATGACTTTGATGGTGGCATCATTGACCAAGTAAACGCTAAATTGTATCTAAGGCATACAAACGACAACCCGAGCGGTTCGCCTACCTACACGGCATGGCAAGAGTTTGTAAACGGCACATTCAAAGGTCGTGCATTCCAATTCAAAGCTGAGCTGCAATCTTTTAATGTTTCGCAAAACATTGTCGTTGACCAGTTGGGCTATACAGCAACCTTCCAGCGTCGTCAAGAGCAAAGCTCTGGTCCAGTATCCAGCGGCGCCGGCACCGCGACCGTGGCTTACGATTATCCATTTTTCACTGGCACCGCAACGCTTGGCGGCTTGAACGTCACCAGGCCATCGGTTGGGATTGTGGCGCAAGACATGAACAGCGGTGATTACTTTCGCGTCACCAACAGCACAGGGCCTAGCTTCCAAGTCACGTTTTTTGATAGCAGCAACACACCCGTAAGCAGGAATTTCATGTGGTCTGCTGTAGGATACGGGAAAGGAGCGTAACTTCAGATGGCTCAAGCGGATTATGTGGTAGCCAATGGTACAGGCGCTGCTGTACGCAGTGACCTGAACGGCCAGCTTGCCGCGATCGTCAGTAACAACAGCGGCGTAACCGAACCGGCAACGATGTATGCTTACCAGTGGTGGGCAGACACAACGACGGGACTACTTAAGATCCGCAACGCTGCAAATAATGCGTGGATCACGCTGCGGGAGCTGGATGGAACGCTGCTGATGGAGAATGGCACGGCCGCATCGCCGGGGCTGTCGTTTGCGTCTGACCTTGACACTGGCCTTTTCAGCGCTGGCACTAATGCCATTGGCGTTGCCACCAATGGCGTCGAGCGCGTTGAGTTTGGCACCAGCGAAGTGGTGTTCAATGATGGCGGCGCCAACTGCGACTTTCGCATTGAAGGCGACACCAACACCAATTTGTTTTTTGTTGATGCCTCGGCAGACACTGTTGAGATAAACGGCGATGTAACGATCACCGACAAAATCATTCACAGCGGCGACACCAACACAGCGATCCGATTCCCTGCTGCGGATACTGTTTCAATTGAAACCGATGGCTCCGAACGCGCCCGCATCGACCCCAATGGCAGGCTGCTGGTAGGGACGACTAGCGCGCAGGGAACGAATGCCTTACAAATTGAGCAATCCAGTGGGGGCTTTATTAGTCTCCGTCGCGCTGAAGCCGCTACTGCTATTACTGACGGCGAAGATCTCGGGGCCATTGAGTTCCAAGATAATGCTGGCGGTGTTTATGCCCGCATACTTGGTGAGGCGGACGGCACGGCAGGGGCCAGCGACTACCCAGGAAGGCTTGTACTGGCCACCACAGCCGACGGGGCGAGTTCTCCGACGGAGCGGATGAGGATTAGTAGTGGGGCTGTCTATGTCAATACAACTACCAATTTCCCTGGCGCAGGGAACACTGCTACTGGCTTAATGATTGAAGCCGTTGCAACTGGCTGCACTCTTTTTAGTAATAGAAGTGACCAGCCGTCACTGTACGCAGGACGCAACTCAGATGGAGTAGCAGCTTATTTCACAAGAGGCGGCATTAATGTCGGAAGTATTTCAGTAACTGCAACGACCGCAGCATTTAATAATTTATCTGATTACAGGGTGAAAGAACACGTCGTTCCCATTACGAATGCAATTTCCAGGCTGCAATCATTAAAGCCCAGCAGATTTAACTTTGTTATAAATCCAGGGCAGACTGTTGACGGCTTCATCGCCCACGAAGCTCAGGACGTGGTGCCTGAGGCCGTCACCGGAACCAAAGATGCAGTTGATGAAGACGGCAACCCCGTCTACCAAGGCATCGACCAGTCCAAGCTGGTGCCTCTGCTGACGGCTGCGTTGCAGGAAGCTATTGGTGAAATTGAATCGCTGAAGGCTCGCGTTGTAGCACTTGAGCCATGACCGTCCGCGCTAAAACCGGCACAGCCTCACTGCAACACCAGCCGGGCAAGCCTAAACTTACCCGCCAAGGCAATGGCGCCCGCAGTAAGCCCAGCCATGGCCGCAAGCTTAATCGCGGCCAAGGAAAATAGGTAGACTCACTAAGTAGCTCACTGCCGCAATGATCGAACTTATTGCCGCAGTAGCAGGCGCCTCAATCACAGTGGCGGCTATGGGTGCCATGGGCTTCAGCAGACGCAACGATGAAGCCCGCGATGCCGTGATACGCCTAACCAGCGCCGTCGAGTCAATTTCTGTTCAGCTACAAATACTCCATACCGACATCAAAGACGAGCGCAAAGAAACCTTCGGCCGCCTAAATGGCGTCGAGCATCGAGTCACCAAGCTAGAAGCCAGCGGCGTCTGGGACGGCCGCAACAGGCGCCAATGACTACCACGCCCACTGAACGCAGCTACCTAATCCGATGCCTAGTGGCACTGCTGGCCACCGGCATCACCATCGGCGGCATTGACCTTGCGGTGTGTCGATTCCGCACACCAGCCAACTGCGACCCGCAGTCATCCGCCGTTTATGCTGCGGTAGGTGCAGCCGCCGGCTGGATCGGCGGTTTGCTCGTCCCCACAAAACCATGACCAAGATATTCCACACCATCGCATTAGAGCTGGGCCGCGTGGCACTGCGCCTTGCCGCTGATCGAGCCCTTCGCAAGGAACTGCCTGGCATCTTTGCCAAGCTTGACCTAGAACTGCCTTACATGTTGGCAAGCAGGGCTAAGCCGCCTGAAGTGCAGGCGGTAGTGACTGACATCATTGAAGAGAAGATCGGCCACAAAGCAACCGCCACCCAAGTAAGCGCCATCCTTGGCCTCTACGATCCAGTCAAAGCAGCGATCCGCAACATCAAGCGATGAGCAGCATTAAGCCTAGCGACCTGTTCCGCTACTACAAGGCGCTGCCACATCAAATGGCGGGCATTGTTGAATTAGAAGAGCAGCTATTAAAGCGTGTGCCTGATCTCTTTAATAGGGATCAGGAGTGGTTTAAGACATGGAGCCAAGCTGGTAAGCAGCCAGATCCACCGGCATGGTTTGACCCTGCGCGCAAAATTGTCGCTGAGTTTGAAGGATGCCGCCTTGAACCGTACTTATGCGCCGCTGGCATTCCTACGCTTGGCTATGGCCGAACTGGCAAGGATATTACTTTTGACACCAAGCGGATCAGCCAATCACAAGCAGATCAGTGGCTCGCCGAGGATCTACAACGCTTTGCAGATGGCATCCACCGCCTGCTACCCGGCAGCAATCTATGGAGTGCTAACCAGCAAGCGGCGCTGATCTCATGGGCATTTAACGTAGGGCTTGGCGCGGTTGAATCCAGCACGTTGCGTAAGCGGCTGCTAGCTGGTGAATCAGGCGTTATCGTCATTCCGCAGGAGCTGCCCAAGTGGGATAAAGCCAACGGCAAGCCTCTGCCAGGGCTTACACGCCGTCGCTCTGCTGAAGTTGCTTTATTTGCTGGCAAGCAGCCATTGCAGCAATCAGCGCCGCGCTTTACCCCGGCGTCGCCGTTTACTGCGCTCATTACACCGCATATCACTTACGGTGAGGTTTGCGTTAATGAAGAGCGCAGGCGTTTTATTAGTCAAGCTCAGTGTGACATCTGCACTGAATTGTGCATCTTTATCGAGAAAGCCCGCGCTCAATTCGGTAACAAGCCAGTCGTTATTACTAGCGGGCATAGGCCAAAAAATGTGAACCAAGCAGTTGGTGGAGCCAGCAATAGCGAGCATCTTTATGAACCAGGATGCGGCGCCATTGACTTTTTCATTAGCGGAGTACCCGTAAAGGCCGTGCAAGATTGGTGCGATGCTAAGTGGCCTTTTTCACTTGGCTACGGTGCAGCCAAAGGGTTTATCCATCTTGGCATTCGTGCTGGTCGCCCGCGTGTGCGTTGGAATTATTGATCATCTGATGATAAAACACCTTTGCTTGCCATTCTTGATGGTGTTCTTTACATATCCCATTAGCGCATACGCGCCATATAGCGCCGATATGTTCAATGGTTGCAGTTGCCAAGTGGGGTGCCATGGAGTTCTTTTCCTTTGTTGAGCATCATCCGCAATCTAAACAATGCCATGCGTTCAATTTGCTGTACCCGTGATGGCGCAACACCAAACTTTGCGGCAATCTCAGCCCACGTTAGCGGCTCTTGCAGCCTACGACTGCGAAGGACAAACTTAGAGCGCTCGTCTAAATACTTATCAATTAGCTCTAGCATTTCTTCCGCTTGATGGCTGATGCTAAGTTCATCCATATCAATCAATGACTTAGGGTCAGCGATCATATCAATCAGCGATAATGTTTCACTTGCTGCTGATATTGCATCCAAGCTATGCACTGCATGACTGCGGCGCAATGCATCGTGGATAGTATTTATGTCAACGCCGATATGCTCTGCTACTTCTATTAGTGTCGGTGTGCGGCCAATGCGCTGCCCTAGGTCTGATGTAGTACGAGCTATCTTTGACAGCAAGTCATGCAACCCAGTCGGTAATCTAATCATCGCATCGCTTTGCGATAATGCACGTTGGATGCCTTGCTTTATCCACCAGTAGGCATAGGTTGAAAACTTATAGCCGCGTGATGAATCAAATAATTCAACCGCTCTGGCAAGCCCGATATTACCCTCTTGGATGAGGTCCATTATTTCAAGTGACTTGCGCCTTCGGTTTTCATACTTCTTTGCTACATGCACCACTAGCTGTAGGTTGCATTGCATAAACCGCTCACGCGCGCGCAGGCCGCTGCGTAATAGCCGCTGCTCTGCATCTGTCAACGGTCGCTCTAGCTGCTGTAATTCACGCATCTTGGCGATACGTCTGCCGTATTGGATCTCCTGGTCCACTGTGAGCAATGGATACCGTGCAATCTCGTTAAGGTAGCTTTTGAATGATGGGGACATGATGAATCCATTAGTTCATACAATGGAAGCACAGTTCCATGGCGCAGCCAATGCAAGTGCATTACGAGCATTGCACGCCAAGGGTGATTGGAATGGCTTGCTGGAATATGCGCTGCTGCTAGTTGAGCTAGAAGCAAGCCAGCGGTCGCAAATCCAATGGTTAGCCCGTGAGGCTTGTGGTGGCATAGGCCGCACAGGAAGTAGCGAAGAACCCGCCAGCCTCGGGGATCTCCATGGTGCATGACCTTACGTTGCACCAATGAACGCAGGTGCCGCAATGCGAGCGGTGTGGAGCGCCTGTAGTGTCCAGCCAGTTTGGTAGTGGTGTAGCGTCTAGCTCAGATGCAGTAGGTGGCGGAATGTGTCTCCAGTTCTTGTAGATCACTGCATTGCGCAGCGTTTGTGTCCCTACACCCCACCTTCTAGCAAGTTGCGGCAATGTCCCAACTGGGCCTTTCATTACATAGATGCGAGCAAGGCGCACTTGCTCTTCAGTTAGCCGAGCGTTGTAGCATTTTTCACCGCGTTCTATTGCCGGTTTCATGTGTGGTTCCAATGGCGGATTACGCCAGCAACTATGAATGTGTTAGTGGTTAGGTAACTGCCAAGAATGGCAAGGCGCACCAGAGCCACCCGATCAGCGATGCGGGGGTTAGGATGCGCCTTCTCGCCTAGGGCTTTGGCTAGGACGCGCCAGTGGGTCACTGGGCCTCCAGCTCGTTTGCGATGGCATCCAGATCGTTTGCAGCAGCCCGCAGAGCGGCGGCAATGCACTGCTTGTAAACCGGATCGTTTACAACATTGAAGTTGCCATTGGTGGCGGCAACCATGATTGCCTGCGCGGCGGGGGATAGCGGTTGGTCAGTCATTTGGCAGGGCCTCGAAGGTGGGTAGGACGTTGGCGGGGAGCCAGTGTGTGTAGATCAGGGAGTCGTCGGAACCGCGGCTGCTACTTGCCCATTTGGGATTAAGCAAGATCCAACCATCAGGGAAAATGAAGTCATCTTCCTTGTGGCCGGGGTGCCACCACCAGCACCAACCTTCCGCATCGCACTCCTCAGGGTCCGGCAGCCGCTTGCTCACCGGCACCGGCTGGATGGCGGGTGTGCCCCAGCGGGTAATGGCATACGCCGCCGCTCGGAACACTTTTGGCGCGTGCCATTCGGGCTTGTGAATAATGGTGTCTGGGCCTGGGTAGTTGCGGCAGAACCAGCCTGAAAAATTGGCCAACGCCTCATCCGTCACCCCCACCGGCACCGGCTGGATGGCGGGTGTGCCCCAGCGGGCAAGAGCTTCCGCAATAGCGTTTTCAAAGCCAACCTGTGAACCTTCGCCCATGTGGCGATAGAACAGTTCAGTTACGTCATCATCCGTTGGCGCCACCGGCTCGGGCTGGGCTAGGGCGGCGCGGGCGCGTTCAATCAGTTCTTGAATAACTTTGGGCCTTCTGCCGTCCCAAGTGTATTCAAGTGTCGTCGTTAGCTCTTCGCACAGGGCGCGGAAGTCGGTGCTAGTCATTGCCATTACCCTCCTGGTTAATAGTGTTGGCGGGATCGTCGCGGTCTATGGCAATCAGCCGGTCCATCTTGTCGCCCTGGTAAGGTTGCTGCGCAGCCTCTAGCGCCTCGATGCGGGCGCGGAGTTCAAGCAGGGCTGTGGATTCGGCGCTGCCTAGCGTCTGGCCTTGGCGTTGCAGCAACTTCCACTGCTCAGGCGTGGCGCGGTGCTGGCTAGTCATCGAGGGACTCCAGGGCGCGGCGGATTGCATCGGTAGTGAACGCTGATCCAGGTGTGTCATGCAACTCGTCCAGGATCTCTTCCAGCTCAGTTAGCGCCTGCTCCTTCAAGCTCGGCGGCTTGGCGCGGCGCATTGAACGCAGCCAGTTGGCAAGCCCGTTGCCGTACATCGTGTTGATGTTGGCAATACACGCCTCCAGCTCCTGGTCGGCGCCCCATTGGGCGGATTGGGTGGCGACGTTCTGGAGCCGGTTGGTCGTGATGGTGATGGACGCCTGCTCAAGCAGACCCCACGGGTAGTCCAACCACTGTTGTACTAGCTCTGGCGGTGGGGTGATGGGGTGTTCAGTATTCACTTACGGCCTCAAACAACTTGGCTAGCTCGATCACATGCTTGGCGAAGGCAACGTGGGTCATAGTCGCTTGGGCGGTAGGTGGGCGCTTGTAAGAGTCGAGCCACCAGTCGTGGAAGGCGGCTTCAATTGAGGTAGCGTTCATCAGAAAGCAACCTCGTCACTGGATTGTGCGGCGCGTGGCAAAAACTCAAACCGCTGCACGCTCATGATGTGCTTGCTGCGCTTGGAGCCGGTTTCTTTATCAGCCCATTCCTGGCGGCGGACGTTGCCGGTTACAAAGATGCTGTCGCCTTTCTTGCAGCGGTCAACTACTACCTCAGCAGACTTACCCCAGATCTCAATGTCAATTGCATTGTTGATCCAGTTGCCGTCTTTATCCTTGCCTTCTTGGATGCCACCTGCAAAGTTAGCGACCATGGTGCCGCTATCGAATGTGCGCAGTGCAGGCTCAGTGATGATGCGAATGATGCCGGATGCGTAAAGGCTCATGTCAGTGGTGTAATGGAATTGGATTCTTCAAATGCCAGCACTTGCGCTAGCGGATACCGCACCCGTGGCGTACCAGCAGGAAAGCCAATGCGCGGGATGGTGTAGTACCTAGGGCCGATGCCGCGTGCGCGTTGGTTTTTGATGGCTGCTGGTTGCAGCCCCCAACGCGCTGCTAACTGGTCAGTGCTTAGGTACGGCTCAGTCATCAAATGGGTCCTCTTCAGCAGTGGTAAAGCTGGCCTCCTTATCCAGCGCAAGCGCTAGCAGGATCTCCTGCTGCTCAGTGGATAGGTCACCCTTACGGGCTTCCATGCGCTCGGTCACCTTGGCGAGGGCTTCCATATTGGTTGCCTTTGCAATGGCAGCCTTGCCAGCCGTAAACACCTTGTCATCGCCGGCTGGCAGCGCTGGTGCTGGTGTGCTGGTGACCGTAACAGGCTCGACAGCCTGCTCCATTTCATCGCTGCTGTAGACGCCGCTTAGGTCTGCAGGGAACGCCTTACGGAGTGCGAGTGCTTCGCTGCACTTAGCAATCATGGTGGCGCCCATTTTGGTCCACAACCCTTGGCCGGCGTTGTAGTCAGCAAAGCGGGCAACACCTGTGAACGGATGGCTAGCACCTTTGCGCCAGATGGTGGTCTTGGCGGCGGCAGGTGGCTTACTGCCAAGCCATACATCAGTCCACTGGCCGTCATCACCGCACCAGAGCGTCTCGCTGCCGTCTAGTTGGCCGGTGCGCTCCGCAATGCTGCGCAGGCCGTCGATGCCAGCTTGGATGGTCATCTTGCCGCCACGCTTGATGGCGTATATCTGCTTGCTGAACGGGTCAAGCCCTGTCCGCTGGCAGGCATAGGCAAATAGCCGTAGCTCATCACCGCTGCAGCCAGGCGCGATGGTGGTGCTGATCAGTTGGGCCTGCTCTGGTGTCCAGAGTGCTAGGGAGCTAGAAGTCATCGGAGGTGATAGTTGTGGTGCCGTAGAGCGCCCAGTTAGGCAGGCTCAGCGGTTGGATGGTGTTGCCGTAGCCAGGCCATTCAGCAATGGCGCGGCAGTCGGCGATGGTCTGCAGGTTGTTGCGGCGTTCCGCTTCACCATGCAGCGCTGCAGTCTCGTCTAGCTCGTAACAAGCGGTAGCGAATGGGTACTGCTTCTCGACTGCGATGAAAACAAACCGCTCAGCAAAGGTGCCGGCGAGGTAGTGGTTCTGCTGAACGTGGTACCGCCACTGCGCAACCGACTTAGCAACCCCCTTGGGGCTGGCATCAGTTGTGGTCTTGAGATCCACAATGGTGGTGCCGTTGTACCAGTCAGGGCGGCACTTGCAGCGCAGACCTGTTTGGATGTCATCCCACCAAAAGCTTTGCTCTGCCTTGCCGTCACGCAGCAGTGCTGCAGCAGCTTGATGGCTGCGCACACTGCCGGCCATTGCCATCGCCTGCTCCATCTCTGAAGCAGTGACGGCTTCGATACCGCCGGCTTCCATCTCAGCAGCCATCTCCTTTCCGGCCTTGGTATTACGCGGCAGGCAGATGCCGTAGCGCTTGCCAATCTCGTCGGGTTCCAGCACTGCGCAATGGGTCAAGCTGCCGAGCTTCATTGCAGCCGTCTGCACTGATGGCGGACGATCTGGTGCTAGGAAGCGGCTCCAGTAGTGGTAGGGGCTGTTGGCCACTGCATGGAGATGGCTGGCGCTGATGGCTGGGTCGGCGTGGTACTGCTCGTTAGTGATCATGACCTAGCCTCCCATTCACCGCACCAGTCGGCATCATCAGTGCCCGGCCAATAGGCAATGTGCTCTGTGTCGTCCACGTCGGCGTGGATCATTACAGATTGCGGCGCGTTGCGGCGGCATTCACCGCCGGGCTTTGACCATTTCAGCCAGTAGCGGCAGACGCTGCACATTGCACTGGTCGCAATTGGCAATTGATTCGCAGTCGCAAGATCTTGCCAATGCTTGGTTGGACGCCATCGTGCGCCAGCTCCTACTTGTTGCCAATTGACCTGAACGCATGAATTGCCTTCTGGGTATTTAGCAAGCTCGACGCGGCTTTCCTTGTCAGCGTCATCTCTAGTTGGTGGGCGGTCAACTACCCACTCGCGCGAGGTGGTCATGCTGCTACCCCACTGCGCATCTTTTGATGCAGCCTGCTGGCTACGCCGTAGGTGGCGACCATCTCAGGAAATGCAGCAAGGATGCGCCGCTTGTTGTTGGGGTCAGCGGCAAGGCCGGCATTGCCCATTGCTTGGTAGAAGCTGCCGGCGTATTTGCTGGCAGTAACGAAGGTCCAATAAACGTCAGATTCGCTCATGGCTTGAGGTTGGTATGACAGGCGGGATGGTTGTGGTGCGCTTGCACAGTGGCATCACGGCCACCGGCATAGCCAGCGGCGTAGATGGCAGCAAGCACCACCAATGCAGTGATGCGGTTAACCCAAGGGTTGCTGATCATGCGAGTACCTGACGGACGCGATAACGGGTGATGTTCATGTGCTCAGCAATGCGGCGCTGCGCCCAGCCGTAGCTGCGCAGCCGCTTAACGCGCTGCTCGGTGCTCTCAGTTGCCCATAGCAATACCAGCAGCGGCAGTAGCAGCAGCGCTAGTAACAGGGCGATGGTCGTAGCGGTCATGGTTCTCGGGTTGGGGTAATTAACGCCGGATTGGGTGCGGCTCCGGCAGGCCGCGTGGGTCAGACTGCAACCCAGCCTTGGTTGATCAGCGAGCGGTAGCAGTTGCGGGCGTTGCCGGTGAAGTGCTTACGGGTGCAGGCTTGGTACCAGGTTTGCGAGTTAGGGCCAAATCCCCAAGTAGTCATGACGACGTACTCGGCGCCAGCGGGCGTGAATGAAACGCGCTTCTCGATTTTGGCGTTCTCAAGGGTGAAGGTCATGGTTCTCGGGTTGGGATGGAAGCTCTCGCCTCCTGTCCCGGTATCCTACACCCTACGCCGCCCTCGTCAACCGTCAGCAGTCGTAATCCGTAACGCATCCTCAACGCTGCGGGCCACACCTGCGATGCCACCTGCTGACAGCACTGCATCGAGCCACTGCTGCTGCTCTGGCTTGACCCGGCCGGTAGGGGTCTTGACCTCAATGCTGGTGAAGACGGCCACCTGCTGACCCACCATCTCTGGGGTCACGGTGCGTATTGTCCAGCCGATTAGGTCAGCGCTGCCCTTGGCAAGGCCAAAGCTCACCGGGCGCCCATGCTGGTCCCGCAGCGTGCCGGTGTTATTGCGGAACAGCCTGGTAGCTCCGGTGCTGCAGGTCAGGCGGATGTGTTGCTGGATGGATTGCTCAGGCGCCATACCGTTTAGCCAGTCGCGCTTGGTAGACGCGTTCCGCCCATCCTCGCTTGTAGCCGCGCTGCTGCGCTAGCTCGCGCAGGTCGTCGAGGGATTGAGCGGTGCCTTGCTGGCGGCGCTGCTGCCGTTGCACCTCAACCAGCTCCCCCTCAACCTGCTGCAGCTCGCGCACCTCAGCGGCGAACGTATGGCCGCACTCACCGCACTGCTTAGCCTGGCTAGCCATTGCAGCAAAGCACTGCGGGCACACCTTGACCGATGGCGCCTTCTCCCGGTCACGCTTAGCTAGGCCCTCCAACGTCCACTCACGCGGTTCTAGGTGGTGGCCGAGGCGCAGCGTGTTGCCGACGTGATCCAGCACCACTGCAGCAGCCTTGCCGGGTGATGGCCGCAGGCAGCGACCGATCATCTGCAGATGCAGGCTGGTGCTAGCGGTAGGCCGCAACAGGATGCAGCCGCCGACGCTGGGCACGTCTACGCCTTCACCTATAAGTGCGCAGCTCGTCAGGATGCGTATGCGACCAGTACCTAGCGCTTGCAGCAGGTCACGGCGTTGCTCGCTGGTCATGCTGCCGTCGATGCTGGCGGCTGGGATGCCGGCACCCATGAACAGCCGTGCTACTGCCTCGGCATGTGCCACTGAGCAGCAGAAGGCGATCGCTGTCTGGCCGTCTAGGTGTTTGCGGTAGTGGCTCAGGCAGTCGCCCATGATCGTGCCGATACGGTGCTCAGCCTCACGGGTGTCGAAGTCACCCATCCGTTTGCGTAGGCCAGTGGTGTCAAACCCCGGCGGCGCCAGCACCCGTGCAGGCGCGAGGTAGCCGTTATCGGTTAGCCACGCAGCGCTAGGGCCTTCAACCATCGCCTGGTAATGCTCGCCAAGACCGCGACCGTCGAGCCTGATTGGGGTAGCAGTGACGCCGAGCAGATGCGCTTGGTGGAAGTGTTCCAGTGTGCGCGCCCAGGTGCCGGCATTGCTGTGGTGTGCTTCGTCGATGATCACCAACTGGAAGAAGTCACGCGGCAACTTATGCAGCCTGCGGGCCAAGGTCTGGATTGATGCCACCTGCACAGCTGCAGATAGGTCCATGGCGCGGTTAGCGGCGATCACACCATGCGGCATTGGCAAGCTGCGGCACGCTTGGTCCAGCAGCTCTTGCCTGTGTACCGCGATCAGCACGCGGTTACCTTTCTTGGCGGCAGCTTGGGCGATGTGGCTAAAGCAGACGGTCTTGCCAGCGCCGGTAGGCAGTACCGCCAGCACTTTGCGATGGCCTAGTTGGTATTGCAGGCGGATGGCGGTGATCAGCTCGGCTTGGTAGGGGCGGAGGTTCATCAGTCCATCCCCTCTATATCGAGCAATTCTGTTTGATCTGGAGTGCGCGTATCTTCTACCGCAATCTGCATATTCTTGATCGCTTGTTTGTAATACGACTCTTTTAGCTCGATGCCGATGCCACGGCGGCCAAGCTGCACAGCGCCGTATACCTCGCTGCCAACGCCCATGAACGGGGTCAGCACCGTTTCGCCAGGGTTGGACCGCAGGCATATGGCGCGGTCAATCACGTCCAGTTGCAGCGGGTGGACGTGTTTCTCATCATCAGGATCTTTGCCATCACGGAACGGCAGCACCCGCCCCATGTTGATGTCATCCCAAATAGACGAGGCGTAACGGCGCCAGATCCAATGGCTAAAGCGGTTTTCAGTTTGCTTGCCTTTCCATCCTTTGTACTTATGCAGCTCTACCGGGATAGGGCATTCGCCGGCGTAGTGGTCTAGCCCGGTTGGATGCGCAACTGGGATAGTATTCTCACCACTGCGCCGAAAGATCAACAAATAATCAGCACTTGCAACGCCTGCGTAAGCGCCATCATCAACAATTGTTTTATGCGCCAAGCTCTTTACCATTGTTCGGTTTCGCACCCACAACGGCTCTTTCCATATCGTATGGCGAGCCACAAAATGCCAGCCGTGCTGTTGATGCAATTCAATAATTTTGCCGGGTAAATCAATCAATGAATCTTTGCCGCTGTTGCCGCTTGATATATCAGTGCAATGCACAGCGGTTAAGCGGCCAGGCAATGTCAAGCGGTGCAGATCTTTGACTACAAAGCCGTAATGATCCATAAATTGATCATAGTCTTTGCAGTTGCTAATATCACGCTCGTTAGAGCTGTAAACATACAGTCCAGCAAATGGCGGCGAGTAGATCGAGAAATGGACAGAAGCCGCCGGCAGGCTTTGCATTACTTCAATGCAGTCGCCGTTATAAATTGCATAGCGGTCAGTGATCATAGCCATGATGGAACCTCAATAGGATTGGTGTTGTATTCTTTGCGCTGGATGTCCAGCGAGTGATTCATTTCAGCAACAAGGCTGCCAAACATTTGCTCAGCCTGCCCGCGTTTGCGATGCAGGTTTTGCATGATTCGCCGTTCGCCTTCGGTCAAGATGATGTCAACTGTTACAGGTCGCTTTTGACCAAATCGCCAGCAGCGCCTAACCGACTGGTAATACTGCTCAAAGCTATGCGAAGGAAAATAAGTGATGTGGTTGCAGACTTGAAAGTTCAAGCCCCAAGCGCCAATCTTTGGCTTAGTGATTAGCACCCTTGATCGACCTTCCGCAAAATCAATCAACCGGCGCTCCTTGGCCTCATCTTTGTCCTTGCCGGATACCTGTATTGCGCCTGGTATCAGCCGCTCTAGCAGGTCGCCCTCTTCGTTCAAATGGCACCACACCAGCGCCGGCTGGCCAGTATCGGCAACCATGCTGGCCACTTGCTCGCATCGCTCCACAACCGTGCGTTTCTTTTCAGCGCGTTGCTCCCTTAGGTCTGTTGCTGGTATGGCAAACAGCATCCCCTCGGGAATGGTGCTGGTCTCAATCAAGTGGTCAATCTCATTCAGCGGCGGCAAAGTAAACCGGCCATCATCAAAGCCAAGGTCTGATGGCTGGCGGCAAGCCCTCGCCCAGCTTGTAACCCACCTCCAAAACGGCTGCTCAGCGTGACCCTTGAAGCGCCATTTGGGGGCCTCGCCGTACATGCGGCGGCTAGTCAAATTGTTCTGATCGTTCTTGAAGAACCGGGCGAGCATGTCCATGTGGCCCATGTAGCCAAGGGCTTCAGAGCTGGTGCCTAGTTCGATGAAGTCGTTAGGCGCAGCAGTGGCGGTGGCTAGTAGTCGGTAGGGCACCTTGCGCATGAAATCGGTGATCTCATTGCGGCGGGCGCCGTCGAAGCTCTTAAGGATGCTGCTCTCATCGCAGACCACGCCGGCAAAGTCAGCCGGTTTGAAATGCTCAAGCCGCTCGTAGTTGGTGATCACGATGCGGCCCGGCACGGTGCCATCGCTGCTGCGGTAACACTCAATGCCAAACTTTTCACCCTCGCGGATGGTCTGCGCAGCAACCGCTAAGGGGGTCAAGATCAGCACCGGCTTGCCAGTGTGTCGAGCCACGTTCTCAGCCCATGTGAGCTGCATAGCGGTTTTGCCTAGCCCGCAGTCGGCGAAGATCGCAGCGCGACCCTTGCGCACAGCCCAATCCACCAGCGATTGCTGAAAATCAAACAACTGGTCAGGCATAAACACCGGATCAAAACCGTGCGTCGCACCCTCATGTGTCTTTTGGTCAAGGAAGTCTTTGTAGGTCATGGCAGCCATCTGGCCTTGCCACCGTAGCAGCCGCTGCTACACTGTGCAAGCACCTAGCCCAGCACCGTGCGCTTAAGTCATCCAACCCATATACGACTAACACCAGACCAGTTGCAGCGCCTTGACTCATGGCGTGGTAATCGCATGAGTCGCGCCACTGCTATACGGCTACTACTGGAGCAGTCGCTTGACCTGCACCTAAACGGCATCCTGCCAGCCACTAAGCGATGAGCCTTACCGAAGAGCTTGCACGCCTACCCGATAGGTGGGGATATGTCGCTGTCGATGATCAAAAGCGTCCTTATCAGACCAAGTGGCAGGAGCGACCACTAGATAAAGATGGCTTGCAGGCTGAGCTAGAAGCTGGCAGCGCCAAGGCCATTGGCGTGTGCTGCGGTGTCCCATCTGGTGGTTTGCTGTTTCTTGATCACGATGGTCGCAGCGCTAGCACAATCCTCCGCGACTGGGGTTGCCCCATGTCGTCTATGCCGCGTAGCTGGACCGTCACCTCTGGCCGTGATGGCAGGTTTCAGGTCATCTACCGCGTACCGGAGCAGTACTGGCCAGACATCGCCACGCGCAAATACAAATCCGGCATCACCGACTCCGACAACAAGCCAGAGCAGATCGAACTCCGATGGACCGGTTGCCAGTCCGTTGTAGCTGGTGCGCACCCAACCACTACCGGCTACCACTGGGTTGCCAAATACAGCCCCGAAGACCTCGACCTAGCAGAAGCGCCGCTGTGCCTGATTGAGAAAATGCTCAAGCCAGTGGCTGAGCCGTTGCCATTGCTGGCGGCTTCTGATGACGCAGACCGTGCGCGCTCATACCTTGATGCGCTATCCAGCAGCCGCGCTGATGACTATGACGACTGGCTAAACGTTGGCATGGCGCTCCATAGCGTTGGTGATGACAGCCTCCTAATCGATTGGGAGCACTGGTCTGCGCAATCCGGCAAGCACAAGCCCAGCGACTGCCAGCGCAAGTGGAAGAGCTTCAAGAAGTCCGGCATCAGCCTTGGCACCCTTGGCGACATGGCCAAGAAAGACGGCTGGCGCTCGCAGCGCCGTGAACCTAGCCGCACCGTTGCCAGTGGGGCCAGCGATGGTGGGGGCGATAAGCCGCCGATCATCACCAAGCCGGAGAAGCTGGAAACCGCAGAGCTGTTGGCACTGCTGCGCAGCCAGGCTGATGAGATCCGCTACAACGTCTTCACCCAGCAAATCGAGATCAAAGGCAAGGTCGTTGACGGTGCCGACCGCTTCTACCTCAAGCTGGCTGAAATGGGTTACAAGGTTGGCAAGGAGCTAGCCATTGACTGCCTAGTCCAAGTCGCCAATGAAAACTTTTACAACCCAGTCACCGAGTACCTGCTCCATTGCGAGCAGCACGTTGAGCCGACCTACATCGATGGCCTAGCAACCGCGTACCTCAGGCCAGGTGATGGCGGCACCAGTATTTACGACGAGATGCTCAAGCGCACGCTTATCGGCGCTGTTGCCCGTGCTTTTGACCCTGGCTACAAGCACGACACCGCTTGCGTCATCATGGGCGATCAAGGCGCGTACAAGTCCAGTTTCTGGGGGTGCCTTGGCGGTCCGTTCTATTCCGATGCCTTAGGCGACATCAGCACCAAGGATGATGTAATGGTGCTGCACCGTTCCTGGATTATGGAATGGGCAGAGCTTGATCACATTACCAACCGCAAGCACGCCGGCCAAGTTAAGGCGTTCCTCTCGCAAGCGGTTGACCTACTTAGGGTTCCATACGGTAAAGCCGTTGAGGCATTTCCTCGCCGTGGCATTATTGTTGGCACCACCAACAAGACCGCTGGCTTCTTAGTTGATGAAACCGGAAACCGCCGCTTCTGGGTAATTCCTACAACTAAAACCCAGGTCGATCAAATTAACACCGCAACTCTGCTGATGGAGCGCGATGCGATTTGGTCTGCTGCTGTTCACGCATACCGCAACGGCGAAACTAATCGCCTCCCGCTTGCGATGGAGCTTGCAGTTCAGCAGGAAAATGATGCCTACATGATTGAATCACCATGGCGTTCAGCCATCCTTACCTACCTTGCTGATCGCCGTTCCATGGAGGTATTGACCTCTGAGGAGATCCTCGCCAAGGCCATCCAGAAGCCCATGGAGCGCCAGACCAAGGTGGACCAAATGCAGGTTGCATCCATCCTGAAAGAGCTTGGTTGGACCAAACACCGCGAATCATCCGGCAAGCGGCGTTGGTACTACCAGCTAGACGACCAACCTAGGGGCTAGACGGCGAAACGCCTTGCAGCGCAGCGTATCTCAGCCGCCTAACCTCACGACCGACCTACCTCCCCTTAAGAGTTACCCCGTACCTCCCCCTACCCCTCTATTTACTTATTTTATTTAAGAGGTTAGGTTGGTTAGACGGTCGGACAAAGCCAGTCATATCAAGGCGTCTAACCTCGTCCAACCTCTGAAGCGCCCATGCAAGAGATCAAAGTCCGTTTCGAGCCCGCTGACCTGACCGCTTTGGACCGCCAAGCGGCAGCATCAGGCACCAGCCGCTCAGCGTTCATTCGCAACAAAGCGTTAAGACCGCCGGTTGCACGGTTGACCACGGTGGAGTACCATGCGCTGGTTGCTGATGCAGTTAGCGCCATGCGCGGTGACTTGCCTCGGCTGCAGGTTGAATATCTCGTTGCTTATGTCATCACCAGACTTGATCAACATCAGCGCCAAGCAGTCGCCGGTCATCAACCGACTACATGACTGCATGACGCAAGCGATGGCATACGCCCATGCCATCCGCGACAATGCTCAAGATGACGGCGTGCCCATCCCCATGGAACTCGTCGCCAGCTTTCAAGACGATTACAACAACATCATCGCTGCACTCAATGAAGCTCACAACATCGCAAGCTGATTTAGACCATGCACTGCGCACCATTGCACCTGCAGTAGGCACGCGCAGCTCACACCCGATCCTTGACTGCTGCCTCATCACTGCTGGCGGTGGCAATGTCACCATCACCGGCTACAACCTTGACCTAGGCATCACGGTGACCATCCCAGCAGTGGTCAATACCGCTGGCGCTGTAGCGCTGCCGTATCGGCTCCTAGCTGGCCTTGTAAGCCGTATGGACGCCGGCGATGCCGTGGACATCACAGATGGCGCTGTGAGCGCTCCTGGTGGCTCCTATGGCCTTGCGGTGTCCGATGCTGCGGATTA
>Ga0315275_10000736_pt1 | contig 27288 bp, 15 predicted proteins | sample YL17G03_0_MG_FD_205557 | JGI IMG/M metagenome (GOLD analysis project Ga0315275, IMG submission 205557) | Sediment microbial communities from Yellowstone Lake, YNP, Wyoming, USA - YL17G03_0 | ecosystem: Environmental > Aquatic > Freshwater > Lake > Sediment | place: USA: Wyoming | collected...
GGAACGAAGGCGGCCTCCGATCCGAGGAGCTCTGCGACCTTCTTGCCTGCCTTCTGCTGGATCTCCCAGATCCAGGCGAAGTTGCCGTCCGCCTCCTCCCTGGCGGTCCTCGCCTCCTCCCAGATGATATGACCGCCCAGGAGGGTGTAGGTATCGAAGCAGTTAATGATTCTCTTAATTCCGAGTTCCTTATAGATGCCCATTCTCTCAACTCCTTATATCAGGATAAAAATATTCAAAAGCTTATATCATTTTTTTCGAAGCGTGGGAATTCCCGCCCTTGGCAACTGATCCGCACCGCCTATTTTAAAAGCTTTGCTTCAGCCTCGAGCCGGTCCCATGCCGTCACAAGCTCGGCAAGCCGCGCATAGAAATGGGGGCCAAAGGGCGGCGATGAGCGATCGACGGCCTCCAGGAACACCTGCAGGTCGAACAGGAAACGCCCGCCATAATTGACGCGGTCCTGCCCGATCTCGAGTTGCCAAGCGTGTATCTTTTCTTCCCAGGCTTTGGCCGCGCTTTGGCGGGAAGGATCCGCCTTGGCGCCGTTGCGCACAGCGGCCACCGCCGTATTGACCCGCTTCATCAGCGCCGTTGTGCCGGCAATCAGCCGGTCACGATCGACAAGTTCCGAGGGCGAGAGGCGCAAGCGCGGATCGACGACAACGGTCAATGGCTGTTCGAAGGTGCGATCGCCAACGACCAGCCGCGCCGAATATGTTCCGGGCGAAACGCGAGCTCCTCGGAAAATGCCATCGAACGCGCCGGGGACAACCGTTGTCGCCTCACGGCGCAAATTCCACATCACGCGGTTCAGCCCCTGGCGATAGACTTCGCCCTTGGCAGGTTCTAATTTGCAGACTATGCGGCCGTCGCCGTCGATGATCTCGATCCTGGCATCGTGCGTCTCGGCGTCGAGTTCGAAATCAATCGCGATTCCTGTCGGCGGCGCGGGCGTCGTCCCATATTCATACGGGTTGGGCCCCATGCCATCCTCAGCCTCGGGGAAGAGCAGATAGGCCTGACCCGGATGCAGCAGCCGGGGCCTAGCAGCGGCAGGATCGGCTTGCCGCAGCGGCGTAATGTTATCGAGCGCCCAGACGCCACGACCTGCCGTTGAGGCGACGAGATCGTCGCGGCGCACCACAAGGTCGGTGACCGGCGTGATAGGGGAATTGCCGCCGGCCGGCTGCCAGCTCGTCCCGTCGTCGTAGCTGAGGAACAGGCCGCGCTCCGTCCCGGCAAAGAGAAGGCCCTTGCGCACGGGATCCTCGCGGACAACTCTGGCAATCGTATCGGCCGGCAGGCCGGCACTCACCGTCGTCCAGCTCCGGCCGAAATCGTCCGTGCGCAGCACATGGGCTTCATAGTCGCCGAGTCTCATCCGGTTTACGACGACGAAAGCCCGGCCAGACGCGTGTGGGGATGCTTCGATCGAATCGATCTGGCCGTCCAGCAGGCTCTCTGGGGTCACATTCGTCCAGCCGGCACCGTCGCGCGTGACATGCACGTAGCCGTCGTTAGAACCTGCCCAGATAATCCGAGCATCACACGGCGACTGTGCAAGATATGAAATCGCGCCAAAATGGTTGATCAATTCGCCGTTAAAGGGGCCTCCCCCCGGCCCCTGCCTGGTGCGGTCGTTGCGGGTCAAATCGGGGCTGACGGCGGTCCAATTCTGGCCGCGATCAGTCGTCCGCATCACTTTCTGCGCGCCATGATAGACGGTCCCGGGATCATCCCACGAAACCAGCACCGGAGAGTTCACCGCATAGCGCAGGCTGAGATCGCGCGGGTAGGCACCCTCCGGAAATGCCAGTGACGGCGATATCCAACGCAAGGCGCCGGTCTGCCGATCATATTCGGTCAGTGTTCCGATTTCGCTTGAGGCATAAACAAAGCGCGTTTCGACCGGATGCGTTGCCACGAAGCCCGATTCACCACCGCCGACCGACGTCGGAGCGGCGCTGTCCACTCCGCCCCACGCCCGGTTCGAGGACATGGCTAAGGTCGTGTTGTCCTGCTGCGCCGCATAGACGAAATACGGCCAGGCGTTGTCCGCATGAATACGATAGAGCTGAGCCGTCGGCTGATTAGCGAGCGGGGACCAACTCACCCCGCCGTCCTTTGTGACCGTTGCGCCACCATCGCTGCCGACGATCATCGACTGAGGGTTGGCGGGATCAAGCCATAGGGCGTGGAAATCCCATCCCTTGATGTCCCAATAGCTAAACGTCTTGCCGCCGTCCACGGAGCGTACCGGGGGGTTCGCCAGGACATAGACGCCGTCCTTTGAACGAGGATCGGCCCAGATGTGCATATAGTACCAAGGTCTGGTGTGCACACGACGATCGGCATTCACAAAGCGCCAGGTTTCGCCCGCATCGTCGCTGCGATACAGGCCGCCGGAGCCCGGATCGGACTCGATGGTTGCCCAGATCAGCCGCGGATCGACGGGCGAAACGGCAAGACCGATCTTGCCCATCCGGACCGGCAGCCCCGTCGTCAGCCGAGCCCAGCTCTGTCCGCCGTCGCTGGACTTGTATATGCCGCTTCCCGGTCCGCCACTGCGCAGGAACCAAGGATCATAGTCGTGATCCCAAGTCGTGGCATAAGCGATGTGCGGATCGGAAGGATCGAATTCCACCCTCGCCGCGCCGGTCGTCGGATTGGTCGCCAGCGTTCGTGTCCAGCTCTGGCCGCCATCGGTCGACCGATAGATCCCGCGATCCGGCGAAGCGGACCAGGGATCGCCCTGCGCTGCGACCAGAAGCGTGTCAGGGTTACCCGGATCGATCGCGATGCCGCCGATCTGGCGCGTGCGGGCCAGGCCGGCGTGGCGCCAGGTCTTCCCTCCGTCATCAGAACGGTAGACGCCGTCCCCGGGCGAACTCATGTAGAGTCGATAGGATGATTCCCCCGTGCCGACATAGATCCGGTTAGGATCGGACGAACTGACCGCGACCGCGCCTATCGAACCCGTGTTAAAGCTGCCGTCGGAAACGTTGTTCCACGTCGTTCCGGCATTATCGGTGCGCCAGACGCCGCCGCCCGCGGTGCCCATGTAAAAGCGTTCCGGATGCCCGGCGACACCCGCAACCGTGGTGGTGCGGCCGGCTCGATAGGGTCCCATCTCGCGCCATTTGAGCTGCTGGTGGACGGTCGGCGCAACTGTCTGGCCCATTGCCGCGATCGGGATCGAGACGATCGCCAATCCCCGCAGCACCGTTTTGAAAATCGTTGAAATCAACATGGAGCCCTCCTTAGCTCTGGGTTGAAGCAGCCGAATCATTCATTAGGCATCGCTTTTAGCGACCGGTCAACTTTTTCCATGACCGGAATGCCCTTTGGCGGATTTCGGCGGAGCTGATCCATGATCAGCTCGATAGCTTTCTCTAACTGACGGTCCTTTCCCAGGTAACCATCACGCGGGAAGTCCTCTACGACGTGTTCCGGGGTGAATCCGGTGTTTTCGAGGATGTATTTCCCCTCCGGGCTGAAGGTGCCCAGGCTTGGAGTCGTGACGATCCCTCCGTCGATCATCTGATAAGGCACGCCCTCAGCGCCACCCTGGATACCACCCCATGTCCGTGTACCGACGGTCGTGCCGAGACCTCGCAGCGTGAACTGGTATGGTAAAACATCACCCCCCGAACCCGCCTCGGCATTGACCAGCATCACTTTTGGTCCTGTGATCATGTAGAAGGGAGATGTCGCAGGCGGCGCCTGACGCGGCACGTACCAGTGCACCTGCTGACGGTCAAGGATATCGAGCTGGTAATCGGTATCGGCTCCCCCATCATTGAACCGCTCATCGATGATGATCGCCTCCCTGTCGGCCTGGGGGAAAAAGTACCGGACAAATTCCTGGACGGACAGCGGCCCCGTGTCCGGTTGATAGACATAGGCGATCTTTCCGCCAGAGAGATCGTCCACTCTTTTCCTGTTCTCCTCGATCCAGGCGCGGCGCCTGAGCTCCCGCTCGCTCTCCAAGGGCACCGCCGTCACCGTGCGGCTCCCTTCCATTTGCGGGCGGTCGTTTACGCGGAGGGCGACTCGCGAGCCCGCCGTATTGATGAACATTGAATATAGGCTCGTCGGATATTTCAATTCCTGGCCGTTAACCGCGAGGATGTATTCCCCTTCCTGCACATTCACACCGGGTTGCGCCAGCGGGCTCTTTTCTTCATCCCGGTCCCAGATTGGGGTGCGAAGGATCTTCTTAATCCGGTACCTGTCATGGGCGACCTCATAATCGGCGCCCAGTAATCCCCCGGGGATCTTCTTTATGTCCGGAGAACCTCCGGCTTCTTCGGGAATCCCGCTCATGCCGGGGATGTCGCCACCCAAAACCCCGGTATGGCTGTTGACGGCCTCGCCCAACATATGGCTGAGGACAAAATTCAGGTCAGACCGATAACGGATGTCGGGAAGGTATGATTCATATCGTTGCCGGATCGCATTCCAGTCGACGCCGTGCATGTTCTTGTCGTAGAAATAATCCCGGTGATTCCGCCATGCTTCTATGAATATCTGATGCCACTCGGCCTCGGGATCCAAAATCGTCTCGAGCCTGGAGAGGTCGAGCATGCCGGCGCCCGATTGATGCGACTCCATCGTCGAGACAATCCCCCACTTTCTGTTCAGGGAATACAGGATTCTCACGCCATCCGCGGAGAGAAAAGTGCCCCCGACATCGGGAAGGACATCCTCAATCGCTCCTCTCTTCATGTCAAAACGGCGCAGCTTTTTTTTGTCCGAAAAGGGATTGGGGGACGTGGCTTCATTGAAGAGGACCTGTCCGTCGGCCGCAGATTTCAGATTTGAATACCTGCCCGGTGCAACCGGAAGCCGGAAAATGCGCGACGGAATATTATCGAGGTCAACCCTGAAGGAAAGGTCTTGAGGCGCAATTCCCTTTTGGGCCGCCGTCGCTTCCCCACCCCCGCGCATCAGGGGCACAGGCATATCCGTGCGCAAGAGCACTCCATAGATTTCCCAAGTCACTTCATTAGCGAAGGAAAGTGCCGATAGGTCCCCCGTCGCCCGGACTGGTCCCACATTAGTGCTGCCAAAGAAGAACAACAAATCTCCGTCTTTGCTGAATGCGGGATTAAAAATATCGCCGAGGCCATCGGTGACATTGTAAGACTTGCCGGTGTCCAGGGAGTAGAGTTTCAAGACGCGGAAATTCGTCGGCTTCCTGTCTCCATAAGCCATCCATTTGCTGTCCGGCGACCAGACAACGGCGTCGTCATAGTCGACATAGGCGTCGATCTGTACATGTTTTCCTGTCGCCACGGTCACAATTCCGATATGGCGCATCTTGTCCAAATAGGCGATCTTGGTTCCGTCCGGCGACCAAAGAGGCTGGCGGTAATAATCCGGTTTCGGGAACTCAATTCTCTTCACGACGTCACCGTTTTCCGCATCCGCAATACAGAGGGCATATTCACCCCCGGCATCAGAAAGGTAGGCGATATGCTTCCCGTCTTGAGACCAGGCGGGGCTGATCTCACGTGCGCCGGGTGACCGGGTGAGGTTAAAGACGGTTCCGCCCTCCGCATCGACCGTCATGATCTCACCCCGGGCTTCGAAAGCCGCTTTGTCGCCGTGGGGCGAGATGTCGGCCCCCATTATCAGCCGCGAAACATTGACACGCTCCGGCCGCACTTGGTGCTGCCGGCTCTCAATATCAACCCTGATGCGCTTTGAAGCTCCCCTCGCGATATCGTAGAGATACAGGTATCCGCCGCTGGTATAGACCAACTTGCCCGATCCCCCTCTGAGATGATCGATATCGGTGATGCCGTTCTCCGCCACGCGACGCACCTGCCTGCTCTGAGCGTTGTATTCGTACACACTCATGACTCCGTCGCGGTCGGAAAGAAAATAGATGCGTTCACCCAGCCAAACAGGGAAGGTGTCGGTGGCATTTTCATGCGGAATTTCAATATGCGTGTAATCGCGCAGATTGACGATCCATATCGGCGGAGTCTCGCCGCCTCGGTACCTCTTCCAGGTCAGATACGCATTTCGGGTCGGAGTATAGGCCAGAGATCTGCCGTCAGGTGAGAATGCGGCCTCAAATCCCTTGCGCATGGGAAACATCTCCGGATGCCCGCCGTCCTTGTCAATGGTGAACAGGTTGGGGCGTAAGGCGTAATGCGAACGCCCCGAGGCGAAGAGTATTTTTGTCCCATCGGCAGACCATCCCAACACGGAATCAGCCTCGGGATGGTACGTGATCCGGCGGGCGGCGCCGCCCTCGCTTGGTATAACATAAATGTCATCGTTACCGTCAATGGTCGCGGTAAAGGCAATCCACTTGCCATCCGGGGAAAATTTCGGGCGCGTTTCATTTCCTGCCTGCGACGTCAGCCGGATGGCAGGCCCTCCTTCGACCGTGGTCCGCCAGAGGTTACTTCCATAGACAAAAACGATTTGGTCCCCCGAGACATCGGGCCAGTGGAGGAAGCGCGTATCTTCGGCCTCGGCAAGCCCACAATTCAAACATAAGATCACTCCCAAGAAAAATGCCGTTCGTTTCACCATTTTTCCCCCTTTCCGGTCTTATTGAAGTCTATTAGATAATATATTTAGATATGAAAAAATGTCAATCATGTATTGATACGTTAAGAAATCATTAGTAGGGATATCATAAAATGCTTGACACAACACAATTTCAATAATAGCATATAAGGGCTTATGGGGATTTGGCATCCGTCACTAAAATGGTCTGGGCGGGATGGGGTGTGCCCGCCATGCTTTCCAAGTATCTAATCAAGGTTAAATTACGGAAAGGGGGGGACAAAATGGAAACGAAGGCTATGAGCAAAAAGGTTTTCAAGAAGCAGGCTTTTCTTTTGTTCTCATTGGCTCTTATCTGGTCGTTTTCGTTTTCGCAATCCAGAGAGACGGGGGCCGTCGAGGGGACGGTCGTTATGGAAGACCAAACCCCTCTTCCCGGGGTGGACGTCGCCCTCTCTTCTCCCAGCATGATCGGAGGCACTAGACACTTCATCACCGACCAGGAAGGGAGATTCAGGTTCGTCGCCTTGGCCCCCGGCACCTATGCTGTCGAAGCAAGGCTCGAAGGATTCGCCCCGGCGGGAGTCGCTGACATCCGGATTCACGTGGGGTTGACTCTCAAGGTTAACCTGATCCTGAAACCTGGGACGATCTCAGAGGAAATCCGGGTCGTTGCCCAAGCCCCGGCGGTGGATTTCAAAGACTCGCAAATGGCTTCTGCCAAGATGTCTAAGGAATTATTGGCGAATATTCCCGTCTCGCAGACCGGGGATCTCTATAATGTCCAGGCGCTGGCTCCGAGCGCCTACCAGGAATCCGTATTCGGCGGAAACCAAGCCACGGGGGACGCCTTCTTGGTCGATGGGATCGATACATCCGCCGCGGATTACGGGGATACCTGGGTCCGCCTGGAATTCACGACCATTGAAGAAGGATCCGTGATGGGAATCGGGGCCAATGCCGAATATGACGGATATAACGGTGCGGTCATCAACATCGTCACGAAATCCGGCGGCAATAAGATCTCCGGGGAAGCGCAGGTTTTCTATCAGGGGATGACATGGAACAGCACGAACACGGGCAACCCGGAAGACGCACCCAAGCAGTCAGTCCTATTGACCAATATCTCGTTGGGCGGTCCTATAATCAAAGACAGGTTCTGGTGGTTTGGCAACGCCAGCCTGACTTCTTCGGAGGCTAAACAGTTCGGCTTCCCTTTGAATCGGACCGCGAGTCTGCCTAAGGGCTTCCTCAAGGCGACTTACCAGCCGGGGAAGAGGGACAGGCTTCAGCTTTTCATGAACTACGACCAAATGCTCTATGAAAACTCCGGGGATGCCTTCACGGCCCCCGAAGCCCCCCGCAATGCGAAAAAATGGTGTTTCACCGGCAACTTCAATTGGCTCCACACGTTTTCCAGCGAAACCATGCTCGAGTTCAAGTTCAACGGCTACGATTCGGTCTGGAACGATTACGGGAGCCAGGGGGATAACGTCATGGGGGCCTACGACCCGGCAACGGGCGGCCTCTCCGGGAATTTCCCCTGGAAGGTCAGGAACGATATCAGCCGTCTCGCGTCGGAAATGGTACTTTCGCACCATGCCGAGGGATTTCTCGGCAACCATGATTTCAAGGCCGGCGTTCAGTATGACCGCTCCTACACAAAGATGACGGCGGCTTACAACGGAGGCGGCATGTACGTCAATTACATGGGGTCCCCGTACCTGTTGTATCGAGGAGGGAGCTATGTCGTCGAGGGCACGGCTCACCGGGTCTCTGCATTCGTCCAGGACGCCTGGACCGTATCGGACAGGCTCACCATCAATCCGGGCCTCAGGCTCAACATCTTCCGCGGCGTCTCTCCCATTTTGAACGAGACCGTCTACAAGTCCGAAGGGATCGCACCCAGGATCGGCCTGACCTACGACCTTCTCGGAGATCGTTCGACGGCCGTCAAATTGCATTATGGCCGGTACTTCTGGAAGTTCACGGCCTCGCTTTTCGGGAGAATGGGCCAAAGCTTTGAAGATAAGGATGTCTTTCTCTTTAATTATGATACCGGCGATTATCAGTTTTTGTACACGGTCCAAGGCGGTTCTCTCTTTGGCGTGGACAAGAGCATCAAGCATCCCTATGTTGACCAGTTCTCGGTCGGTATCGAGCGGGAACTGCTCAAAGACGTGACCTTCACCGCGACATACATTAACAAAAGCAACAAGAACATCATTGAAGCCGTGAACGTCACCGGGCAGTTCGAACCCGTCCGGTTCACGGATCCTGAAACCGGGGCCGCCCTTACGGCCTACAATCAACTCAATCCCGGAGAGGACTTCTTTTTGATAACCAATCCGAGCACGGGAGTGAAGAACGTCCTGGTAAATCCTACGCTGAATTATCAGAGCCTGGAGTTCGTTCTGGCCAAGAGATACTCGAACAATTGGCAGGCTACGGTTTCCTATACTTACTCAAAGACAAAGGGAACCTACTTGAACAGCTATGAGGCCGCTTTCGGGTCCGGGGGGATGTATGAGAATCCGAACAAGCAGATCAACATCAATGGAGTCCCTCCTCTCGACCCGAGGCACATATTCAAGATTATGAGTTCCGTGGTCGTCCCTTATGTGGATGTCAGCCTGGCGGCTCATTTTCTATACGCGAGCGGAACAACCTGGACCAGGTCCGTCTATACTCCGGCCTTGAACCAAGGCAGGACAACGATCTACACGGAACCGAAAGGATCCCGGAGGCTCAAATCGCAAGCGAACCTGGATTTCAGGCTGGAAAAGCCGTTCAGGATCAAGAATATGAGACTGGGCCTTCTCGTTGATGTCTTCAACGTCTTGAACTCCGACTTTCCTCTTTATGTCTCGGGCACGGCGGGGCCGGATTTCGGACAGCCCATCGATATCACCTCCCCCCGAGGTTGGAGGGTCGGCTTGAGGTTCGCGTTCTGAGGTCTTATGCCTCCGGATCCCGTTATGGAAGTCTAGGAGCAACGATGACAAGAAAAAGCGTTCAATTTCCTTGCGGTCTGTTGGCGTTGGTGTTTCTGGCAGCCAACCTTGGCTTTTCACGGACCCAGGCGCCGAGCGTTCCGAAGACCCACTGGACGATCATGCACTACGGCGCGACGGACAACAATAACGACGAGGCGTCCCTTCCTTTCTATCAAAAGATGAAGAGCGGTTTCATCGACGGCCAGGGACTGGAATTTATCGCTTTGGCCGACAGAAACCCGGGGTATTCTCACGACACGACCGTCTTCGGGGAGGATTTTGCCGATACCAGGCTCTACAGGCTCACTCACGATAAGATGGATAGGCTGGGGGGCGGGACCGAGTTCCCTGAAATTACGAAGACGTCGAACTACGAGGCGAACACGGCCGACGCGATGACCCTGAAGAAGTTCATCCGGTTCTGCAAAGCGCATTATCCTGCAGAGCACTATGCGTTGATCATCTTGACCCATGGCAGCGGTCCCCACATGTGCTACGACGAGGGAAGCGAGGGGGATGCCATGTACACGGCGGAGATTACGGATGTTCTCACCGCAGCGGATTCCGTGGACCTTATGGTCCTTGACGTCTGCTTGATGGGCGGTGTGGAAAATGCCTACCAGTGGCGTCCCGGAAAGGACAAATTCGGGGCTGACGTCCTGGTCGCCTCCGCTCCTGCTACGGGTTCCTTTGCTTATGACAAGATCCTCGAGAGATTGCGGTCCGGAGGAGGCGACAACGGCGAGGAAGACACCATGGTCGGGGGCAAGGAGAAATACTACGACCCCGCCACCATGACGGCTCTGGAATTTGGGGGAGTCGTCATAGAAGAGATCTACGACGGCCAACCGGAGGAATCTTGGGCCTGTTATGATCTGAGCAAGGCGGAGGCCGTCAAGCAAAAAGTGGACGCCTTCGCCGTCAGCCTCGCCCATGAGGGGAAAAAGGATGATCTGGCGCACGTCCGCGGAGCGGGCGTCGTTCGGCCGATCTTGAATTATGTCTCAGGGGACTTCACGGACTTGGCGTGGATATTTACCCCGTTCTTCGACCTCTACGACCTTGCCAAACGAACAACGGAGAGCCCGAGGTTCGGCGGCGGCAAGGTCCGGCGTGATGCCGCGACGCTCATGAAGGCGGTGGACGAGCTCGTCGCTTATTCCTACGGTGGGGGCAATTATCCGGGATTTGAGAATGGCAGGCACGGGATTTATATATTCTTCCCCAACGGGGATAGAAAGGCGCCCTATCTGAATGTACGGCACTGGGCTCTGCAGACTGGGTACAATCCCTCAAGGGTTATGAAGGCACCCGAAGTGCCGCTCCCGAAGGATCTTGACTTGCCGAAGGAATTCGCGCTTCAGCTCGCCGCTACCTACGGGCATTATCTCTGGTGTGCCGACGGAGCGACGCCGCGAAATAACAAGGTTGAAAATTGGTTCGAGCTGCTCGATTCCTGGTTCGACACGGGAAACGGCAAGGAGGGCGGGCTGAACAATTACCAGTGGTGAACCATCCCGGATTCATCCATCGCCGTTGCTCCGCCGGAATATCCAGATTGGAGACGAAAAATGAAAAACTCACTCTGGCTTGCAGCCGCTGCCATCGTAAGCTTGACGGCGGCATGCGGCCATAAGGCCAATCAGCCGAAGGGCCAGAAAACGGCCCCTGCTCCATTCTCGGTTTCTCGGGCTACCGCGGCCGACGCAACTCTCCTCGGGCCTTTCAAGACGGTCCTGGTGAGTCGGCCCGCAGACGATTCCGGCTCGCAGGCGTGCTTCAAGGACAAGGCGGCGAATCCGGCGTTGATCCGGGAGTACGAGCCGCACGCCGCGGCGAACCCCGCCAACCCCGATCAGATCGTCGCGACATGGAGTGCGAATACCGAAGGCGCCTATATCATCCAAGGCGCGGCGTCGCCCGACGGAGGGGCGACCTGGAGCAAGCCGGTGGCACTCCCGCTCACCGAATGTGCCGGGGGGCTGAAGGGCGCGGTCGGCGCCGGCGATCCTTGGGTGGCCTTCGGACCGGATGGGCGGGTCTATGCCGGCGCGATCGGCTTGAACCTGAGCAGCGACCAAAAAAGTTTCAGCTACTGTGCGCTGCTGGTCGTGACATCCGTCGATGGTGGACGGACTTGGGGACCAGCGCGCGTTGCGGCTCCGAATAACATGCCAATCTATACCTACGATAACTTCGCGGTGACCGCCGATCCGAGCCGGCCAGGCACGGTCTATATAGCGTCGACGCAGTATCAGAACGTCGTCCCGGGCAAGCCATTAGATTCCGAGGAAAAGGACTTAGAAAAGAACGTCGTCGGCCCGGCGGCCTTCGCCCGCTCGACCGATGGAGGCGAGACCTGGACCGAGATGCGGCCGGTGACGCCCCTTATCGCGGGGAGGCGGGTCTCGGCGCCGCTGGTGCTGGCCGATCCGCGGAATGGGCGGCTCTACATGGTGTATTTCCGGGAGAACGGCGATGACGCCCTGCTCGGGGCGATCAGCTCGGACGACCAGGGTGACACATGGAGCGTCGAAAGCGTTATAGTCCCTTTCGTACGACTCACCGACGACAAGACAACTACCATCAAGTTCGGCGGCAAGCACGAGATCACCACGGCGCAGGACATCATCCAGGGGGCCGTTGATCCGGTGTCCGGCCGGGTCTTCGTGGCCTTCGCCGACGGCCGGCATACGCAGGGACGATTCTTGAGCGTGTCGCTCACGTCGTCAGCGGACGGAGAAAGCTGGACCGATCCCATCCAGGTCAATCCGCCGATGGACGCCCATGCCTGGCTTCCCTCTGTGGCCGTCGACGGCGAGGGCCGGCTCGGGGTGAGTTACCTCGATGTCTGGGGCTGGCAACCGGAAAGCATGCCGACGATCCCGACCAAGCATATGCTGGGAGTCTATCCGCTCGGGCCGGATGGAATTCCCGGAACGCGATTCGATTACCAGTTCGACGTGTTTAATTTATTGGGCCCGAAAGGTGGCCGGGGAGGCACCGGCGACTACCAGGCGCTGTTGGGCCGGAGCCGGGGATTCGTGTCGATCTACGTCAAACACCAACCCCCGGGTTCATCCGGGGTGACTGATGTCATGGCGAGCCGCTGAAGAGACAGAGCTGGTCTTTCCCCCGCTGCTCACTAGTGATTAGGATGGATCTCGAAAGAGAAATTCGATCCTGGCCCGGTCGATGAGGTGTCAATGTACGAACTTCTTTTCAATGAGGCTTACACAATATTCCGATATATTGCGGAATTGTGAACTCAGAATATGGGCCCGAACAAAGAGGAGGAAGGATCTTGAAAACGAAATTCAAGTATCAATGGTACCAGGAGATCTTTAACAATATCCCCAAGATCCTCGAGGAGGCCAGGAAGGTCGGGAAGGAGCTCGGCCTCGATCAGCTCAGGGACAGGATCGGGCTCTATTCGGGGAGCTCTTCCTGTCCAGGAAGTCTTCCCAATTATGTGCTCGACGCCATCATCAAGGCGAATAAGATCCCCATCCTCCCGATGAGAAGAGTCGAGGACGAACTCCGCGAGGTCATTAAAGACGTTTATGGCGACGATTATGACGGCGCCGCGGTGAACACCTGTGAATCCGGGCTTCGCGTGGCCTTTGAGACCCTCTTCGCGCCGCCCACGATGCGAAAAGGAGACGCCTATCGCGGCCGCTATATTTTCCCCTATCATGAGGATTTTGAATTCATGGCCGGTTACGGCCGGCCCTTTCCTCCGAGATACAAGAACGTCTTTGTCGACCGATGCGCCTCCGCCGGAGAGCTCGGCGTTGAAGGCAAGAGCCTAGCGAATTTGGATTCGATCTTCGTCAAGCTGGCGGGGGCGAAATACGAGGCCCATGGCATCAAATTCAACATCGTCCCGTTGATGACAAGAACCGATGCGGCGCGGTCGATCAAGAAGATCCAGGAAGTCGCGGAGCGTCACTCGGAGAACCTGGTCGGTTTCGTCACCGTCGGCTATGATACGCCCGGATATGGATATGGAGAAAAGGACACGAAGGGCGTTCCCATTCTCAAGAGAATGATAGGCGAGCTGGCCGCGAAGTATGATCTTCCCTTCCTGATCGATTACGCCAGCGCTCTTCCAGTCGTCGGACATTCGCCCGCGGACCTAGGCGCCGACGTGGGAGTCTGGAGCATGGACAAGGCCGCCCGGGCGCCGATCAGCGGCCTCATGGTGGGGAAAGAGGAGGCAATGGTCTATATCCGGAAGGGCCTGGGCCTGGGCGGTCATCGGTATGGTGAACTCTCCTCACACAGCAAGGCCCTCTTCTCGCTCTGCGACCCGGGAAGGGACGCCGTCGTCGGCCTCACAGCCGTCCTGAAAATGCTCCGGGACAACCCGCAAAAGGTCCTCAAGCCGGTCGACAAGTTCCACGAGATCGTGGTCGAGGAGTTTAATAAGATGAAGCCGGCCCGGTTCCGGGATGAGCTTATCATCACAAAGTCCCATAATATGGGCGGGACGGAGCTCAATTACGAACAGACGTGGGACGACGGGGAGTTCGGGATCCCCCTCTTTAGCGTCGAGGACGCGTACGCTAACACCAATCCCATCGTTTCCGCCCAGGAAGAGATGGGTGTCTTTCCCGCCACGATCTACAGCGGGAACATGTTCCTCGGGCCGGGACTCGGGACGTTGGACGAAAACGCCGACCTGAACGAAGAATACACGAGGTTGGGCGTCAAGTCGTTGGTCAAGTCGGTGGAGATCGTCTGCAAGCATGCCGGTTTGAAAGATTGAAATGACGAGAAACATGAACCCGCGGAGCATGAACCAAGACTCAAGGTCGCCGAAGCCGGAGGTCGATCTGGTCAGGAAGCTCGGTCTTTTCGACTCGACGATGATCGTGGTCGGCATCGTCATCGGCTCCGGAATATTCTTGACGACCGGGATAATGGCCAAATCGATCCCTTCTCCTCTGCTCATCCTGCTGGCCTGGTCCGTCGGGGGAGTTATCGCGCTGGCCGGGGCTCTGGCTTATGCGGAACTCGGGGCGGCTATGCCCCAGGCCGGAGGCCAGTACGTCTATCTCCGTGAAGCTTACGGACCTTTAACCGGCTTCCTTTTCGGCTGGATGATGTTCCTGGTCTACCAGACCGGCTCCATCGCCGCGCTGGCGGCGGGCTTTGCCGAGTACTTTGGCTATTTCATTCCTGGGCTGGCAATGACGAAACACGTCCTTTCGATCTCCGTAACGATTTTCCATCACTCCTTTCCCTTTTCGATCTCGACGGGACAGCTGGTGGCCATGGCGGTGATCCTTCTTCTATCCCTGTTCAATTTCATCGGACTCGTCTGGGGGAGTCTCATCCAAAACATCACGACCATTCTCAAGATCGGAGGCCTTATCGCGATCATCGTCCTCGGGTTCATCCTGGGGCGGGGCAGTCGGATCGAGTTTTCCCTGGCCGCGACCGGTTTCAGCCTGTCCAAATTGCTCATGGGCTTTGGCGTGGCGATGATCGCTGTGATCTGGACCTATGACGGCTGGAACAACATCAACTTCGCCGCCGGGGAGATAAAAGATCCAGGTCGCAATCTTCCCCGGTGCCTCATCCTTGGGACAGCGGGGGCGACCGTCCTTTACGTCGCCGTAAACTATATTTATCTCAATGCGCTTCCGATAAACGAGCTTTCGGGGGTCGTCCGGGTCGCTGAAAAGGCAGCCACGGTCCTAGTCGGGGGGATGGCAGGGGGTTTGGTTTCGGCGATCGTGCTGGTCTCTATCATAGGAGCTTTGAATGGATGCATCCTGACGGGACCCAGAGTCTATTATGCCATGGCCAAGGATAATCTCTTTTTTAGTCAGGTCGCCAGGGTCCACCGCCGCTACAGGACTCCCGGAGTATCGATATTCGCGCAGGCGATCTGGGCCTGCTTCCTGACCTTGAGCGGAACCTATGAACAGCTCTTCACCTATGTGACGTTCGCCACGATCCTCTTTTACATATTCGCCGTGGCGGCCGTGTTCACGCTCAGAAAAAAGCGCCCCGATCTTCCGCGGCCCTATAAAGCCTGGGGGTATCCTTGGTTGCCCATGGTCTTTATCATCACCATGATCGTTCTTCTCATCAACACGCTTTTCAGCAAGCCGGTGGAGTCTTTCGCCGGGGTTGCTATCATCGCGCTTGGTCTCCCGGCATATATCTATTGGAAAAGAAGGGGAGGGAGCGCCTAATCCACAGCGCGGGGGATAAGGATGGCAACAAAGAGCCGGGCCCTGGGTCTGGCCCTGGCGGCCATGATCATGCTGAGTTGCGGACCTCATGTAACCGAGAACCGTTTGGAATCCTACGACCTTGTCATCACTCACGGCCGGATTGTCGACGGAACTGGGAATCCCTGGTTTCGGGGCGATATCGGAATCCGTGCCGATCGCATAGCGTGCATCGGAAACCTGGGCGCGGCCAAAGCGACTCACCTGATTGACGCAGAAGATCGCGTCATCTCGCCCGGTTTCATCGACATGATGGGGACGAGCGATACAGAAATTCTCGTTGATTCCAGGTGCGCCAGCAAAATCACCCAGGGAATTACCCTGATGGTTTCCGGAGAAGGATACTCAGCCGGACCGGTCAACCAGCGAATGATCTCGGAATACAAGCCTTTTTTTGACCGTTTTGGCATAAAGCCCGACTGGCAAACCCTAGGCGAATTCCTGGACCGGCTCGAGGCCACGCCCGTTTCGGTTAATTTTGCCACTTTTGTCGGGTCGGGCGGCATTCGGGATTACGTCATCGGCACTGAGAACCGGCCCGCCACAAAGGACGAATTGGCCGAGATGGAAAATGCCGTTTCTCGGGCGATGGAGCAAGGCGCTTTCGGCCTGTCCTCCGCCCTTATGTATGTCCCGGACCGTTTCAACAGCACCGAGGAACTCATGGCCATGGCCAAAGCCGCGGCCCGGCACCGAGGGATTTACGTCACCCACCAACGAAGCGAGGCAAACGCTATCGGTCCGTCTTTGGACGAGGTATTCCGCATCGCCCGTGAGGCGGATATACGCACCCAGATTTTCCACCTGAAAACAATGTACATCCAGAATTGGGGAAAGATGCCAGAGGTCGTCAAGAGGATCTCATGGGCCCGTGAACAGGGACTTGATATCACGGCCTGCGTTTATCCGTACATCGCCGCCTCGGCCGGCCTGGTGGACCTGCTTCCCCCCTGGGCCCGGGAAGGCGGCTTCGATAAAGTGATGGAGCGTTTGAAAGACCTGGCCACTCGCGAACGCATCAAAAAGGAAATCGCGGTCGATACGTCGGAATGGGAGAATGAGTATTTCGGCGCAGGGGGAGCCCAGGGATTCATCATCGCCGATGTCCGGAATCCGAAGCTTAAATCCATCGCGGGTAAACGGCTGTCCGCGATCGCTCAAGAAAGAGGGCAGGACCCAAGAGATGTCCTCATGGATATCATCTTGGAAGACCAAAGCTCTCCCTCTTTTATATCTTTCATCATGGACGAGCCCGATGTCCGGTTGGCGCTCCAGCAAGATTGGGCGGCCTTCTGCACAGATTCGGGGATTGCGGCCCCGGACGGGCCTTTCTCCGGATTACTTGTCCACCCCAGAGCCTACGGGTCTTTCAGCAGAATCCTTGGGCACTATGTCAGGGAAGAAAAGATCATGACTCTCCAAGCCGCCATCCGGAAAGCCTCCTCGCTTCCCGCTCAGGTCCTGGGGATAAGAGACCGAGGATTATTGAGGGAAGGCTTTTATGCCGACATCGTGATATTTAACCCTGAATCGGTCGCCGATAATGCCACTTTTAAAAAGCCGCACCAATACTCAGCCGGAATCTCATATGTCCTGGTCAACGGGAGAATTGTGGTGGATGAAGGCAAAATCACCCAAGAACGGCCGGGCCGGGTTCTCCGAGGCCCGGGCTATATCAGCCTCGGAAAATGAGGAAGAACTGCGGCCGATCTCATTTCCAGATTCAATCCCGTTTTGAAAGAATCTCGGCCATCCCAGATCCAGCGTAAAACCGTTCTTCATTATGGATCATGGCAGCCAATGAATACCTAGTTAATCATTTACAATGACTCCGGATTCTTTTATGATAGTAAGCAGCATGAACAACCAAACGATGAGCGAATTGGACAAGAAGATTCTCAGGGCTCTGAACAACGATGGGAGGAAGAGCTTCCGAAAAGTTGCTAAGCAGATTAAAACCTCACAAACTTCGATCTACAACAATATCAAGAAGCTCGAAAAGATGGGTATCATCAAGGGATATATTCCGCTATTTGATGAAAAAGCGATCGGGAACAAGTGTGTTGCCCTCATCTCCCTCCGGACGACACAGGGAAAATGGAGGGAACTCTCCGCGGAGGTTGCCAAGTACCCTCAGGTCCGGGCCATTTATGACATCACCGGAGACTTTGATTTCGTCTGTGTTTGTTACTTCTCGGACCAGGAATGCCTTGATCGATTCCTGAAGAACCAGCTTCAGTCGCCCTTTATAGAAAGAGTCCTGACAAATATCGTCCTTAATGTTTATAAAGACGACAGACGGAGCATCCTCCCTGATTAGATTTCGGCCCATCAAGACGGCCCTGTTTTAAGGAGATGTTGGGGCGATTTAGACATACCGTTCTTCATTACCGATACCTGGCCATCTCTCGCGAAATCTAATTCAATTCAGTTGACAAGGCCCCGGAGCGCTTGATCTAATACAGAGGGGGAAAAAGATAGCACGAAATCATCAGGCTCGCGTCGCGCTGGCCGACATGGCCATTGATCTGAATCCGGAGACGCTCGTCCGAACGATCTGGGCCTCTAGGACGAGTTGGAACCCTATAAAGCCAAGCGGGCGGATCTATTTTCTTCCCATGAGCGCGATCAGGATGGCGTTCTGTGCGTGAAGGCGGTTCTCGGCTTCGTCATAGACGAGCGAGTTCGGTGAGTCGATGACCTCGTCGGTGACTTCCTCGCCGCGGTGTGCCGGCAGGCAGTGCATGAAAAGGGCGTCCTTTTTGGCGTGGGCGAAGAGCCTGGCGTTGACCTGGTAGGGCGCGAAGATGCGGGCCCGGGCCTCCTTCTCGGACTCCTGGCCCATGGAAGCCCAGACATCGGTGTAGACCGCGTCGGCACCGGTCACGGCCTCTTCGGCGGAATTCGTCAGCGTCAGGACGAAACCTGTGTCCTTGCCGTCCTCGCGGGCCCACTTGACCACTTCGGGCCTGGGCTCATAGCCGGGGGGAGTCGCCACGGCCATCTTCGTCCCGCCCCGGGCGGCGGCCAGCATGAGGCTGTGGCAGACGTTGTTGCCGTCGCCGACGTAGGTCAGCTTGAGGCTGGATAGGGCGCCCTTGTGCTCCCGCAGGGTCAGGAAGTCGGCCATGGCCTGGCAGGGGTGGGCAAAGTCGGTCAGGGCGTTGATGACCGGAATCTTGCAGCTGGCGGCTAGATTGACGGCGATCTGGTGCCCAAAGGTCCGGATCATGATCCCGTCGACCCAGCGCTCGAGGTTCCTGCCGATGTCGAAGGCGCCTTCGCGGCTGCCCATCTGGATGTCGGAGGGGGCGAGGTAGATGGCCTCGCCGCCGAGCCGGATCATACCCGCTTCGAAGGTCATCCGCGTGCGGAGCGACGGCTTCTGGAAGATCATGGCCAGAATCTTGTGCTGGAGCGCCTTGCGGTAGTGATCCGGGCGCTTTTTGATTTCGGCCGCGCGGTCGAGCATCCGGCCGAATTCGTGCGTGCTCAGGTCCCGAATGGACAGAAAATCTTTCTTCATCGTGGTTCCTCTTATGCCGGCGTGACGATCCGCGTCCCCGAACGGTTGATGAGGGCGGCCCTGAGTTGGCCGGCTGTTGTGATCAGGACCTCCCGGCCGCCGGCCTCGATGTACTCGACGGCGGCCCGGATCTTTGGGCCCATCGACCCCGGCGGAAATTGTCCGTCGGCCAGGTGTTTCCTGGCCTCGTCCACGGTCAGGACCGGGGCCTCCCGCTGGGTTGGCTTTCCGTAGTCGAGGTAGACCCGCTCGATGGCCGTCAGGATGACGAACAGGTCCGCTTTGACCTCGCGGGCGAGCAGGCTCGCCGCGTAGTCTTTATCGATCACCGCCTCGACGCCCTCGAAGAGCCCGCGGCCGTTGATGATGACCGGGATGCCGCCCCCGCCGGCTGCGATGACGATGCGGCCGGCCTGGACCAAGTCCCGGATGACCCACTTGGGGACGACGTCGATGGGCCTGGGCGACGCGACAACCTTGCGCCATCCCCGGCCGGCGTCCTCGATCATCGTCCATTTCTTTTCGGCGATGAGCCCGCGGGCTCGTTCCTCGGTATAGAACGGGCCGACGGGCTTGGTCGGTTTGGCGAAGGCCGGATCGTCTTTGTCAACAACGACCTGGGTCACGAGCGAGGCCACATCCTTGTCGATGGAGTGGCGTCGCAGCTCGTTGACGAGGGCCCGCTCCAACATGAAGCCCATGCTGCCCTCGGTCATGGCGTCGCAAATGTCCAGGGAGTACGGCGGGATGCGGTCGGCGGCGGCCTCCATCTGGATGAGGAGATTGCCGACCTGGGGGCCGTTGCCGTGGACGAGGATCAGCTCATAACCCTTCTTGACGACGTTGACCATGAGCTCCGCCGCCTCGCGGGCGTTCGCCATCTGGTCTTCCTGCCGGCCGTGGTCGTTGTCCGGCAGAAGGGCGTTGCCCCCGAAAGCGATGAGGGCCGTCTTGCGCTTCATCCGTCCCGTTCCCTTCCTTTCCTCAGAAGCCCTTCAGAACGTCCTTTAGGGTCGGCGAGCCTATCTCCTCAAGCTCGTAGCCCACACGGAGGATCGGCTGGCGGGTCGTGAGGACCCGGGTGATGTCAATAGGAGTCCCGCTGACGATGAGGTCACAGTCGATCTTGGCGATCGTCCGGCTCAGCTCCGCCGTCTGCTTATCGCCGTAGCCCATGGCCGGCAGGACCTTGTCGAGATGGTTGTACTTCTCGAAGGTCTTCTTGATGCTGCCGACGGCGAAGGGCCGCGGGTCGATGATCTCGGCGGCGCCGTACTTCTGCGCGGCGACGATGCCCGCGCCGTACTTCATCTCGCCGTGGGTCAGCGTCGGCCCGTCTTCGATGACCAGAACGCGCTTGCCGGCGATCTGCTTCCCGTTCGCGACCATGATCTTCGAGTTCGCCTTGATGACCGTGGCCTTGGGGTTGACCATCTTGATGTTCGCCAGGACCTGGTGGACCTGGGCCTTGGAGGCCGTGTCCATCTTGTTGATGACGATGACGTCGGCCCGGCGGAAGTTGGTTTCCCCCGGATGATAGAGGAGCTCGTGGCCGGCCCGCAGGGGATCGGCGACGACGATCTCGAGGTCGGATTTGTAGAAGGGGAAGTCGTTGTTCCCGCCGTCCCAGAGGATGACATCTGCTTCCTTCTCGGCCTGCTTCAGGATGGCCCCGTAATCGACGCCCGAGTAGATGATGATGCCGTTGTCGATGTGGGGCTCGTACTCCTCCCGCTCCTCGATCGTGCACTCGTGCTTGTCGAGGTCCGAGTAGGCGGCGAATCGCTGGACCTTCTGCTTGACCAGGTCGCCGTAGGGCATCGGGTGGCGGATCGCGGCGACCCGGCGGCCCTTGGCCTTGAGAAGAAGGGCCACCTTGCGGCTCGTCTGGCTCTTGCCGGAGCCGGTCCGGACCGCGCAGACCGAAACGACGGGCTTGCGGCTCTTGATCATCGTGTCGTTCGGCCCGAGGAGGACGAAGTTGGCCCCGGCGGCCATGGCCTGGGAGGCTTTGTGCATGACGTACTCATGGCGAACGTCGCTGTAGGCGAAGTGGACGTCGTCGACCTTGTACTTGGCGATGAGGGCGTCCATATCGGATTCCGCGAAGATGGGGATGCCCTTGGGATACAGCTTCCCCGCGAGCGCCGCGGGGTACTTCCGGCCCGCGATGTCCGGGATCTGAGTGGCCGTGAATGCCACCACCCGATATTCGGGATTATCCCGAAAATAGGTGTTGAAGTTGTGGAAGTCGCGCCCGGCGGCGCCCAGGATGAGTACCTTTTTCATACTTCTCTCTCCTTTAGAAAATTAAAAAGATTTGCCATTCGCGATCCTACCGAACTCAAATGTCGGGACAGGGGCCTTGAGCATTGCCTTGACCCATGTCTATAACCTCATTCCGGGTGACAGAACGATCGATGACATTACCGGAAGACGATGTCCATGGCTTTGCGATCGTAACCATCTTTCCGCTCTTTGGGCATCGGTTCGGATTCTCCATAGTTGGACCTTCCGTAGACGATATGGAACTCACTTCCGATCGCTAAAAGAACGAGGTAATCGCCGGGCCAGCCATAGTTAAAGCGGTCCACGAGCTCCGCGGTTCTGTGCACAGGCTTTCCGTTTTGGACGGCGAACGTTTTGAGCTTCACGGATACGGGAACCGTCTTGCGCTCTCCGGGATTGAAATCGGAGCTCATATAGACAACGCCAACCATACCTTCGTCATTCACGGCGATGCCGGGAAGCCATGCCGTTTGTTCTTCCGGAGAAGAGACGGGAATAGGCGTCATCCAGGTTCTTCCTTCGTCACCCGAATAGGTCAGCGCGATCCCCAACTTCTTGCCGTCATAAAAACGCCCGTCAGCGAAAGCAACAAAAATCATTCCGCTCTTAGGGTCAATCGAAGCCTGGAGGATGTCTTCGGCCTGCACGACGGTCTCACCGCTCAGCGGATGCTTATTTCCGGGCACCCTCACGAAATGGGCGATATCTTTTTGTTTGCTCCATGTTTCTCCTTTATCTCCCGACTCAACAAATGAAATGGCCGCTCCCCTTGAGTCTGCACGCTTCTTGTTTTCTCCTCCATAATTTGCCACCTCGTCATCGTTATAGTAAATAGCATATAAACGGCTGTCTCGCGGGTCGATGACCATTTGCGGAGCTGAAACCCGGCCGCCCTCGACGAGAGGAGTGATGGTTTTCACTTTGCTCCAGGTACGGCCACCATCGCTGGTTTTTGAAAAGGCCGCAGGTCCAAAGCTAATGGTCGAGCCAGCCTCCTTGCCGAGCTTTGGAACTTCTCCCTTCTTAGTATCCTTAAGAGCGGGATACTCATACCGGGTCGTTAGGACATAGGCTGTCCCCGGGAGCCCCGGATGGGCGGTGATGGCTTCATTGTCATGCCAGCGATAAGGCGTGAAAGAAAGCGCGGCCGCGGCCGGCCTTTCCCAGGTTCGTCCTCCGTCAGGAGAGGTTGTGATGATGATCCCGTTTGCAAGATCGGGCCCCAATTCGCTTGGCGTATAGCCGATCGCCCCCACATAAACTCGACCATCTGTGCTGAAAGAAACCCAGGGATCGCTGGCCGCTTTCAGCTCAGGATATCGGCCCCCGGCGCAGGCGTTAACCGGAAGCGTCTTTGGAGCACTCCAAGTTCGCCCTCCGTCAAATGAGACGCTGACCTGGGCGGCTCCGCCCTTATTTCCTCTGGTTTGCCATGCCGCCACGATATTTTTTGGGTCTCTCGGATTCACAGCCGCATAAGGTTCGCTTTCAACAAGAGCCCTGAAGTCCCCCGGCTTCTCTCCTAAACAGCGCCAGAAAGCTTCATCCGCCAGTGCCTGCCGGCTGATCGTCACAGGAGATCTCTGCACATTGTCCGTCGTCCTCTTTGGCTCGCCTCCAAAGGAAGGATAAATGACTGATAAAACGAAAAAAAATAGCACATAGGAAGGCTTCGATAGTTTATTCTTAAGCTTCATGGCTGCTCCATTTCTAATCCTTTGAATCAATCCCTTTTCAATGGATCCTGACCATCCCAAATCCATTTGACGAACCATTCTTCATTATGGGTCATAACGGCCAGATTTCCATTGGGCTTATTGATGGAGTGTTCAAATCCCTTGTAGAGAACAAACCGGACCGGAACATGGTTGTCTTTTAGTGCCCGATACAGTTCAAAGCTGTTGGCCGTGACACCCACGGGGTCTTTATCGCCGTGCTGGATCAAGGTCGGTGTCTTGGCGCCCTTCACATAACTGATAGGCGCGGTCTTTCTGAAGACCTCCGGATCATTCCAGGGAGTCGTAGAACCGTGGTATTGGCCCTCATACCAAAACATATCCGCTATGGCGTACTGGGTCGCCCAATCAGAGATGCCGGCTCCTACGGAGACGGCTCTAAACCTCTTGCTGTGGGTAGCCAAGAATGCGGAGATAAACCCTCCCTGGCTCCAGCCCATTGTACCGACCCTCTCCGGATCCACATAGCCGAGCTTGACGAGATGATCGATCGCGGATTCGAAATCCCATTCGTCATGGACTCCCAGGTTGCGAACATTGAGCGTCCGGAATTTCTCTCCGTAGCCGGCGCTTCCCCTATAATTGACCATCAAGACCAAAGCCCCTCTGGCGGCAAAACGTTCAATGGGATAATAACGGGCATCCCTCCGGCTGAGCTTCAGCTGCGCATCAACCCCCTGAGGGCCGCCGTGGATGACAAACAGCAAGGGCTGCTTCTTCAGGGGATCGAAATCCGGGGGTTTGACCAGTATCCCGTCAAGATCGAGCCCGTCCTTGGATTTCCACCGGATGAGCTCTCTCTGGCTCAGCCGAAACCCGCTCAATTGATCGTCGAGATCGGTCAGCTTTTCCGGGGCAAAACTCGAAAGGGGAGAGAGGTAAACCTCGGCAAAGGTCGTGAAGTTTTCTCCGATAAAAGCCGCCTGCTCAGCGCCCTTGGCGATTGAGAAGTCCGAACAAACCCAACCCGTTCGCCCGGTCAGACGCTCGAGCCTGGCGCCGTCGGGCTGAACCCGGAACAAGTAGCTCTCGGTTTTTTGGAGGGCGCTGAAGTAAAGTCCGTCCTTACGCCAAGCGAGGAGCGCCGGATTCTCATCTAAACCCCCAGTCACGAATTTGACCTCGCCTCCGGTTGCGGGGACGATGGCGATCAGCTGGTTGAGGGTCGCTTTCCCCTTCCCTGCCGAGCTCTCAAAAGCGATTTCCTTTCCGTCAAGAGACCAGAGGGGGTTTCTATCGCTCCCATATAATCCGACGATCTTCTTGACGTTCCGCGTCTCCACATCCGCAACGTAGATATCCGAGTCGTTACCTGAGATCATGCTCGGCGCCCATCTGGCGTCAAAAGCGATCTTCTTCCCATCGGGAGAAATGGAAAATCCGTCGACGGAAAAATCCTTTCCTCCGGTGATGCGGGTGAGCTTTTTTGTTTGAGCGTCCAGCCTCCAGAGATGGGTCATCAAGAAATCTTCATGAACCCATTCAAAATCGCCATAGGTCTCTCTCCTTTTTTTAAAGGCGTCGTCCTCGGGATCCTGCATGGCGAGAGCAAGCCAGTCGCCGACCTGAGATACATCGAAAGAACTCACTGCTAGCTCGATGTTTGTCAGGGCCTGTGCTTCCCCGCCATCCAACGGTATTCTATAAACCTGAGGCCTTCCCGTTCGATCCGAAAGGAAAAAAATGGCGCGCCCGTCAGGCGACCATTTCAGGCCGTAGTTCGAGCTTTGATCCTTAACAAAGGCAACGGGTTTGCGGCCCCCTACGGAAACCCAGATCTCCCGGTCATACCGATTCTTCTCCCAGTTCGCGACCTCGAAACCAATAGCTAAGGCTTTTCCGTTCGGCGATAGAGCGACTTCAACCGGCCACCTCAGATCTATCAGGTCTTTGACTTTGGGGACTTCGCCCACAAATCCGGACTGCGTTATCCTGTTGAGGTCATTATCGATCTTGGCCCCGAGAACTCTCGCGACCATATCTTTGTCCCCGGACGCCGCCACTTCCGCCGGAGAGTTCATGAAAAGAAAACAAGACAAGGCTGTAAAAAGCGGGAAAAAGCTTTTCTTGGATAGGATCATTGCCTGTCTCCGCTTACTCTTTGACCCAGACCAAGCCGAGAGCCGCGACAACGCTCGCGGTCTTTGTGCCGTTGCCTTCATCCATCCGTGGTCCTTCTTGGGGCATGGTGATCAATTTTGCTCTCCATCAAGAAATTTTTCATCAGCCGTCGGGCCAGCCTTCGAGTTGTCCTTTCCCGCTCGCGGCATTCCGTTATGACCTGTTCGGCCGTTTTGTTGACACGCAAGAGCTCGTCCTCGTATGCCTCTGCCCACCTGGCGGCATCTTCCGGCCTAACCTCCAGATGGAACTGAAGGGCGAGGGAGTTCTCGAAACGGAAGGCCTGGTTCGGACAATCTTTTCCTTTAGCCAAGAGCGTGGCGCCGGAGGGAACTCCGAACGCATCTCCATGCCAATGAAATACCGGAAAGGTCTCCCGAAATCCCTCGAAGAGGGAATCCGCTTTCCCTTGAGCCGTAAGCTCGACATCATAGCCCCCGATTTCCATCATGGGGTTCTTCCTGACCTCCGCGCCCAGGATCCGGGCGATGATCTGGCCCCCGAAGCAGATCCCCAGAAGCGGCCGGCCTTTGCCGAGCGCCGCAGCCAGATAATCCCTTTCCCTTTTCAAGAAATCATGTGACTCGATCTCACGGACGGAGATCGGAGTTCCTCCCACGAGGACGGCGCGATAGTCTTTTTGGGGGAAGACAGCCGGATCGGCATAGGCATGAAAGACGTCGTGGTCTATCCCCTTCTCGAGGAGGAATTCTAGATATGCCCCGAAGCCCTCCGCTTGACAGTTCTGGATGACCAGGATCTTTTTCGATGGGATCATTTGATATCTGGCTTGATCTGATTTCCTAGGTAATGTTCATGATGCCCTGACCGATCTCAAGGGGGCCGTCACTCCTTTGAACTCAACCGGATGTCGCGTTGATTGAGAAGTTCATCTCCAGGGCGTTTCGAGTCGGAGATTTTATTTCTTGGCCGAAATAACCTTCCATACGGCCTTGCAGATCTGGATATCCTGGACAGCGACGCCCGTGAGATCAACGACCGTAATCTCTTCGTCAGATTGACGCTGGAATCTCTTGTCGGAGATGGCCGTTCCCAGTTCGATAAGGTTCTCTTTCTTGATCGCTCCCGCCTCGAGCGCCTTGAAAACCTCCCCGCGCAACAGGGATTGGGGAATACTGTCGACGATCACCCTGTCCGCCTTTTTGAGGATCGCCGAATCGAGCTCCTGTTTTTCGGAGGTGTCCGAACCCATGGCCGTGATGTGCGTGCCCTTTCTGATCTGATCCACCTTCAGGAGCGGCTTGTAGGAAGGAGTGGCGGTGACGATAACATTGCAGGTCGAAGCGATCTCTTCGGGCTCAAAGGTCGTCTGGATCTTGAACCCCAGGGGGGCCATGTCCGATTTGTAGGTATCCAGCTCTTCTTGATTGACCCCCCAGACTATCACATCCTGGAAATTCCTCACATACCGTAAATATTCAAGCTGCATTCTTCCCTGGACGCCGGCACCGAAGATTCCGACCCGTTTGACCTTTTGGGGAGCAAAATATTTCCCCACGACGGCACCCGCGGCCGCGGTCCGGACCTGGGTCAGATATCCGTCATCGAGCAAAACGGCGATCAATTCACCCGTCTTCTGGCTGAAAAGCAGCATCAGGCCGGAACTCGTGGGCAGGCCGATTTTGGGGTTGTCATAGAAGCCGGAGGCGATTTTGATGACATAATAATCATCATGCTTGATATATCCATATTTAATGTGGGTGTCACCCCGGGGTTCTTCGAAAACGAGCTCTCCAACCGGAGGAACGACAACCTTCCCTTGGGAGTAGGCTACAAAGCCTTCTTCGATCTCTTTGATGATCCCCTTGACGGGGTCGATT
>Ga0315275_10000738_pt1 | contig 27241 bp, 17 predicted proteins | sample YL17G03_0_MG_FD_205557 | JGI IMG/M metagenome (GOLD analysis project Ga0315275, IMG submission 205557) | Sediment microbial communities from Yellowstone Lake, YNP, Wyoming, USA - YL17G03_0 | ecosystem: Environmental > Aquatic > Freshwater > Lake > Sediment | place: USA: Wyoming | collected...
CGGTTTCCATGCCAGATCCCTTTTTAGGATCGCGCAAGGCCTTGAAATAGAATGCAGAGTCTGAGATTCCGTTGACAAGGAAAACATACCGGATATCCATGGATGCAAGGGATTCAGCAATGCTGATGTTTGAGGAATCATTTCCAAACAAGCCTGAAACGGACTTTGTCATCGGATCCGAGACATCCGCGCTGATGTGCCTGGTGTCAATGCTGGTGCTTCCAATAACAGGCCTTGAGAAAAACTGGGATTGGGGATTGGCGATTATCTTTGCGGTGTTGTTGACCCAGGGATAAAGCATGTAAAGGTGCAAAGGAAGGATAAGTATATTGCCAGAAATATTGTCAGATGCCATTATGGCCTCGGCATTTTTCCATTCCTGAGGATAAATGGTTGTTCCGGCTTGGCCAATGAATCCGAAAAAGCCGTAGTTATAGATTATCGGGGCTGCCAATGATGCTAAAAGAAGAACTGCAAGCAGCGAATCCTTCGCCACCTTTGGAACATTGAGCTTCTCGCGCAAACCTGAGAGCGAATAGGCTCCGTATGCGCCAAGCACTGAAAAGGAAAAAGCTATTAGCCATACGAACTTCTGGGTATCCCGAAACATGAAGGAAAGGACTGTGTCAAGAAGCGGCAGGGAGAACAGGAAGGCAAGCGGGCCGTTCAATCCAAGGGCCAGCAGGAAGGAAATGATGAAAATCGCGGCAAGGAAAATTGAGAGGCCGAAATCTTTCCTGAAAAGATGGGCCAAGCCTATTATGGAAAGGAGAGAGATTGCAATGAATGGGATGAACCAGAGGCTAAAGATGTCCTTTGTGTAAATGAATCCGCCCCTCCAGAACCCGTGCATTGTGAGTATAGATTGGTAAAGAGGAAGGCCGATGCCCTTTGCCCCGAAATCCTCAAGATAGGCAGTTGGGGATGCGGGATCATATGCGCTCCCGAATGAGAGGAATGAGGGAATGATCCAGTAAAGGTTAAGGGCCAAAACCAAGATAGCAAGCAGGAGGAATCGCTTGATGGAGGATATTGATATTTTCTTGCTCAGCAAATCAATCGCAAAAAGAAGTGCATAGCAGGAAACCAGGAGAACCGCGCCATGCGAGCTGACAGAGACAAGGGTAGCCATTATCGCAACATGGATGAGCAGGCCCACATCATCTGTTTTCTTCATGAAACTGATGAATGAGGAAATGGCCAATGGGAAAAACGCATATGAAAGCAGGATGGCCCAGTGCCCGACCAAAAACCTTAGGAAAACAAAGGGGTTCAGCATGTAAAGGAGCCCTGCGAAATACCTCCAGATCCCAAGCTCCTTGGGAAGGGACATGTGCATCATTATCCCGCAAAGGGAAAGGATTGAGAAAAGCAGCAGCTTCTCGGTTATCTCGACTGAGAGAACATCTGAAACTGCGGCAAGAGCGGCCTTGAGCGGAAGCTGGCCCCCGTAGGAGCTTGTCTCATCTCCGTAAAATTCCTGGAAGTTGGAGTCTGAGAAGCTGTTTGGGCCGAACTGCATGTCCAGCGCAAGGTAATACTCCTGAGGCAGGAGAGGAATCATGAGCGCAAGCGCCAGCAGCATATAGACTACAGGATAATAGTAGTCTATCAGGCCAAGCACTCCTTTCTTTCCAGTCATTTTCCATCCTCCTTTTTGGAACCCCCTTTCGCAGGAAAGGCATATGAGGAAACATATCCTAAGAAGCCGGCTGAATACTCCAAAAGCCTTATCATTGTTATCCCCATTCCCTCAATCGGCTCCTTGGCAAGTTTCCAAAAATGCCTGATGAAGAAGATATTGCTGAATGACAGCCACCTTCTGGAGTGCTCATTCTTTTTTGCAAGATAGTATCTGAGGGAATGGCCATAGACATATGCCTTTTTCAGGTCTTTGAGGAGGGAGGTGTGCCTGACATCATGCATGATCCTGGCGTTTATCCTTCCCACGCTGAAGCGGCTTTTTATCCTTGAATGGATGTCATGGTCCTCGCCAAAATGGATGTTTGGGTCGAATCCCCCAACTGACTCGAAAACATCTCTCCTGAAAGCCCTTGCAGACTCTGTTAACCCGTCTTCAAGATAGCACCTTTTCTCCAGGTCCTTGCACCTTGATATGAAATCGCTGCCAATGCCGATCTCAGGCAGTATGAGCGCGTCATAGCTTTCCATTGAGGAGGCTATTTCGCCAAGGACATTCTCAGAAAGGATCATGTCGGAGTCTATGGAGACGAAGATCGAGCCATTTGCCTTTGAGAATCCCAGGTTCCTGTTCCCAGGGACCCTGTTTGAGGCGGCCATGTATTTCGCACCGAAGCTTTCCGCGACCTCCCTTGTGTTGTCTGTGCTGAACATGTCAACAATTATCACTTCATAATTCTCGTAGTCCTGGTCCTTTATTGACTGCAGGCAATTCAAAAGGGTAACTGAGGAATTCTTTGTTGGAATGACTATGCTTATCCGGGGTTCTCTCATTTTACCGCCTCTTCGATTACAGAAAGGAACTTTTCGGCTGTCTTGTCCCATGTGAAGCCCTTTGAATATGCCATTGAGCTTTGTGAAAGTTTTTTAAGGGAATCCCTGTCCGACAGCAGGGATATTGCGGATTCTGCCATGGCATTGAAATCATTGGGCTTGATCAACGCGCCGCTTATCCCTTCCCTTATGCTGTCCCTTAAACCTGGAATGTCATATCCTACAACAGGGGTTCCGCAGGCATTGGCCTCTATGACCGTTATGCCCCAGCCTTCCCTGGCTCCGGGGAAAAGCATGAGATGGGCCCTTGAAAGAAGCTCGGTTTTCTTTTCCTCGGAAACATGGCCGAAAAAGATGATGCTGTCTTCAAGCCCCAGCTTGCCAGAAAGGGCCCTGAGATTGCTTTCCTCTGGCCCTGACCCAGCTATCCATAGCTTGGCGTTTGGAACCCTTTCCCTTATTTTTTTGAATGCGAGGATGGCATGATCCACGTTTTTTGACTTTGCAAGCCTTCCGAGGTATATGGCTATGGGGTTCCTTTCCTTTTCTGCACAAGGCCCCCTTATATCGTTTCCGGGGTTTATCACATGGACCTTTCCAAAGCCGAGCTTTTCAAGGTCAAGCTTCGTGGAGTCTGAAGACCCTATCGCATGGCAGTCCCTGTATACGCTCAGGAGAAGATCCTCCGAATGGTATCCCAGGAATGCAACCGGAAAAGGCAGGGCGGAGTACCAGTTTTGCCTGGTCAGCTGGTGTATGAACGCAATTACCCTTTCCTTTGCGAACAGCGGAGTAAGGAAAGGCATGCCGTTTATGCTCTCGACTATTATGTCGTATTTTCCTTCGATGTTCCTCTTGTAGCATGGATACGATTTCAGGTACATCGAGAATTTTCCGCCATAGCGGATGTGCTGAATGCCGTCGATCATCTCATTGGCCTTGCATCCGGGGAACGTTGATGAAAAAAGAGTGGCTTTATGGCCCTTTTCCACAAACCTTTTCAGGACCTGGTGGACATAGGCTTCCGCTCCCCCGGCAAAAGGATGCCTTATGTCCTTCCAGTTGAAAAATGCTATCCTCATTTTATCCCCAAAGATAACTTTTAAAATATAGGATGGGCTATATTTATAATGGCACCAGATAAGGTCTCGATAATACTCCCAGTGCACAATGAGGGGAAGGTGCTGGAGCAGAGCGTCAAAAGGATCGAGAGGATACTGCTTAAGCTGGGAGTTAATTTTGAGATAATAATAAGCGAGGACGGAAGCACTGACAATACCAGTGAGGTAATGAAGTCGCTTGAATCCGGAAGGATCAGGATCTTCCAGAACAGGGACAGGCTCGGGAAAGGCGGCGCGATAAGGAATGCCCTGAAGGAAGCCAAAGGCAACATCGTGCTTTTCATGGATGCTGACCTTGCATCAAATCCTGAGCAGATAGAGGAGCTGATTAATCAGATTAAAAACGGGGCCGCCATAGTCATAGGATCGCGGTATGTTGCAGGCTCCAAGGCAAAGAGGAGCGCAGTCAGGAATGTCGCAAGCTTAGGCTTCAACTGGCTCGTTAGGAACATCCTCAATTCAAAATTGAAGGACCACCAGTGCGGATTCAAGGCATTCAGGAAGGATGTTATCCTCCCTCTGGTCAACGAGGTTGAGAACAGGCAGTGGTTCTGGGACACTGAACTGCTTGTTCTGGCCCAGCGCAAGGGATTGAGGATAGTCGAAATTCCCGTTGAGTGGGAGGAAGGAAAGGAATCCAAATTCGACCTGATTGGGGACACTTTCCGCATGGCCTGCGGAATAATAAACTTCAAGATAAGGAAGGGCTGATTGCTCTTCCTTTTGGCGAGAGAGGGTTATTTTTTGCCCTTCTTTGTTTGCTCCTCATCAACCTGCTCCTTCTTCTTCCTCCTTTTCCAGAGTATGTATAAAATTACCAGGATCGCCAGGACTATCAGTATAGGGCAGTAGGGAACTGAGAAGATCTGCTTTGTTTCCTCTTCTATTATGGGCTGCTCTGGCACCTGCGCAGGCTCCTTCTTGACCTCGAACTTTATCGTGAAGTCTGTCTGGTCTTCGGAATATCCTTTCTTTGTTGCCGTTGCGTTGTAGTTCCCGCTTTGCACGTTGTTGATGATCAATGTCCCGTCATTGCCGGTAAAGTAGATTATGTCGCTTCCTGTTATGCCAACCATCGCATCGGATATTGGGTTGTTGTAGGAGTCAGTGACTAGGAATTCCACGTTTGCTGTCCCGTCAGGATTGTAGGTCATTTCCTGGACCATTATATTCAAGGTGAGCAATTCGATTGCCCCTGGCTCTGTTGGTTTCGGGGTTTCCCTTTTCTGGCACGAAACCGCGAAATCAAAGGCTGCTGTTTCATATCCCTCCATTGACGCGGTTATTGAGTATTCACCTTTCTCAAAACTGGTAAATACTGCCTTTCCGTCTTGTCCTGTTATCTCGGATTGGCCTGAAATCTCGATCAAGACTCCGGACAATGGCCTGTCCTTGAAGTCCAGCGCCTCTATTGTTATTGTCCCTGTTCCGTCATATTGGCAGCGGATTGAATCGATGATTATGTTGAGAGGCAATAGGCTTTCCACGCTTGACGGAGGCTGCTTGCCCTTTTTCTCGCATGCGTCGCCTATTCCGTTTTCATTCTTGTCTTCCTGGTCCGGATTGTAGTCGTTTGGGCAGTTGTCGCACAGATCACCTATTCCGTCCTGGTCAATATCTGTTTGGTCAGGATCAGCATAGCCGTATCCATAGCCAAACGTTGGGCAGTTGTCGCAAAGGTCTCCTACCCCATCCTCATCTGAATCCCCCTGCCCTTCATTGGCAACCAATAGGCAGTTGTCGCAGGCGTCGCCAATTCCGTCATCGTCAGTATCCTCCTGTTCAGGGTTGAAAACTGTTACGCAGTTGTCAAAGCAGTCCGCGATCCCGTCCTGGTCCTGGTCGAATCCCTCATCTATAGATCCATCGCAGTCGTCGTCAATGCCATTGCAGACTTCTGTTGCAGCGGGGTTGACTGCGCCGTTTGAATCATCGCAGTCTGTGTTATCCTCAACATATCCTTCAGGAGGAGTCTGGGATGTGGAGGTTATGAGGTCTGAAGCGTTGCCGTAATTGTCTCTGTCCGAATCCCTATAATATGTATAAAGGATTCTCTCAGTTATCGTGACGTTGAAATGTCTGGATTCTGCGGAAGGGACGTGTATGCTGCTGCTGTTCGCGATGCCGAAAAATTCCCATGTCGTGTTTATTTCACCTGTCGCATTTATGTTCCAGGTCACGCTGCAGGAATCCCCTGAATGCATATTCCCCAAGCAGCCTAATACGGATGAATTCATCGGGTTTTGGTCTGTTGTGTAGAATGGGTTTCCGCTGCCCATTGGAACGAGCCCCTTTGTTCCGGGATTGAAGCTTGAATTCATGGTTTGCGTTCTGCCTTCGCTATCACTGGCAGTGGCTTCGCAATACCAAATTCCCATGCTCTGCGCCGTGAAATTCGGGGATATCCAGATATTGCTGCCTTCGTTGATTCCAACCGCATTGTCCAGGATCATGGCTCCATCCGAATTTATAATTGTAAAGTTAACGGATGTTGCGGCATCGGTAGCATTTGCGATGCAGAAGACAGTCTGGTTGATGCCCAGCGGCGTTGCCGAAACGTTCACCCAATTGAGAAGAACAGGTCCGAATGAATTCTGGCATTCTGAAAGGGCGTCCCATATCGTGAACTGATCGTTATAGCCCAATGCAGAAACTGAAGCGTCTAAGCCGACGCATCCCATCTGATGCCAGCATGATGGCCCGCTGCTGATTATCCTGTAGCAGTTTCCCATAAGAAGCCCTGATGTGAAAGACACATATTTTCCGGAAAGGAAATTGGGCGGGAATTGGGAAAGCCAATATGAATCAAAATAGTTAGGAGGCATTGTTGAATACACTGCCCCTCCTGTGACGACTGCCGGATCCAATGCCGCAGTGATGTCTCCGCAGTCCCCTCCGACGCATTCAAATTGCAGCGTTATGCCGGAGATTTTGTCCTTGGTTAGGCCCATATCCCCAGGGGAGGTTATCTCGATTGTTCCGAAAGGAGCGAGATTGCATTCCGGAATTTCCTGCGCGGTCCTGCAGTCTCCTCTGTCCAGATCGATGCTTGGGTATCCCGTATTGTTGCATGAAGAATTGTAAGGGGGGAAATCCCAGAGGTTTATCGGCCCATTCGTGTAAGTATAGAAATAGTCTGCATTCCTGTTGCCATTGTAGTTTATTGGCTGGCATCCCTGATCAAAATAAGGGGTGCCTGTGCAGGCCTGCTGGCCTGTCCTGCACACGTCCCAATATGAATTGTATATGTCGAATGGCGTGGAATTGCCGACCAGCCCTCCTGCATTCGATGACCCTGTGACTCTGCCTGCCGCAAAGGAATTCGTTATTTTTCCTCCGGCTTTGACCTTTGAGCCTACCAAGCCGCCTACGTTGTTTTGGCCGGAGACTCTTCCGATGGCATAGGAATTGTTGATGATGCCGTACCATATGTAGCCTGCCAGGCCGCCGACCGTGTCATTGTGCCCTGTCACATCCCCTGTGCTGTAGCAGTTGTCTATTATGCTTGGCAACCCTTCAAATTCTTCGCTCATGCCGACTAAACCCCCCACTGTGAAGTTCCCTGTCACGCTGATATCTGAGTATGAGTTGAGGATTAAGCTTTGGACATCGTTCGAGCCGCTGATTCCCCCTATTGACTCCCTTCCCTCAACAGTTCCCGAAGTGTAGGAATTGTTGATCAGCCCGTATCTGTAATTGTGGCCGACCAAGCCTCCGACGATCCAGTCGCCCCTGACGTTGCCGATGAAATGGGAATTGGTCACGGAGCTGTTCCAGGTATTCAGCCCTGCCAGGCCTCCCACAAACATCCCTCCTGTTACATTCCCTGTGACAAAGGAGTTGTCTATGTTTTTCGTGCATAGCGCATTTGATCCGCATTCACCATATAGATCACCTGACCCTGAAGCATGCCCGATGATCCCCCCAACATCATTTCCTCCTATTATATTGACATCTATCAGGCCTACATTCCCTATGATTATGTCTGTCACCCCTGTGCACCAGAAGTCCGTGGATGAGAACAGGCCGATGTGGCCATCCGAAGGCCTGTTGATGTATAATCCTGTTATGTTGAATCCCCTGCCGTCGAACCTGCCGCTGAATCCGTTTATGGCCGAATGCCCTACTGGCATGAACCCCATATAGCCTGAAGTTGTGGCATTCCAGTTCCAGTTTCTGGTATCGGAGCAGTCAATGTTCCTCATCAATTCGTATTTGACAGTTGCGCGGTTGTCCATGGCCTGGAGCTGGCAGCAATCATTGACATCAAGGTATGTGTCCCCATCTGAATCTGTGAATGGGGCTGGATTTGAATAACCGCATAATATGGGCTCTCCCTGCGAGCATGCCGGCCCTTGGATGCAGGACTGTCCGGAAAGGCCTGCCAATGTTTGGAAGCCTGGCGTGCCGCCAAGCAGGTCGCATTCCCTGCTCCAGGAGGGAGTGTAGCTCCAGGATTGCATCGGCTGGTTCGAAAGGTCATAGAAGTAATCGTCATTGGGGGTTACGCCGTTCATGTTCACTCCGGTGCAGCCGTCAATGCATACTCTTCTGAAGGGACCGATTCCGGCGTCATCCGTTCCGCAGCATCCGTACATTCTTGTTCTGCAGATATCCCAATAAGAACCGGTTACGGATCCGTTGTTGTATCCTACCAGACCGCCGACACTATCCCCTGTGCCGGTCACTGCCCCTGATGAATATGAGTTGGATATGGAACTGCCTGCATAGTTGTATCCTGCCAGCCCTCCGACATTGCTTCCTGTGCCGGTCACTGCCCCTGATGCATATGAGTTGGATATGGAACTGCCTGCATTGTTTACCCCAACCAGCCCTCCCACCTGATTTGCCCCTGTTACAGTGACATTGGCATATGAATCCGTTACAGGACCGCTGCTGCCCCCTATCAGGCCGCCGACATTGCTTCCTGTGCCGGTCACTGCCCCTAATGCATAAGAGGATACCACAGAGCCGCGGTTGTCCCCTACCAGCCCGCCTGCCCCATCGTCAGACAAAAGATTCACTGTGCCGGAAAAGTAAGAGCGGGTTGCAGAGCCATGGTTGAGCCCTACCAGCCCGCCGGCAAGGCCTCTTGCGTTTACTGTGCCTGATGATTTGGAATCTGATACTGATCCGCGGTTTTCCGCTATGAGCCCTCCGACAACATACGCACCTTTCACCATGCCGGATACGGAAGAATTCGTTACAGAGCCATTGTTGTATCCTACCAGCCCGCCGACAGTCCAGCCTGTTATGTTCGCGTCAATTAATCCGACATCGTATATCGCGGCTCCATTGGCTGTTTGGCCGAATAATCCGACATAGTTATCATCCGGCAGATATATCTTAAGCCCGGTTATGTTTTTACCAGTGCCGTTGAATGCCCCTGCAAATGGATAAGATCCGTCTCCTACCGGGTCAAAGCCATCAGGTTCCGCATTAACATCCAAATATCCGTCAGTGCCCTGGTCCAGATCATTCATTAGAACATAGCTGAAGGAAAGGCTCTGGTTCATCGCCTGGAGGTTTGTCCAGTTCGTTATCTGGCACGGATCCTCCAAAGTCCCTGAGCCGAGCATGCTGTCTGGGCAGATTGAAGGAAGAGATTCTACTATCGTCACGTTGAAATGGCTTGATTCGGCCTGCGCAACGCAGGCATCGTCGCTGTTCCCTAATGCAAAGAAGTCCCAGGTTGTGTTGACTGCTCCGGTTGAGTTGACGCTCCAGCTGACTGCACAGCTGTTGCCATTCTGCATATTAGCGAGGCAACCGCCTGTCCTTGGGTTCTGGTCTATAGTATAGAACGGCGTTCCTGAACCCATCGGGATGGCTCCTCCTTTGTATCCTGGGCTGAAGAACGTGCTGTTGGATTGGACGTTGCCGGATCCGTCCCTTGCCCTTGCCGTGCAGTTCCAGAGCCCAGTCTTGTTGGCCGAGAATGACTGGGATTCCCAGATGTTTGAGCCAAGCGAGCTGCCGGGAATGTTGTTCATGATAATAACGCCGCCGGAGTCCTTTATTGTGAAGTTGACTGAGGTTACGCTGGTGTTCACGTTTGCCCTGCAAGTCAATGTCTGGTTGATGGGAATCAGCGTAATGGGCAGGTATACTGAATTTATCAGTTTGGGCGGCGCCCCAACTGCCGCAATGCACTCCTGCTGTGTGGACCATACTCCATAGATGTTATTTACCTGCAGCCCACTGGTATATCCGGAAAGATATAGACATATTTCCATGCCATTCATGCCGCACGCGTTGGCCATAGCAATCTGATAGCAATTGCCCTTGAGAGGCCCTGTTGAGAAGCCTGCATAGGCACCGACGAAATTCTGGGGAGGAATGCCAAACCCAAAAGCGCTGAAACCACCTGAAAAAACCGTGGAGATCGGACCTCCTGCCATCTGCGGGTCTAGCGTAGCGGTCAGGCTTCTGCAGTCGCCCCCGCTGCACGCGTATGTCATGGTTATGGTCGAGAACCTATCTTTCACAGTGTTCATATTAGAATATTGATGGCTTATGGTGATATTTCCAGGCATGCCGGTCAAAGTGCAACCTTGAATTGAAGGCATTGTGATGCACCCTGCCCTGGTGTCGTATTGGAGCAGAGGATATCCTGAATTGTTGCAGGAGGAGTTCCACGGAGGGAAGCCCCAGCTTGCCATCGGAGCATGGGAATAGTTGTAGAAATAACTGTCATCAGGGGAGAGATAGGTGTTTATGGGACTGCACCCTGGAACCGGGCACTGGTTGCCCACGCACTTGTTCTGGCCGGTCCTGCACACATCCCAGTATGAGTTTGAGAATGAAAGTGGCAAATACCCTTCGCCAATGACACCGCCAGAATACGGGCTTGCGCTTATGACACGCTCTGGAGCAAATGAATTCTGAACTGAGCTGCCGCTGGCGTAGCCGATCAGGCCGCCTACAGCGCTGTTGCCCTGCACAATGCCATATGCAGAAGATTTCTGGAATTGCGAGCCGCCGTCCTTGCCAACCAGCCCTCCAACACGATTGTTTCCGGTCACATTGCCGGTGACATATGAATGGTTGAATGTCGCCCCTCCGCTTATCCCTGCCAATCCGCCGATGTTGTCATTTCCGGTTATGTTGGTGTTGACTATGCAGTTGCGGATTTCCCTGCCGCTGATGTTGCCTATGACGCCGCCCACAGAATCGTGGCCAGTCACGGTTATGTTGACTGCTGACTTTCCGATTACGGCTTGGCAATCAAACAATGTTGCGCCGGATGCCATTAGGGATCCGACAAGCCCGCCAACATTATCATGGCCAGTAACGCTGGTTACCGACGTTGAACAGTTTGTGATGACCAAACCCTCTCCAGAACCTACCAAGCCCCCGACATAGTCATATGTGGTGCTGGGAAGGCTTCCTGTGGTATAGGAATTCCTCATATATCCTACGCCACTGGACATCAACATCTGCCCCAGCCCGCGACCCATCAGGCCGCCTGTATGGTTGAAGGCGCTGATTATATCCCCTGTTGTGAAACAATTGTCCATTATGAAGCCGTCGCCTGTCCCTCCTAGCCCGCCGCCTATTCCGATCAGGCCGCCGACATAGTTTATTCCGCTTAGGGTTTTTCCTACATAGCTGGAATTTGTTATCAATGTCTGGTCAGTGTTTCCGATCAGCCCTCCGACGCCGTCCCCGAGATTTGTCAGATTTCCGCTGGCATGGCACCTGGTGATGTTCCCGTAACGAGTTTCGCCCATCAGGCCGCCGATTTTCACGCCGCCCTCGCTGAAAACGTTTCCTGTGGCATATGAATCGGTGATGTATGTGTAGTCGGAACGTCCTCCAAGCCCTCCTGCACAATGGGAATCAAAGGGACTGGTGCTGTATCCTTGGTTATTTTTATAGTCGTTCCAGTAGGTATAATAATAATTTTTTAAGTTGCCAACAAGGCGGACGTCTCCTGTAGCATAGCAATTGTTGATGTAAACCGGACCTGAGCCGGCGTCGGATCCCCAGCTTCCAAGAGCAGTAGAGTAACCGAATAAACCGCCGGCATCCATCAAACGGGCAGTGACGTTGCCGGTTGCATACGAATTGTTGACTGTGTTGGAGCCGCCATCTCCAGGCCATTCGGAACTTCCCCTAAGGCTTCCGATCAGCCCGCCGACAGTGGCATTGCCATCCACATTTCCGGTTGCGTGGCATCCAACAACAACGGCATGGTGCCCGAGCTCGCCAATCAGGCCGCCCACAATCTGGTCTCCGCTTACATTTCCGGTTGCATAAACGTCAAGGATTGTGCCGCCCCAGTCGCTTACCAGGCCAATCGCTCCGCCCAAGTCCCTTCTGCCATTAACTTTGGCTGAAGAGGAAGAATTGTAGATTGCAAGTAGCTCGCCTACAAGCCCGCCCACATAGCTACGCCCGGTTATGTTCCCGCTTGACTGGAGATTTCCCAACTTCGGAATGGATACGCCCACAATCCCTCCTATCTTGTCTCCAGTTCCTATTACGTTGACATCCGCCCTTGAATTATTCAAAGTGCGGCTGTCCAGAAACCCCAATATTCCTCCTACTTGGGATACTCCTGATATTGTGCCTGAAACATAGATTCTGTCAAGCGTGCTCATGATGCAGCGCCCCCCCAAGGCGCCAGTATTGTTGCGGCCAGTGATATTTACGTCAACCAAACTCAGGTTGGCAATGATAGGACTATAATAAACGACAGAAAACAGGCCGACATCATCGTTGCCCGGCCTGTTGATGTATAATCCGGTTATATTGTGCCAATTGCCGTTGATTGTAGATGTTGGCTCGCCACCGACAGTAAGGAGCGGCGCAAACCCATAGTAACCTCCGCTGCCGTTAGAATTCCAATTTCTCGTGTCCGAACAGTCGATATTGCCCAGGAGCTCATAATTAGCGCTCAGATTGCTCTGGATGTTCTGCAGCTGGCAGCAGTCGTTGATGTCCCAGTAGCCGTCAACGTCTGAATCTGTGAATGGGTTTGGGCTTGTCGGAATGCAAACTATGCCTTCAGTCCCATAGTTGCCTTGACTTCCTACATCGGTGCCTGCTGTCGGCACTGAAGAGCCTGTCGAACCGGAGCCTGAAGATCCTCCGGAGGGCCTGGTCTTTGCCGGCTTTTCAGAGGATATTGATGGAGAGGAAACGTCCCCTGCCGAGGAGCCCTTGTCAACACTTGCGGCATGGCTTGCAGCTCCAGATTCGTCGGAACCGGTCATCATGTTAGACAGAAGAAAGACGCCTATGATGGCGAAGATGAACAGGACATATATGCCATACAATCTGAATGCATTTTCCATGGTAAGGGCCATGTTCATATTCTATAGAGAAGGGTTTAAAAACAATGGATTTGAACTGCTATTGTGAAGGCATACATCACCTTTGTGCTCGTTATTCTCGTCCTTTCCTCATTGATATCCATGGACATCCTGCTGAATTCGATAGGAAGGGAAAAGAGCCCGATTTTGACCCAGGAAAAGATGTTCTATTCTAACCTGGAGAACAACAGGAGGATAGAAGAGGCAACAATAGCCGGAAGCGCAATAGGCATAGACCTGTATATCAAATACGAGGAGGCCAAGCTTGTCGCTGAAATACTGGAGACAGGGGGAACGGTTGTTCCGGCTGACGTTGCAAAAAAGATTGATCTCAAGGAAATGGAGCAATGGTCAAACGCAGGGGTTCTGATAGCATTGGCCAGCCTGAACAACAACAATGACATAGGGGGCCATGGATTCTACTGCACCTGGGCAACTGATGGAGAGATAAGCGATAACCTCAACTATGTCGCAAACAACAAGGTCTTGGCCTTGCCGATACTGACAAAAAGCCTCAATGTGGAGAACTGCTTCATGATCCCCCATAGCCAGATAAACTTCATAGGAAACGTGGAGGATTTGCCTGTCAACGACATCAAGACTGGAAATTTAAGCGCGCTTGATGTTTCTGTTTCCCTTTATGATGAGGAAAAGGAGGACAACGGATTCAGGAAGGGAAGGATAGCTAGCGTGTATTACGACAAGGAGTCAAACACCGCAAGCATGGTGACTTTTCCAGAGTCAAGGGGCATAAAGGTCCTTTACATGGGCGAAACCCCTATGAAAAACATCATAGAAGGCAGGTTCCTGGGCTTTTTCAATGTCCTTTACGACCAATACGGGATAAGGACAAACGAAAGCATATCCCTTAAGCTGGTCAATAGTTCGCTTCAATGAACTTCTCAGCCTCATGGGCAGCTATTGCCCCGTCGCCTGAAGCCGTTATCGCCTGCTTGAACGGGCTTTTCCTCACGTCCCCTGCGGCATAAAGGCCTTTTGTCCTGGTTTCCATCCTCTCATTTGTCATGACATACCCCTGCCCATCAAGGTCAGCAAGGCCCATGACCAATTCAAAGCTTGGCTCCATTCCAACGTAGACAAAAACTCCGTCGCATTGGACATCGGAAATTGCGTTTGTCTTGGTGTTTTTTATCCTGAGGCCCATTAATTTTTCATTCCCCAAGACCTCGAGTGTTTCAGAGTCCCAAAGATAGGAGATTTTGCTGTTCGCAAAGGCCCTGTCCTGGATGACCTTGTCTGCCTTGAGCTTGTCCCTTCTGTGCATCAGGGTTACCCTGCTTGCGAATTTCGTGAGATAAATGGCTTCCTCGACCGCGGAATTCCCGCCTCCGATGACAACAACATTCTTGTCCTTGAAGAAAGGCGCGTCGCACACTGCGCAGAAGCTTACCCCTTTTCCAAAGAACTTCCCCTCGCCAGGGACATTGAGCTTCTTGTATCTTGCGCCTGTTGCGAAAATGACTGCCTTTGCGGAGTATTTTCCCTTGCTTGTCTCGATCTCCTTGAGCTTTCCGTTGTCCTTGATGGACTTGACTATCTCCCCCAATTTGATGATGGCGCCAAAGGACTCTGCAGCCCTTTTCATCGATTCCCCAAGCCCTTCCCCGCTTATCTTCTCTATGCCTGGATAATCCTCGACAAGGCTTGTTGTGGCAATCTGCCCTCCGGGAACGATGCCCTTGTCAATAACAACAACATTCAGCTTCGCCCTTGAGGCATAGATGGCCGAAGCAAGGCCTGCAGGCCCTGCGCCGATAACAACAACATCGAACTCGCCCCCTGATGGCATAGCCGAGCTTTTTGCATATGAAATATCAAACATTCCCATAATAGAGGATTGACCTTAACCATTTTAAACTGTTTAGGCAAAACAAAGCCAATGAAAATCAATTTTGACACAAAGGCGAAGCTAATATTGGCCATGGCTTTGGTCAACCTGATCATACTTGTTCCGTTGATTGCAGTGCCGCTTTATTGCAGCAATGGCCTTGCCTCAACCATAATCTACAATATCTACGGGCCAACGTGCCACCAATACATCGGAAGGAGCCTCTGCTTCTTCAACTCAAACAATTCCTGGAGCCTTGGGGAATGCATAAAGGGCAATTCCCATCCGGTTGTGAAAACCCTTTATACGATGTCAAAGCTTAACTATTCCGGCCCGTTCTTCTATGACAAGGCAGAGGTTGGATTGAACAGGGCAGAGGCAGTCTATTATGATGATAAGGTTGGATACAAGATGCCTGCATGCTCAAGGGATTTCGGGATCTACCTTGGGGCATTCATCGGGATAATCCTGTTTGTCCTTATCGGAAAAAAGTTCGGGGTTGTCTCTCTGCCTGTTTACCTGGCATTCCTGGTTCCCTTGGTTATAGACGGAGTTTCGCAGCTATTGTTCAATTATGAATCAACCAATGCAATAAGGGTTGCAACAGGTTTGCTTGCAGGGGCTGCCTCAACAATAGCGCTCCTGAGCATGATGTTCAACAAATAGGTTTTATCATGGAAAACGAAAACGCCTTGGAAGTTCACAGGAACCTGAAAGGAAAGATAACCGTAAAGGAAAAAAGGAAGATCTCCACAATGAAGGACCTTGCTGTCCTTTACACCCCAGGAGTGGCAGAGCCTTGCAAGGCAATAGCAAAGGACAAGTCCCTGGCCTATGAATATACGATGAAGGGAAACACTGTTGCAATAGTCACAGACGGGACAAGGGTGCTTGGTTTGGGAGACATTGGGCCTGAGGCCGCATTGCCGGTCATGGAAGGAAAGGCCCTGATCATGCAGCAGTTCGGAGGAATTGACGCGTTTCCAATTTGTTTGGATACCAAGGATCCTGAAGAGATAATAAGGATAACCAAGGCGATCGCCCCTGTTTTCGGTGCAATCAATCTGGAGGACATTGAGACTCCCAAGGTTTTCTACATTGAGAAAAGATTAACAGAAGAATTGGACATCCCTGTTTTCCATGATGACCAGCACGGGACAGCGATGGTTGTGCTTGCAGGATTGTTCAACGCCCTGAAGGTTGTTGGGAAAAGCAACAGCTGCAAGATTGGGATAATCGGGGCAGGAAGCGCAGGATACGCGACAGCGAAACTGCTCAACGCCGCAGGATTCAGGGACATTGTTGTCTTTGACAGCCAGGGCGCGATCTACAGTGGAAGGCCGGAATTAGAGGGATATAAGGGGATTTTAGCCAGTTTCAACAGCTCAGGATTCAGGGGAAAGATAACCGAATTCAAAGGCGCTGATGTCATAATCTCCGCAGCATCCCCAAAGGCCCTGCCGATTGAAACGATAAAGATGATGAGCAAGCCGAATGTTGTTTTCGCATTGTCAAACCCGGTTCCGGAGGTTTCTTTGGACCAGGCAAAAGAATTGGACATTGATGTTTTCGGCACAGGAAGGAGCGATTACCCGAACCAGATAAACAACGCAGTCTGCTTTCCAGGATTCCTCAGGGCATTGCTGGATTTGAGGGTAAGGAAAATAACCAACGAGATGAAGATAGCCGCAGCAAAGGGGATAGCCGAAACAGTCCAGAATCCCAGCAGGGAGAAGATAATCCCGGATGCGTTTGACAAGAATGTGAAAGAAAATATAATAAGGAGGGTTAAGGAAGTCCTTTAGGCATTCTGAACGAATTATTCCGCGGCTTCGGTGTAAAGGTCAAGCGCCGTCCTTAGGTCTTTTCCTATCATCATGGCCAGCGCCCGAAAGTCGCCGTCATCTGCCTTTTCAAGGGCCGAATAATAGGCCCTCCTTTCCTCCTTCCTCAAAATTGTCGGCGGGAAGCCGGCGCGCATCAACCTAAGATTCATGAGAAGGCGCGCAAGCCTTCCGTTCCCATCCGCAAAAGGATGGATCCTTGCCACGTCATGATGGATTGAAACTGCGGAATAGACTGCCTTTATGCCCTTGCCCTTGTCGTTAAGTTCTGAATAAACCTTTTTCATCAGCATGGGAACGTCCTTCCATTTCGGAAGCTGGAGCTTGGAACCCTGTATGAAAACGCTTTCGTGCCTGTAGAATCCTGCATTAGAAGGGTCTATCTTGTCTAATATCAATGCATGAAGATTCAACACATCCTCTTCGGTTATTTTTTTCTTTGAATCCGCAAATTTTTCAAGCAACTCTATCGCTTCCCTGTGATTAGTGGCCTCAAGATGCTCCTTTACAGACTTTCCGCGCACAGTTATTCCCTTGTTGAGCACAAGCCATGTCTCGCGGAGGCTGAGCCTGTTGCCTTCTATTGCATTAGAATGGTAAGTCATGTCTATCTCGAACTTTTCCCTGAGCCGCTCCAAAACGGCAGGCGAAAGCGGCCTCAGCGAATTCAATTTGGCAAGCAGTTCATCCAGCTTTTTGCGCAGGGGCCTGTCTATCCACTCCCCCTCATTCGCAGGCATTCTAAGATTGTGCTTTTTCGCGTATATTTCGGCATCTTCCAGCGTCGGAAAGTATTCCAGCGCTCTTTGCTCCACATTTTTGCCTGCGCGCCTGTTTTCCACAAGCTCATAATAGTATGTGTTGCCCTTGCCCTTTTTCCTTATGAAAGCCATGCTAGATTGTAGTGCCTACCATTTTTTAAATATTTCGATTTTTGTTCCCCACTACAAAAGGGATAGCTGAAACAGTGGAAAATCCCAGTAAGGAGAAAATCATCCCTGACGCGTTTGACAAGAACGTAAAGGACAATATAATAAGGAGGGTAAAGGAGGTTGTTTAGATGTTATCTTTGTAGTGCATACTATTTCTTGAAAATTTGCAATAATGTTCGGCACTACAAAAGGAAAAGCCCTGTGTTTTTAGCTTACCCTGCTCGATCCCATGAGCCTGCTCAGTTTCAGCTCCTCCTTTTTCCTTGAAAGGAAATTCATTACTGAGGAATGCATGGATCCCCTTATTATCATGGCTATGGCCTCCTTGGCAAATGATATCGAGTCAAAGGGCGCGATTATCCCCACAGTGTTCCCGTAAACTGAAATGTAGCAGTCTATCATCTTCTCTATCTCTGTCTTTATCTTCCCATCAGAGCCGATTATCCTTCCCTTTACCCTATGGATCGCATTCTCGGTATTCAAAAACTCGTCAAGGTCGATTAGCTCAAACATGAAATCCTCCTTATCGACAAGGTAGAGCGCAACATCAGGGCTGAATCCCCTCCCTATGGCCTTTATGACATTCTTCCCGAAATAGATCTTGTCGGCATTCCCCTCAAGGATCACGCTTCCGTCATGCTTGATTTCCAGCTTCAGCCCAAGCTTTTCCTCAAGCGTTTTCAGGGTCTCGCTGTCCTTTCCGAAAAAAACGCCAACGCGCTCCTCAGGAACCTTGATTACCGTCTGGTCCATATCATTCACCCGCAAGCTTGATCAGAAGGAGCTTGATGTCTTCCTCTGTCTCAACCTCCAATGCCCTTGACGCGGCCTCGTTGACCTCCTTGTCTTTCCTGAAAGGAGCCAGGGACAGGGCGCAGATCCTCCTTACCTCGGAATCCCAGTCATCCAGGAAATCAACCATGATCTTCCTTGCCTCCTTGTTGCTAACATGCTCTGCAAGAAGCTGCAGCGAAATGTATTGCTTTTCCCCTATGTCGTTCTTTGCGCATTCCATTATCGGATCAAGGAACCTTGATATTGTTTCCGAGGAGGACTTCCTTATCGCCTTCATCGCCTCAAGCCCTATTGACTCGTCAAGGATCATCTGCTTCACAAGGGCCTCTGCCTTCTTGTTTTCCTCTATGAACTTTGAAAGCCCAATCGTAAGGTAAAGGGATCCTGCAGTGTCCCTTATCAGCCCCTTTATGCAATCAATGGCTTCTATCTTGAAGAACATCTCTATCACCAGGTTGGCCAAGGTCCCCCTTGTCACCTGGACAAACATCATTGACCTGTTGTCCAGGATATGCTTTGAGGCCACGCTCTGGATTATTGAGGGGTTCTCTTTTATTTTGGATAGCGCTGACTTCTCGTCCCCCTCGATATAGGACTTCACGCTTGACCAGAAAAGGTCGGATGCATTGTCCTCGTGCAGCGCATCCCTGAACCTCCATTTCGACTCATCCGCCAACCTATCCACCTTTTGTTATCTTCTCAAAGATCTTCCTTGGATCGCTATTTAGGCCAAGGGATTTTTTAAAGAATGATGATATGTTGACAATGTCCCTCAATAAAAACTCATTTGCCTTGGGATGCCTCACGCTGACCCCCTCGCTCATGTCTATTAGGTAAGGCTTGTCCCCAAGAAGGATGTTGTATTCGCTAAGGTCGGAATGGACTATGCCGGCTTTCCAAAGCTTCCTGATGGAGTCTATGATATTGTGGAAATCCTCCTCAATCACTTCCTTCTTCACATCCGCCATCCTTCCGAACGGCAGGCCGTCCTTGCCTATGAAGCTCATGACAAGGATGTTGTTCTTGTAGTTGATCGGCCTCGGAGCGGGAACTCCTGCCTTTTCCGCGGCAGAGAGGTTCTTGAACTCCTTCTGGACAAAGAGCTTTATGATGCTGTAGCCTTCCATCTTTATCTTCTTGAACCTCGGGTCCCCTATAAGATAGTCCATCTTTTTTATGAAATGGGATGTCTCGTTCCTGTATATCTTCACTGCGACAAAGCTGTCCCCGCTCTTTGCCCTGAAGACGCTGGCTTCCTTGCCTGGGGAAATGATGTAATCCAATTTGTCGAATGCCCCGTCCTCGATCAGCTTGCCCAGGGTCATCAAGGTCCTTTTGTCGAATGCCAGTTCCTCTATCTTCCAGACCTCCTTTATCCTTCTGTCAGCGCCCATTCATTTCACTTCAGAGACTATCTTTTTTATTTGCCCTAGGATGTATTCCGAAGGCATGCCTGAAAAAACAAATGCCGCAGCTTTCGCATGGCCTCCGCCAGAGGTATTCTCAGGGCCATATTCCGCCATCAGGAATTTCACTATCTCATTTGCCTTCAGGCCTCTTTCAAACGCGGCATTCCCCACCCTGAGTATCATGGATTTTTCGCTATAGCCGACAACAACCGCATTGTCGTTGTTTTCCATCTCCAAAGCCCTTGAGGTTATCTTGCCCCTTCCTGGGAATTCCGACTTCCTTGCAACCTTGTCTATGTCTAAAGTGATGAAGAGCAATCCATTCCCAAGGGATTCCCTCTTCATGGATTTGGAGATCGCGCTGCTGACATTCTCGATATGCTCGTTTGCCTTGAGCAATATGCTATTATATAATGAAGAATCGTTGACAAGGTCCTTGTAGAAGTCCAATCTGTTTCCATATGAGGAATAAGAGGCCACAAAGTCAAACACAAGGGCCCTTTCCCTGTCCTTTGCGGTTATTTCCATTATTTTGCTCTTGTCCCCTGCAAGGGAAATGCCGACCAGATTTGAGGAATCACGGCCAAGGAGCTTCGCAACCTCGAAGCAAAGGTATCCTGTAGTATATTTGCTTGCGTCCTCCTCAGGATCCTCCAGCCATGGATTGAGGATTATCCCCATGTCCCTGACCTTTGGGTTGCATGGATGATGGTCGATCGCGATGATGTTGATGCCTGCAGATTTCAAAAGGTCCAATGCCTCAAGGCTTTCCTCGTTCGTGCAGCAGTCAAGCAGGACAACCGCGGAATAGGGATCGTATTTCAAAGCGGGAATGTCGTTGAAAGCGTCCTTGTTGAAATAGATGGCTGAGTTGTGCTGGATCTTCAGGCCTCCGATGATCTGCGAGATTGACAATGCCGAGGATATCCCGTCCGCGTCATTGTGGAACCTTATTGTTGATTTCGGATTTACCATTGACATGAACTTCAGGGCCTTTGCCATGTTCTCGATCGGGGCCCTGCAGTCTTCTATGATTTTTGACTTTACGGAAGGGTTCCAGTCATTCAGCTTCAGGTTTAATTTTCCGATGATATCCTTTATCCTGGGGTTTCCAAGGTTTTTCACTGTTGATGCAAGGATGTGGTTGCTTGAGAACTCCCCTGAGATCTCGATGAAGTCGTATTTCCTAAGCTCTTCCCCTGTCTTCAGGTAATAGTCGCTGCTTCCGTCTGTAACCAGATAATTTCCAGCATAGGAATCCTTGGACTTCACGATAGCATATATCTCCATTTCCATTATGCCTCAATCCTTGTTCCGTCCCTTGCCAGGACAATCTCCCCCTTGAAGTGCTTCTTTGCCTGCTGGAGGAGCATTGGCTCGTCATCCCTTGAATATCGCGGGCTGAAATGCGTCAGGACCAGCTTCCTGGCCTTTGCCTTTTTCGCCAAAACAGCAGCGTCCTTGACAGTGGAATGCCTCCTCTTATGGGCTTCCTCCTCAAGGGACTCGTCAAACGTGCACTCATGGATAAGGATATCCGCATCCTTCGCGATTTCCGCAAGCCCGGGAAAAGGCATCGTGTCCCCTGAATAGACTATCTTCATGCCCTTTGTCCTTGTTGTGACGTCATCAAGCATGATCTTCTTGCCCTTGATTGTTATCTCTCCTTTGTCCCTGATTTCAGAGAAAAGCTTGCCTTTTATGCCAAGGGAATGGGCCTTTTTCTCGTTGAAATGCAAATTCTCCTTTTCCTGGAGCACAAAGCCGTAGCTTTCAGGCTTGTGGAGGTTCTTGAACGCTGAAATCGAGAAATCCTCCTTGTCCAGAATGAAGCTTTCGCTGATGGTATGAACCTTGACAAAGTCGCTCCTCCTTACAAGAAGATTCTCAAATCCCCTTGGGGCATAGACGTTCAGGGTTTCGCTGCCAAGGTCAGCCATCCTGAAGGTCTCTATGAAGCCGAAAAGCCCCACAAAATGGTCCATGTCCATATGGCTGATGAAGATGTCCCTTATGCTGCCGAACCCTAATCTATGCTTCATCAGCTCCCTCTGGCATCCCTCGCCCATATCAAGAAGGAAAGGGAAGCCCTTCCAGTTGACGTAGATGCAGGGCAGGCTCCTGTCTGGGCTGGGGGTGCCTGAAGACGTGCCCATGAACTGAAGAATTAGCTTTGGCATGGAAAACCATTGCCTGTTAGGATTTAAAAATGATGTTAGTTGCCCCTGGTTCAGATGCATTCCTTGAAGTTGGAAAAAAAGCCCGCCATGATCTCATCCATGCCGAATAGCCTCCTCAGGGCATATCTTTCCAAAAATTCCTTGACTTTATATCTTAATTTGGTATCCTTAATCAACCTTAGCGCGGTCCTGCCTTCCTTGTCCCTTGCATTCACGTTTGCCCCCTTGTCAAGCAGGAATACGCATAAATCCACATTGTCATTCAGCGCTGCATACATAAGCGCAGTCATGCCGTCGTAACCAGTAGCTTCGATGTTGGCTCCTTTGCTAAGCAGAAATGCACAAGAATCCCTAAGGCCTCGATTTACGGCGTATATGAGCGCTGTCGAACCGTCACTATTTCTTGACTCTATGTTGACGCCTGCATCTAAAAATAGCCCAATGTCCTTATAGTTCCCCGTCCTGGCAGCTTCGAAAAACGCATTTTCAAGCGCCTTGCGCCTTCCGGGAAGCATTAGCTCCTGCTTTGTTGCGTCCTTACCTGTTTCAAGCAGAGTTTTTTTGTCCCATTTCCTGAAAGCAGTCTGTTTATTTTCCCTGCGGATCTGCGCCATGCCCCATATTTGGCCCAAATTGTTTAAAAATCCGGCTTTCATGGCAAATAAGATATGCTTTTTAACCTTATCTTTCAAAATCAATCGTGGTATCATGGAGAGCATCATAAATTCCGTTATCAGCGAGAGAAAGGGGGGCAGCGAAAAGCCCTCTTATATGGTTGCAAAGCTCAGCGAGAGCATAAAGGAGCAGCAGAAAAAGGAAAATGAGATCATAGACAGGGTCAGGATATCTGTCATAGGCGTTGGCGGGGCAGGATGCAACGCCGTTACCAGGCTATTTGTGGAAGGGATAGAAAGCGCAAAGACACTGTGCATCAACACCGATTCAAGGCATTTGCACACGGTATCAAAGGCGCACGAGAAGTTTTTGCTTGGCAAGAACTTCACAAGGGGAATGGGCGCAGGAGGCGACGCGGCAATAGGGAAGAAGTGCGCAGAAGGGGACAGGGAAGAGCTCACAAGGCTGATAGGGGACAATGAGATAGTTTTCATAGCGGCAGGAATGGGGGGAGGGACAGGCGCAGGGGCGGCCCCAGTGATAGCCAAGATAGCAAAGGAGCATGGCGCCATGGTCATAGGAATAGTGACATTCCCGTTTAGGCTTGAAAGGATAAGGATAAAGAAAGCCCAGGAAAGCATAAGGGAGCTTCTTGAGGAAGTTGACACGCTGATAATCATAGACAACAACAAGCTGGCGGAGTTTGCGCCAAACCTGCCTTTGGATGCGGCATTCAAGTTGGCCGACAGCATAATGGCAAGGGCAGTCAGGGGACTGACTGACAGCATCATGGTGCCCTCATTGATGAACATAGATTATGCGGATGTGAGGAGCGTGCTGAAAAACAAGGGGATAGCGATGATCTCCCTTGGAGAGGGGATAGGGCCTTCAAGGGTTGACGAGGCAATAAGGAATACATTGACCCATCCTTTGCTTGAGGTTGACTATGAGGACGCAAAGGGAGCCATCATCCACATAGAGGGAAGCGAAGGATTGACGCTTGGGGAGGCAATAACCATAGGGAATGAGGTCACAAAGAGCTTCGACCCGAATGCAGAAGTCAAGATGGGAGCAAGGATCAATGAGGCTTTGAGCGACAGGATAATCGTAACCGCAATAATAACAGGAGTCAAGTCCCCTTCGATACTGAAAAGCGGAAAGGAAGGGGAGAGCAGCGCGCTTGTGCTGTAGAAGTCTTAAAGGTGAAAACAGATGTTTGTATTCGACATTACATTGATGCTAGCAATAATATTGTTTGCCAACATAATGCCTGGCATAATAGCAGGGATCTCCATATTGAGGGGAGTCAAGCAGCTCGAGCTTCTTGAGAAAGCGATCATTGGGGGGGCGATGGGATTCCTATTTCCGCAATTGGTCCCGTTCCTGCTGTCTTTTGTCGGAATCCAGTATTCATACACGATAACGCTTGCGTCAGTGGCATTAGCCTACATCCTCGCGATAGCATTGTTCTTCCTCAGCTACAAGGCAGATGACCTGCAGAAGGCATTCTCAGGGATTGGGAAGATTGAGTTCTCGGTTTCGAACGTTGTGCCTGTCTTGTTCTCAATGGCCTTGGTGGTTTTGCTCTTTTTCACGTTTTCAGTGAGGTTCCAGACAATAAGCCCGGTATACCAGGAGCTTGACCCTTATTATTACTCATATGGGGCGATATTCATCATGGAGCAGGGATCCGTTCCTCTGCACGACAGCCTGGCATGGTGGCCCCTTAATTCATCGGGCCATAGGTCAATGCCTTCATTGATTTACCTTGAGTCGAACTGGTATTCCCTATATACTCATGGGAACATGGCAAGCGTTGATTCCTATCTTTTGGCCGAGATCTCGAACTTCTATCCTCCATTGGCTGCGATGTTCACCATCTTTTTTGTCTATCTGCTCTTCAGGATAGGGTTCAGCAGGGAGATAGGATTGGCCATAGCCGCATTGCTGGCATTCATGCCAAGCTACCTCTACAAGACACTGTCAGGGGTCTTCGAGGCCCAGCCCATGTCTTTCCTGCTTTATGCAGCGGCATTGGCGTTGATCTACGCATTCCTGGTCTACAAGGACAGGAAAATACTCATCCCGTTTTCAGTCATCGCATTTTCCGCGATGCTGGGGTCAACAGGGGCAACCGTTGCATCAACATTGATGGCAATCATCCTTTCCGCAACCATAGCGATGAATTTCATTAGATACTGGATAAACGACGGAAAGGAGGAGAAGCCCAAGCAGGACAACGAGACATATCTTGTTGTTTCCGGGGTTCTGGCGGTTGTCTTTGTGGCGTTCTCATTCATATTGGACTATTATTCCGACGAGAACATAACGATAAGCACGGTAAAGAGCGCAATCCTTGTTGTCATCCCATTGATAATGGCATTTTTGATGAGGATGGTTTACGAGAGAAAGGACCTTTTCGGGGCATTGCGGAAGAACGAATACGCGATCTACGGGGCAGTGTTTGTTGCGTTCATCCTGATCATGGCATCGCCTTTGGGATCCGTTGTCACGGATTACGCGAAATCAGGATTCGGGGCAGGGAACTACAACACGCCTCTTGAAAGGACAATTGCGGAGCAGCAGCTTTCGGACAATGACCTTGCAGGGGAGCTGAGCGCGCTCGGGACAACCATAAAGATTCCGTTGGTGGAGAATATCCTTGAGTTCACGTCGCAGATAGTGAATTTCATATACACGACGATAATACAGGTCGTGAATGCGGCGCTTGGGCTCAACCTGCCTCCAATAGCAAAGAACCCCAGCATAGCGTCCATCGCGATCCTGGGATTCATGTTTTTGACGCTCTTTGAGATAGGGCGGTTCATTGTGGAGAAGAAGCACGAGGTCCCCATTCTTTTGATCCTTATAGCGGTAATGTTCTATCCTTTGTCCATCTCCGGAATGATCAAGGCAAAATACACGATCTATTTCACATTCGCGTTTGTCCTGATGCTCGGCTATTTCATAGGACGGCTATACAGTATAGTGAGCCGCAGATTGGGAAAATACGCTGAAACGAACGGCATCAACATGGCAAAGCCTGTCGTGTTTGTCCTGGTATTCGCATTGTTCATAAGCCCGATTGTCTTTTCCCCAAGCTCAATAAGCCTGGGCACATATTCCCTGAATCCTGAAAAGTTTGCTGACAATCCAAAAGAGTATGTTGCAAAGGCAAAGACCCTTTGCGCAACCTTAGGAAACGACCCCAACAACAAGGTCTGCCAGTTCAGCTCGGACCCAGATGCCTTCCTTTCAAGGATTGAGAACCAGTATTCGCCTGAGCTTTGCTATTACATGTTCCTTTATGACGAGGCGATAAGCAAGAAGGCTGATGATGCCAAGAGCTATGTCGCAGGGCTGAGATGCTCGGTCATGACAGACTACTGGCTCAATTCGCTTGAATGGATGAAGGCCAACCTTCCTGACGATGCCAGGGTGACGAGCTGGTGGGACTACGGCCACTGGACAAACTATTTCTCAAGGAAGGCCAGCGTGATAAGGAACGAGCATGCAAACCTCTACATGATCCAGGACATAGCCCATGCCCTGATAATGGCGAACGAGACTGAGACAAGGGAGATCATGGAGAAATACGGCTCAGAATACCTGATGATAGACAGCGAGATAATAATGAGCCCAGACAGCATTTTCGGGGCCAAATTCTATGCATTGAATTACCTTGCATGCTCAAGGGACAACCTCACAAACGTCCTCATTCCGCAGATGGCATCCCAGTGCGAATACGAGAACCTGTGGGAAGAGATCGGGCTGACAAGCAAGAAATGCCTGGTTTCCTCAATATCGAACAAATGGGGGGTTGTTGCGAAGAGAAGGTCAATAACAAGCGAAAATGGGCTTGTGAAAAGCACAGGGGTTGTTGACGCGTATTGCGTGGCAAACGTCACCCTTGCCGACGGGAGCGAGATCCGGGGGACATATTACCTGGACAGGAAGACGCCCTCAGGGGAGCTTATGCTGAACAGGGGCCTGATGTATCCAACTTCAGGCGGAAGCTACGTGATGCTTTATACCAACCAGAAGATCTGGAATGTGGACGGGCAGACTGTTGACGGGTATGGGGACAGGATAGGCAAGGGAAGGTTCTACGATTCCATGGTCTACAAGGGATTTGTCCTGGACAGGCTGGATGGATTCGGCAAGATCTTCGACAACGGCAATGTCAAGATATACAAGCTGGTAAAATGAACCCTTACCATTTTTAAATTATACTCTGCATCTTTATGACTCGTAGGGATGGCGGAGCCAGGTCAAACGCGCCAGACTCAAGGCGGACCCCCTTTCTTTAGAAGAGCCTTTTTAGGAAAAAGGCTTCACCCAAAAAACGGGTGTGGTAGAAGAAAAAGGGAAATGACAAGCGGTTTAAACCGCATTCCGGCTTTAGGATCTAAAGCCGAAGAAGGATGGCGATAATGTGGTTGGGGTTGAGCCTTAAGGGGCTTGGCTCCAGTGCGCAGCGCCCCTTAGGTGGGACATCTGGTGCCCCAGCGGCTACGAGGGTTCAAATCCCTCTCCCTACAATCCTTTTTCATTTACAAAAAATTTCTTTTCGTTGAACCATTTTCTTTTTGAAAGAAAAGGGTCGGAGAGGAATTGCCTTCGGCAATTTCTCACAGGCGAAAAAAACTCGCCAGTGATCCCTCTCCCTACATCGAAACCGCGGAGGGGGTTTCCCCCTCC
>Ga0315275_10000739_pt1 | contig 27239 bp, 5 predicted proteins | sample YL17G03_0_MG_FD_205557 | JGI IMG/M metagenome (GOLD analysis project Ga0315275, IMG submission 205557) | Sediment microbial communities from Yellowstone Lake, YNP, Wyoming, USA - YL17G03_0 | ecosystem: Environmental > Aquatic > Freshwater > Lake > Sediment | place: USA: Wyoming | collected...
CTCAGTAAGGAACTTTGTACCTTGAGGAAAACTAGCCAGTCGTTCTGTCATGTTTTCTTTAAGTAAATCATAATACTTTCTTGTATCAGGATCTAGTTGTGAAATATATCCACTATCATCTGGTCTATCTTCTCTATCTCTAATGAATGTTCTATCACTATTTAGAAGATGTTTTTCTATTATATTTTGAATATCATTGTGACCTTTAGTACCCTTCTCAGTTTTTAAATCATCTACTGCTGTCTGATATTCACTCTTTGTTAATGCTTTCTCTTTGAACCTTTCACCATACCAACGATCAACAATACTAGTTACACGAGTCAATGGCCTACCTTCAAACGTGTATCCTTTCTGATTAGGTAGTTCTTCCACTTTACGATCCATTAAGGCATTAATGATTCTTGTTTGAGGATCATCTGTAGCTTGAAGATATACGTTTTCTAATCTAGCATCTTCTACAGTTCCTTCAAATTCTCCAGACAACACCTTCATTGCCACTTGATCAAATCCACTCTGTAAGAATATATTCTTAAGTGCGTTAATGATTGTCTGCCACCAACTCTCAACCTTTGCCAAGTTCTGAGGTTTCTCTGTTACATTTTCATTCTGATTAATAATAACCTCAGTTAATATTTTAGCAATAGCTTCGTCCTTTAACTTCTTGATGTTAGGTCTACCATCTGGTTCTTGATAAGATTTTAACTTTCCATACTCATCAACTACACGATTGTATAATTCATATCCATTTATCTCAGATAATAATTTATTATATAGCTTAGGATCTTTTTGTTTTAATATCTCTACAACAAAGTGCATAGCTTCTTCTGGAAGAGCTACATTAATCTTTCCTTGAGAAACTTGTACAAGCTTCTGCATGATGTCAGCTACACCATTTATATCTTGAGATACACCATTAACTGAAACCTTAGAAAGTACTTCTACCTTAACACCTATTCTATTTAATAAATCTTTTACTAGCGCAATAGTTTTATCAGATGCTTTAGATGTTTCTGTAGATGTTTTACCTAGTTGATAGAATTCACCTCTATCATCTGCAGTGTAATCTCCTCTTTCTTGCTCAACTAAATTAATTGCAGTGGCTTCTTTTTCTAGAATCTTTTTTTCTAGTTCCTTTTTCTCTTGCTCATCCTCAGCATTTAATAGTTCTAGTTGTTCTCTGATTGGAGCAATCTTTACAATATGACGATACCCCATAGTAACAGGATAGAACATAGTGCCTATGTCACGACCTTTATTTATAGAAGTGTTTAATGATTTTGCATATCCTCTAGTAACAGGTGCAATATTATACTCTCCAATCCTAGCTTCTGCAGAAGGCAATACCTCAATATAGTTCTCCTCCCTGTTATATTCCAACCAAGGTTTGTTAGCAACTACTTTTGCTATTGCTCTATCTAATCCTATGCTACAAATTTGTGCCATTTATTTAACATTTTAAATCTTCTGATAATGCATCTGTTTCATAATCTCTATCCTCTCCTTCTTTCTTGAACTTCTTACTATTGTATTCATTAGCAATATCTCTATTAGAAAGGGGAGCATCAACTATTTTTGTATTGTTGTCAAATGATGACCTGTCTTTAAATAATGCATATTCAACAGCTAGTCCAGGATCTCCAAATAAGTTGATTGCTTTATAAAAGAAAAATTTATTTCCCTTATTATCTTTATCATATATTGGATTTTGATCATCGTCAGTAACTAATTCATATCCATATCTCATATTAATAGCCTCCCCTATTTGAGATTCTAACACTGCATATCTTTTATTTGGTACAGTGTGTGCTGATTCAAAATCAACAGCCTCATCAATGCCATAAGGTGCTGAAAGGATTCTAGGAATTACAATAATAGGTGAGCCTGCGCCTTGTGCGTTTTCACTAATACGTAATAGTTTCTTATTATCATACGTAGCTCCTAACTTTTTATTTATTACAACTGTAGGCATGTAATACATTTTTACTAATATCTCTGGATCTTCTGGAAGTTCATACTCTTCTGGATATGCTATATCAGTATAATCTTCTACAGGAACTGCTACAGTTATTTTATTTCCTGTCTCTGGATCTACTGCCTTCATACCTGCAATAAACTTAGGAGTGTGTAAAACAGCTACATCCCTATCATAATACATGTTCTTTTGGAACCAGTTACCTCTAGCAAAGTTAGTGATGTCTTCATCGTAAACCAAATTTTTCATGATTGGTGCAATTATACTTGCATAATCTTCTAAAGGGACAATCCTCTTTAATGATCCAGGATGCATAACACTTCCTTGAGTGATTACTACTCTTACAATATCATTATATAACTTTCTTACCTCAGGATCACTATCATTTCTCATCTCTCTCATATATCCTGTTAGTACATTCTCATCAAATGAATTATTTAGTTTAGAGTTAAGCTTAACAGTTTTTACATTATTCTCTGCATTCTCTCTAAATACTACAGAAAGTTTTTGTAGAATCTGTATATCCTTTCTAGACTCTTTATACTTCAATACTTTGTCTGCAACACTATCTTCATCTACTAACAATCCTTTAAGATCTATGTATGGACCTTTTGTATATATCAAATAATCCAAGAATGAAGCAGTGGCCTTCTCAGCAATCTTTCTAAACTTGTATGTACTAATATACTTACTGTTTGAATAATACTTTAATGTATCTTTCAACACTTGTCTAAATTGATTCTTATTGAATACCAAGATCTCACCCAATGCTTCAGTAGAAGATTCCAATGCATTAATGATAGGAGAAATGAATGATGATTCTAATATACCATCAATACCAGCAATAAGATTATCTTCTTTAGCAGAATCTCGTATCTCATTCTTCCTATCAAATTCTTCAGAGCTTCTAAAGTTAGTAGTATCATAGTTAATAGCTTGACTAACTTTAAAGTTTGCACTTGCTAAATCAGCTATTTTTAAAAACTCTTGTAATAAAAGATGCTGTATTGCATTATCAATACTATTTAAACTATTTCTATTCTTAATACCATCTTGTAATAATTTATTTAACTTTCCAATATCACCACTTTCTTTATATTCAGCCAATATTAATTTTGCTTTTTGAAGATTTGACTTGCTTGTTTTAAATGATTTTTCAGTGTATCGTACGTTGTTTATATTATTGATAGAGTTTAAAGATTTCTTTGTAGTATCTAAATAGTTAATGTGCTTTTTGATAATTGGTTGATTCATAAAATAACCAATAGTATCAGTTGATACACCTGCTCTTTCTAAGAACATAAACGATCCTACAATACGATCACTATATACAATCTTCAAGATGTATGGATCTTTTGCAACGTCCACAAAAGCATTGGCATACTCAGATAGTTTATCAGAGATATATTGACCTGCTTTGTCTAACATACTTGATAAAGATATATGCTTCTGACCATTGATCTCAATAGTATTATGAGGAAACAATAGTGATGTAGCAGAATCTTTTACATACACTTGAGTCTTTTGATACAACGAGTTACCAGTGATATTAACAGCAGCAACACCAACCCATTTCTTAGCTAATGTAAATGCATGTCTCATCCCACTCATGAATCCTCTATTAAGTAAAGGATTTACTACAGTTGATTCATCTACTCCTTCTAACTTATCAATTTCTTTAGCTAAGTCTTTTAAAGATTCATCTGTATTAGGATTAACAAGTCTATCAAAGTTTTCTGGTAATGTCAGTAGTTCTTCTAGAGAATCATAGAATTCATTCTCTAATGCTTTACCATACATTTTTTCTACATATTGGCTTCTTGTTTTAGATGCTAATATTTTTGCAAACAATTCATCTTTAACATCTCCAATAGTTTCTATTTGAGCTCTCATGTAATCAGAAGGCATGACACCATTCTCAGTTGCCTGATCCATAATGTTGCTTAATATGTTTTCATGAATAGCATAGAATCTCTGATCATCTTCTGATAGGCTATTTAAATTTACTTGTCCTTCTTGTTGTTGAATTGCTTCTAGCTTATTGAAGAAGTTTACAAGCACATCTCTAAAGTTATCATATTTAGAAAGTCTTACAATCTCTTGTTCTACTGTATCATCAAATACTTTTCTGAAGTAGTTTTTAGTTTCTTCTTCATTTCCTCTTAACTTAACTAAACGAACGTCACCATCTACATCTGTATATACAGATCTCAAGTACATATTCAATTTGTCAATGTCAAAGTCAGATCCTGCTTTAGTTGTAATTGCAGAAGGAACTATCACTGATCTACCCATGTATGCAGGTAAGAAACCTTTCACCTTAAATACTTCAACAGCAGATAGTTCTGCTGTAGGAATACGAAAACCAATACCACTTAAGATCTTATCAGCATCTGGAGACTCATTTATCTTTTGTAGAACTTCTGCTTCACTTAGTCCTGGGAAATACTTAGTTAAATAGTTAGGAAGATATATCTCACAATATCTTTTACCATCTTCGTCCTCATAGAACTTAAGATCTTTTGCACCAAAGCTTACGTTCTTTTTCTTTTCATCTGAAAGCTTTTCAAAATCTTCTCTAGTAATATCTCTGTATTTGAATTTCTTCTTACCATTTACAATAACTTCATATTTTTCCATTAATGTTCTTCCCACTAATGCATCCTCCATCATTGCTGATGATACCTGCACACCAGAGAAGCCATTCATCTTTGGAGATACAATAGTCTTATTAACTATAGAATAAAGAAGATTCTTAATCTGTGCATAGTTTGTAGATGCCTCAAAAGGAATTACAAACTCTCCATCTACTAACGTAACACTATCTAATGCATTGATGGACATCTGCTGAGATAACATTGATTGTCTCAATATATCAGCAACAGCAGATTTATCAACTAACTTATATGTACCACCAAGATCTTCTAGTCCAAGCTTATTTAATAAGTTTACATATCCTTGGTGAATCAATTTAGAAAGAGCTACGTTATTTCTATCAACTGCTTCTCTAATAATCTCTTGTCTTTCTGGAGTTGCACCAATAGGCACACCATTACTAAACAAGTCTACAGTGGCTAATTTATTTAACTGAGATCCTCTTGTTTGAAGTTTCTCTCTATCATAACTATTTTCTTGTTGAATACCATAAGCTGACCAAGGTATATCTATAAAGGTACTCTTATCAATCTCAGAATTGTTATAAGTACCATTACTATTATATAACTCACGCACATCTTCAGCACCCATCTTTCTACCAGAGATTACAACATCATAGTCTACCTTATCATTAAACATTCTAAGATAATGTTCTTCTGAAACCTTACCTTTTACCATACTATAGTAAATAGGAACTTGAGAGAACTTATCAATTACGTTATCAATAAAGTCTTTACCATACTTACTACCAGATACAATAGGTTTTAATACATCTATCATATAGTTAGGAGCTGGTTTCTTTACTAAAGCAATATCGTGTGCCTCTAACTCACGATTGGTGTATTTGTAGTTTGGCCAATTTTGTCTAGTCCAAGCCATTTGCCACTGATGAAAATCTTCAGCTTCTTGAGGCCACTGTGCATTTCTTTTCTTAATCTCTCTATAAGCAGTTGGAGACAAACGAGAAGATGCATCAGTTTCATTATTTCTAGCATATTTATCAGCATAAGGCTTATCACTATTAGCTAGGTTATCAACTGTGTATACATCATTGGTAGTTATAGTTCTTAAGTAATGTTTGAACTCATGATATCCTGGATCACCTGGCATTAATTGAATGCCATCCACCTTATTCATTTCTCTATTCAAGAAATTAGTATACTCACGAGAATCAAAAGATCTTCTACGTTGTGATAAGAATGACTTAGCACGTTTGGTAGCTTCACTTAATCCTTTATCAGTTTTAAATTGATAAGGATCCCCAAACAATATCTTATGTAACTCAATGTTATTAAGGATATAATTAGTATTAACAAATGAAAGGATGTTATTAAGTTCATCTTCACTTAATCTCTTCTTGTTTAACTTGTTACCATTTACAAACTTATCAAGTAATCCAAGATACTTATATCTAATTTGTCCATCTCTATTAACAGTACTACTGATTTGATTATTCTCAATTAATAGATTCTTCACTTCATCTCTTGAAGCATTTAAAAACTTAACAATACTATCATTTATAGATGTTAAATTTTCTTGCTTAGTGATGGTTTCACCATTAACTACTTTTGAAGTTTCCTCATTAAGGAAGTTATCAAATATATCTTTGTTGAATTCTGGGGAATCAATTAATTCATTAACTTTATTTAACATGCTTTCAGAAAGAATACCTTTAAAGAATCTTAATTCTTTAGCCATCTTATCACTGATGTGATAAGCCTTTGATCTTCTTTCTGCATCTCTAGCAAGATTGATTTCATCAAATAGATAGTTGTGGAATATAAGAAGCGAATCTTGAATACCTGTTTCACCATCTTCAAATCTATCATAGCTAATTCTATTACCCATACGCATCATCCACTCTGTAGATGAATCTGCAGGAATTAATATATAATAGTTACCATCAATGTTTTGATTAATCTCAACAGTTAATCTATCTCCTTTATCAAGAGATGATGTATCTTTACCTCCACCTCTTAGTAAATCTTCTTCACCATTTATGTATTGAACTTTTAAAGGAAGACTAGTTCTCTTACGATTTTCATCAAAGAATATTCCTCCTGGTTTCAATAACTCAGAGCTAGCAGAATATACATCATTCAATTGAGGCATTTCCTCAAGTAACTCATCAATAGTTTCTACAGAATTAAATACAGATTCAAAGTATGAAGGAGCATTACTATCTGTAAACTCTTGAATCTGTTCGCCATTAACGTTTATTAAAGTTGTACTAATAGCAGTAGATGTAGCTTTAGCATATAAAGCTGATAATGATTCTAATCCTTTATCAACATCTAATTGCTTACCTTTTATTTTATATACTTTACCACCTAGTCCTAGTAATCCAAGTCGAATACTATTAACTGCTTCTGCAAATGTTCCTTTATCAGAAACTCTATCATAATTATATTCACCAAAATTAATACCAAGATTTTTTAAAAATTCTAATTGTCCTTCTGGGTAATACACACCTGAAATTACAGGTTCTTTAATATTATACTCTCTTACTGCCTTCTGATTAATAGTGTAGAAGTTTCCTGTCTTTTTAATTAATCTAGGAGGCTCATTTTCTTTAGGAACATATTCTACATTAGCTTCCCAAACATCAAGATCAACAGCAGATATTAACATATCATTATACCAAGTGTTCTTGATATCTTTAATGGATCCAACTTGTACAGCTGAGCCAATAGTAATATTATTACCTCTTTTGAATTGCTTGATTGCTTCTGGTCTTTGTTTAGTAAATGTTAAAAATGCAGAAGTAAATAATCTCCAATCATAATCATCATAAGCATCAAAGTCAATCTTACCACTTCCAATATCTCCTTTAAGTCTTAAGAACAAAGCAGTGTATTCAGATTTTTCTTTTGCTAATTCAACTAACTTCTTTACAAATGTATCTTGATCTTTTACATTTTGGAAGTGATTCAACAATGTACTAAATGCTTGATTATATGGCACTAATTGATAACCACTACCAAGATCAGAAGGAGCTTTATCTAATAAAGGTTTACCAAACAAACCATACTCATGCTTCTTAGTTTTAACTAAAGAGCTAACTAATAACTTAATTGCAAATGGGGATGACTTTTTATAGTCTACACTAAATGCATCAGCAGCATAATCGTTTTTATTTGCATTCTCATCGTTGATGTTTACGAATGCTTCACCATCAAAGTTTACTTTTAATCCTGAAATAAAGTTTTTTGTTCTAACTAATAATTCTTTCCATACAGCATTAGACATTTGATTATAACCTGGGTTAGTTTCTCTAATGTTGTTAAGAACTGATTGAATATTTATTTTCTCAAAATCAAATAATGATTTATTATTAGGCATGATTGCTCTGAATACACGAGCAGTTATATCTTCAACGTATGCATTAAGTTGTCTCTCAGAAACACTTAAACTAAATTTAGTAGGCAGCCTTTTATTTATATCTAACAATTGCTTATTAGCAAATTGACCTTTATCAATTGCTTTAAACAATCTTTCAATCTTATCTTCCTTACCCATAATAGATTTGAAGAAATCAAGTATCCCTCTAAAGAATTCTAAGATTCTTTCAGATAAAGATTTAGCTTTAATCTTTCCTAATCTAAAGTCAGCAAAATCATCAGCAAGCTTTTCTTCAATCTGAAGATCTGTAGCATCAGCATAGTTTACAGTTTTGCCACTAGCTCTATCTTCAAATGATCCTTCTCTAGATCTAACATCATTGAGCATTGCATCTTGTTGTTCTTTAGGCAACAAGTGATTAAATATAAAGTGGAATGATTCGTGATACTCTGTACCTTTCTTACCAGACTTTACAATGTATGCAACACCTTTGGAAACCTTACCAAAAGCAAGTCTACCATCAGGAGTGCGCATCATATTATCAAGATACTGATAAGGCATTATTGGAAGATTGGCTTTAGCCCATCTTGTAAATGTATCAATATCATCTTGATTCATTGACTCTCCTTCACTAGCTAAACTAAATAAATCATCGTCTTCTTCTCCAACTGTTATAGTAGGTTCTTGTGGAGTGGATGCTGCTATATCAGATTTAACTTCTTCCTCATTAATAACTGGTTGTTCTTCAGCAGTTTTTTCTTCAGCAGTTTGTTGTGTGTCTTTCTTTATCTGACTACTAATAACCCCAGTGTATAATGATATAACAACTTCTTCTGGAGTAAATGATACAGAATATAAATTGTTCTTTTTTAATGCTGTTATGAACGTTTCTATAAGTTCAGGATTCTTAGCAATACTTTTTACAGCTTCACTGTTTGGATCAATATCAATCTCAGGATTACCTTTATCATTAATTGTATATTTATACTTTATGTCACCATACTTCTCAGTAGGATAAGAATTATCATATACAACAGTAGTAGGAGCTTCTTCTGATGTTTGTGTAGCAGCAGGTTGCTTCTTAGGCTTTTCAATAGGCAATTCAAATCCTAACAACTTAACATACTTACGAGTGTAGCTGTAAGGAACTGCAGGAGTTTGTTTTTCTACAGATGTTGTAACAGGCATCTCTCTAGCCTTACCATCTGGAGTAGTTGGTGACAATAAATAAGATTGATAGCTCTTCCATTCTCTAGACTTAACTTCATCTCCTTCTGTGTAGTATTCTACAAAAGGTTCAGTTATTCCTTTGTCTAAAGTTTTATTATTAACAGTGTGATACACTGTCTTTAACTGATTGAGTATTTCTTTCTCACGTCTATCTAACGTAACAAGATCATATACATTACTACCTATGTGTAAGTTTGTACCTTTAAGGTAAACTTTATTCTCACTAGTAGAATCTTCTTTATCACTAAAGAATAATATGTTTCTTAAGAATACATTCTTTTTAGGATCATATGTATCTTTACCACCTTTACTTTGAGAAATAGTTGTGTTAACTAATTCTTTAAATATGCTAAGAACAGTCTTTGCTTGGTTATCAGATAACGTATTGTTATTAACAACTTGTAATAAGTCATCAAATACAATGAATGGTCTACCTACTGGCAAGTCATAAATTACACCATCCACGTGGGTAAACTTACCTGTAGTGTTAACTAATAGAACTTGATTATTCTGTAGTATGTCATTAGATAATAGATTTCCTCCTCCTACTGCATTCTTTGTTGGAGACTGCTCATTAATGATAGGTTTACCTTTTGATACTACAAACTTAAATGAATAGTAATTTGCTTTTTCTCCAAATAGTTTTGTTTCACGAAATGTTTGCCACGACTTTTTGTAAGCCTCAGCTTCTTCTTTCTGGTTCTCTCTATTTCTAGTAAACTCTTTATTTTTACCAACTTCTAAACTTGCAGTTGGCATATCAGCAAGCACAACCTTATTTAAGTCAACAGGCTCACCAACTTTTCCTAATCGATTACCTTGTGCATCAATAAAGAACTTATCATCATTCTTATCAACTTCAACAAATGCAAGAACTACATTACCTGACGTAGTGTTTGTCATTGCTGTTTGTCTTCCCTCAGTCATTTCTTTCTGTCCCCACATATATGGAACAGCACCACTCAATCCTAATTTAGATTCAGTGTCAAGAGTAAACATGATCGCTTCTAACTTTGCTCTGTTCTTAAAGTTTCGAGCATTGTTCATAAAGGTATTAAATCTTATAACGTAATCATCTTTATTTTCCTTCTCAATTGAACTAGTAGAAGTTGTTATAAAGATGTTTGCTGCATCTTTCTTATTCTCCTCAGCAATAGAATGCTTAACTTCAGAGGCAACACTTGAACTAGTAGTAACTGTAGATGATGCATTCTTATTAGCTTCTTCTTGAACCTTAGTTAATTCGTCTTGTAATGTTTTAAGGATAGCTCTTTTCTCTCTAGCTTCTTCCTGCTCTTGTTTGTATTTTTCAAGTTCAGGAGCCATTTCTGTTTCAATAGCATCAATTAAATTTGGAATACCTAAAGAGTTTGCATAATCAATAGGTGTTTGATCTTCTGGAGTGTAATATCCTCTTTTGTTTAATTCCTTTGTAGTAACTTGATCTATGAGATTAAGTATGATTTGATCTGTTGGTTCAAACTCAGTTCTTTCATACTCATCCTTAAATTGTTCTGGACGCATGTATGTAATCTCACCATTAGGCATTTGAACTTTATATTCACCACCTTCTGTTTCACCAACAATCTTAACTGTAGGAGCAGTAACAAGAACGTCTCCTTGTCTATAAAGAGGAGAAGTTAAAGAGTATTCTTTATCTATATCTATTTGTTCATACCCTAAAGCATTTGGTGTTGTTCTTTGTCTTACTTTCTCAGTTACTGGTTTAAGTTCATACTCTTCTGGATTCTCAAATATAGAATTATATTCTTGTGTATATCCTTTTCTGAACTTAGCAAGTCTTGCTACATCTTCTATCAACTCAATAGCTTCATCTCTTTTACTAACAGGTTCGTTAGCAAATGTTTCATCTACAACCTTAGTAATATTTGCTATGGCATCCTTTGTGCTTTTTTTATTATTAATAGCATCAACTAATTCATCAGTAATTATACCATCATTTAGTAATCTATTTTGCATTTGACTTATGCGATTACTAAAGTCTCTGATTTTAACTAGTCCATACGTAAGCATGTCAATAGTTCTGTCAGAATATTTACGCTCAGCTTTGTCGTTTAACTCTAAACCAAATGTCGTAGTTAACTGCTCATTTACTTTCTCTGTATATCTAGCTTGTTCTTCAATGTTATCTAAACGAGCTAAGAATGTTTCTTTTGTATCTAGAGCGTTAGCAACTCCTTCTTTCTGAAGACTTGGAAAATTTGTAAGTGCTTGCTGTCTCATGTCAGCTATTTCATCATAGATGAATTCAGATGCACCAAACTTCATTCGTGTATCAATAAACGCATGAGCGTAATCTGTTTCTAGATTCTTTGCACCAAGTATATCTCCCTCAGCAATTCTTGCTTCTCTTTCTCTTTGAATTTGTTCGCCTGCAGCAATATTACTTTCTGCATCAATTAATCTATTCTTAAGAGTTGTATTAGTAAATGCAGGAATAGCAGCATCTCTTACCTTTTGCTCATCTCCTCCATATCCAAATACTCCTCTTTGTTTTATAGTGCTAACAGAAGAAACAAGTCCACCTGACACACCACCTGTAAAGATATTTAATAAACCTTCATCAGAGGTAAGAGCTTCTTTAATACCATACCCTAACATATCTCTAATTATGCCAGAGTCTTCACCTCTTGCTTTTCTAGCAAAATAGTTTTGTGTACCTGTAGTGATTGCATATTGTGCACCTTCCTCAGCAGCTTCACTTTTTGCAAAGATAGTACCTAATCCTTTACTTGTACCATAAGCATATTTAGCAAATCCTGATTGAGGTAATGTAGAAATATATTTTTCACCATCTCTAGCAATATTGTTTAATAATGTTTTCTCTGACTTGAAAGAAGAAGAGAATATCTTTGGTAACATGACGTAGTTAGACGCACTCAATACAGCTGTGTTAAGAGCGTAACTAGTATTACCTACAGATTCAGCATATCTATTAATATCTTCAAGATCTTTTCCACTAGGAGTTATACCATACTTAGCTATATAGTCCTCAACCATCTTAGCTTTAAACTCTCTACTATTATTAAGTGCCTCAAGACTTGCTTCACCAGCAGTGGAGGCAATGGCCTTAACGCCTTTATCAACTAATCCTTTTGATTTTGCAGCTGTCCATGCAGCCTGTAATCTATTTGTAGCTGATCCTAATGCTTCTGAAGTTCCAAGAGATATAGCTTCTCCAAGAATAGCATCTGCTGTTGCAGCACCTTTTGCTCCTGATGCTATAAGACCTGCAACTGCACCTAATCCTTTTAATGCTGAGTTAATAATTCCTCCTGTAATTATACCAGCACCACCTGCTCCAACAACATATCCCATATTACCAACAATGTTGTCAAATAACATGTTTCCAGAAAATAAGTTTGTTGGTTCCCACCAGCTTGCATTTCTCTGTCTTTCTGTTTTATAGAAAGGAATTGAATCTGTTAATGATTCTGTGTAATCATTTAATGAATTAGTTAATTCATTATTATAAAACGAGTTGAACTTACCATCTTTAGACCATTGATATATACCATTAACAAGTCCTACTGTACCTCCTATAAATGCAGCACTACCAATACCAGCTAATTTCTTAACTCCATTTACTCCCTTTTCAAAAAAACTTTGTTGTTCAGCGTATACACTTTCGTTATCTATACCAGGATAGACTATAGGATATCTACCAGATGTATCTACATCCTTTCCAGATAATAATGGAAGAGTGTTGCTTATATCTGCTGAACCTTTAGTAGCTAATGCCATTACTTGCTGATGATAATCAGGAGCAGTGTTGTTATTAGTTGGAGTACTAATAGCAGGCATTGTATTAAAGTTATAATCTGGCATTGCTGCTGGCAGATTTACTGGTTTTAATTCGTTAGCCATTATCTAGATTTGGGTTCAATTTGTTTAATGATATCAGTAGTAAAACCAATAGGTAGTGTCGTTAATACAGGATTGAAATGACCATTTACATATTTTGGAATAGGTTGATCATAAGATATTACTTTTGTTTCTTCCTGACCATAGGTATCGTGCTTATATAATTTAAGCCAATAAAGATCTTTGTTATCTAAGTCTGTAACATAATCACCAGTTAATGTATATCTAGGATCTTTATAATTTAAAAATTTAGAGCTACTAAATAAATTACCAGTTTCTTTATTGCTGCTACCTGTAAGATTAGAAGTTCCATTGTTATCTAACATTGTTACAAATGTAGGAATTACATTTCCTTTAGGTGGTTTTTGATTAGTAAGGAATGGATAATCTGATGCACTGATTGGAATTGAAACACCATTTACTTCTAACTCATAACTTGTTTCTCCAAAATTTCCTGTAGGAATAATGTTAACATCTGCTTTAAATTTATTAGCTGTTATGTCATCAATTAGTTTATTTGCAACATCTTTTCCACCTGGAATAATATCTTTGTATTGATTAAGAACTGTTGATAATTTATTACCTACAGCTTCTTTATTATCATCGTCTACAAAAACTGGAACTCTTTGACCTTGATCTATGAATGAATTATCTTTATATAATTGAGCTTTGATTTTTGCAAATTTTTTATTTTGCTCATCATTCATTTTATCAATTAATTCATTAACTGGTGTATTATAATTTCGTGATTGTTTTACAATAAGTCCAGCTTTTCTTTCTCCAAATTTTGAAATAAGTTTTCTGTAAGCAGAATCTGATTGTAGTTTTTCTGCATCTGAAGTAAATAAAGAATTCTCTGAACTTCTTACTCTAGCAAGGTTCATTGCATCTTCTTTAGATAAATTAACAACTTCATTTAAATAAGGTTGATCGCCACTTGATCCTTCTAATATTTTTATATTAAAACTTTTTGCGCTCTTTGAAATATCAGCTATAGCATTTACATCAATGCCTTGTTCTACAGCTAACTGTTTTGCTTTTTTATCAATAGTTTGTAATCCAGTTCTCATACTGGTAGTTGCTTGTAACAATTCATCAAAAGAATTATAGGCTCCTTGATTTTCTAAAGGAACACTACCTTTATTCTTTTTAAATTCTGCAAGACCTTTTAATGCAAAGTTGTTTAATATCTTATTTTCTTCACCAGGAACTAATGGAGCATTATACTTCTTTAATGTATTTGCTAGTTTAAGATTTAGTTGTTCTTCTGTAAGATCTTTATTATCAGGAAGATTTTTGAAGTATTGCTTAGCCAATGTCATTGCAGCTTTATTAGTTGCATCTACATAACTTTCGTATTTAGTTTCTACTTGTGTATTTACACGATTAACTATATTTTGATCTTCAAAGTTAAGTTCACTTGGTAAAGCAGTATTTATAGGTTGGAGTGTATTAGAATCTAATCCATACTTAATTTCGAATGCCTTTTTATCAAGTTCATTCTTATCTTTTTCTAGTTGAAATCTAGAAGCACTTAAATTATAATTTAATCTTTTAAAATAGTTTTCGTCTCTTTTTGATTTAACATCAAGAGCAAATCTTCTATTCTTATCGTTTATGTCAAACAATGGACTCACTTCACTTTTTCTAGATGTTTCTATACTAGACATTCTAGTACTCATATCTGTTAGATACCTATCAGCATATACACTACTTTTAACTGCATCAAGATTACCTTTTAAAATACTATCTTCTATAGTAGTTTTATTTTTTAATATAGAATCTCTTTGCTGATTTAATAAAGAATACATTTGACTGTGTGCAGTTATATCATCAGTGTTAGGCTTAGCAGCATTTTCTGCATCGATTAAATATAACTTTTGCTCATCTATTCTTTTATCTAATGTATTTAATTGATCACTATACTCAGTTGTTGCTAAATCTGCAACTTGTTCAGCATCGTAATTCTTATACATATACCTACCAGTGATTGCTAACTGTTGATAGTCTGCTGGAGTTAATGCTGATTTGAATGCTGATAATAAATTAGCAGCATCTTTACCTTTGAAGGTTTCAGTTACAGCAAGATCATTCCATTGATATCCTTGTTGTTCTAGCTTTCCAGTTTTAGGATTTTTAACATACTTTGGCAATGGATTACCTTGAGTATCAGTTTTAAATAATTGCTCTACAATGTTTCCTTTTATTCCTACTAAGTCACCAATCTCTTTTAACTTCTTATTAACATTGATGTAAGGAACATATCTACCATTAACAAAAGATCCATTTGTTTCTGTAGAAGATAAATACTTCATCTTCTGATCATTATAAAGATCTTGATTTTCTAAGCCTTCTCCTTTGGCTGCTTCTTCTTCCATTATAATATCCTGCTTTCTTATATTAGCAGTGGAAGCTACAGCATTTTGTACTTGCTTATCTTTAATCAATTGTGTGGCCATTCCACCAACAGAGTTAACTACTTGTTGATTAGAGAAGTCTCCAGCAGCAACACCTTTAAGATTGCTTCCTAATTCGTTTAGCTTAGATTGAAGATATTGTTTATCAACTGGTCTATATACATCTAATCCAGCTATGTTATCTATATAGCCTTGAATTTTTTGTACACCCTCGTCGTACTTTTGTTGCTTGTACATACCAACCTTTACCATCGCATCAACTGGAAGTTGTGAGACGTAAGGGTCAAAGGTCGATATTGCGTCAGTGAATGAAGCCATGAGTTAGTATAATTAACAAATATAATTTAAAATATTACATATACAAAGACTACTAACAAAAGTTGGTAATCTTATATAATCAATTCAATTAGAGTTCATGCATAGATTTTACAATCCCACCTTGTCCTTTATTAGCAGTCTTAGCTATCTTTGCTTTTTTAGCATCCTCAATAGCTTTCTGTCTTTCTGGTATTGTTAAATCATTTAATGCAGTAGAACTAGAGTTTACAGTAGGAGTGTTGAAAGTTGTAATGTTTGTGTTATAAGCTTGACCATTTGGACCAAATCTAAAACCATATAGATTTTCATATATTCCTAATTGTTTATTCTCAAGTTTATTTTGAAGAATCTTATTAGAGATAGACTTAAGTGCAGTGATTGCCTGTTCTTTAGTTTTAGACTTAGCAGTTTGTTGTCTTACATATTGCTCATCCATTATACCAAGATTCACCCTATTAGCTTCGTTCAACACTTGTCTGTTAGTTTCTGCAACACGTTGCTTCTCTCCTTGATTAAGTCTAAACTCTTCGCCTTTTATTTTATTCTTAGCATCATAAGCTTGAGCAGCAATTATAGCAAGTGCTTCAGGATTACCTCTAGCTAATCTTTCAGCAGCACGAGATTGTGCTGTCACCTCATTCATTTGATCCTGTAAACTAACTTGGATACCTTGAGTTAAATAAGGAACAAACTTCTGAGCTTTTACAGGTTCTAATTGGTTTGTAGCCAAAGCAAACATCTCACCAGTGAAAGCCTCAGGATCCATAGGTCTTTGATTACTTGGTCTCAAATAAGGAAGTGCAGATTCTAAACCTGTAAGTAAGTTATTACCAAATGTCTCTAATCCTTTTGACCACTTTGAACCAGAGTTACCTGATTTAGAAGAAGGTTGTTGTATAGGAGAATACTCTTCTTGATCTTGTTGTAATGATGTCTGAGGTTGTTGTTGCATTTGTTGCATTGCAGGCACTTGATTTATTGGTTGCTCTATTGGTGTATATTCTGAGTTAGGCATATAGTAGTTACCTTGATCATCAGTAGGAGAACCAAACTGAGAACTACTTGGTGAGTAAACAGAAGATTGTTGTACGTTGTTTGTAGGTGCTGAATAATTTCCAAATATACCTACACGATTTTTCCAAGTAGCATCAAATGCAGGATTAATTGTTTTATTTCCTAAAGCATCTACCCCTGGTTTAGTTGTCCTATAAACATCAAGTTTAGATTGATCTAAGTTATTGATAAAATCAGGATTAGAATACATGCTTTCTATTTCAGGCTTATACTGCTGCCATTCTTTATCAAATGTCTTTGGACTATTAATATCATCTAGATTAATCTTACCAGCATTGTAAAGTAATAAATCATTAAAGCTTCTACCTGTATTGTATAGATAATCTGCAGCACGTTCTCTTAATCCTAAAGGATATTGTTTTACCTTTGGTAAATAATCTTGCTTAAAATACTTTATAGCTTCTTGTTTAGTTTTAGGATTTCTTGAATTATATCCAAAGTTTGTTAAACCTTTACCTGTATTAGATCCATACTGATATTCATAATCAAGAATCTTATTAATCCATTGATCATTTGGATCTAAAGACTTACCATTTTGAGCAGTAGTCATCTTAGCACCAAACGCAGCCTTCTTTAATTTTTTACCATACTTAGCTGTACCCATCTCTTCATCAGTTTCATTGATAGCAGTTTGTACAGCAGCAGCATTAGCAATGTATTTAGCAAGATCAAGATTTTGCATATCTATACCTTTCTTTGTAGCCATAAGCCCATTCATTTTTAACTGGTCATAACTATCGTCTACAGTAAAATTAGCAAGCTCTTCTGTTACATCAAGTTCTTGTTTATTTAACTTCTTCTGTAACTTAGACTTTTGTCTAAAGTAATTTTGGTATGTTATATCCTCTTTGATAGTATCATCTTCAATAGCTTTCTTAGCCCATCCTCGAATTTTCTCTGCTCCAAATATATATGCAGATTTATCAGGGCCTCCTGTCTCTGGATCAATCTGTCCACCATTAGCAAGCATAACAACACCTTCTAGATTTTGAGCTTCTATAGGTTTACCATCTTTACCAAGTCTTACACCAATACCTTGTTTTCCTGGTGCATCTGGTGCAGGTTTTTCATGGTATGTACCAGACAAAATACCTAATGGTCCAAGGTAAGGATTAGTCCCACCATCCTTTATGCCACCACCCCATAAAGTTTGTAGCTCTCCACCCTCTCCAAAAGTTTTCATAGCTTCTGCACTAGGTGGAGTGTATTGCTTAAGATGTCCACCAGCTCTTAACATATCTGCATCATGAGGTGGCTTTAATAAATCTTTTAACTTGTGCTCACCAAATGTAGCAATCACTTGTGGCTGCCAATCATGACTCACCCATCCACCTTCTTCCATAGAATTAATAGATCCACCATATTTTAAATTAGCAGAAAACTGTCCAGCATTAACATTCTGAAGTGCAGTAGAAGCTAAGGTATTAAAGAATGGAGTTTGTTTTTTAGCTCTCATACCTGCTTGCTCATTAGCTTCAGTTTGTCCCATGAAATCAACTACCAAACCAACTCCAGGTATATTTTCTGTAAAACTTGATGCAGCTTGCCATTCTGGACTCTTATTACCTACAATGCCATCATTGTTCCATCCAGCATTAACGTTAGCTAATTCTCCACCCCATCCATATTGTTTTGGATTAGTTTCTTCAAGATCTGTATAGATGTCACCTGAACTATACATGTTCTGAATCTCTGTAGGATTGCCACCAATCATTGCACCATTCTTTGCAGGAATTCCTTTTGGTGTAGCTCCTGTAACAAGCTGAGTTTCTGGACGAAGATAATTAGGCTTTTGTTGTTTCTTTGGTGGAATTGAACCAATTAATTTACTTAGGTCTAAGTATTGATCTAGTTTTTTATTGTAAGTAGAACTAGCTTGTCTATCTTGTTCAGCTCCAATAAGAGGTGGTACTAGACTTCCATAATCAAATCCTTTTTTATTAGACGACGATGAAGATGAAGATGGTGCTGTTCCACCAATATCACTATTAACAAACTTATCAATACCACCAAATCCACCTTTGGTACCTGAAGAGGATGAAGGATCAAAGGGCATTTGAGGATTGAATGCATCTGCTGGAATATCTGATGGAACAAATCCACCACCTTGAGCTTTCTTCAACTTCTCTAGTTTCTTTCCATGCTTCGCCATGAAAGCTTTCTCTGTAGGAAACTTTTTGTAGAATTCTGCTTCAGTTGTTACACCTCCTAATTTTAATATTTGAGCTTTCATATTATTGGTATTTATCTAACCAGCCACCTGGTTGTTTGGTATTGTAATTAGAGAAATTTGTAAGCTGATCCAGCTTTGTCAACTGTCCACCTTGTTCGTATTTATATCCTTTCTTTTTAAGATAGGACATTAATGCCTTGTCTTGTTTTAATGTATCATAATCTTTCTGAAACATTTCTTCATATCTAGGATCTCCAGGATTATATCCTTTGATACCTTTCTTTTTTAAAAACTTAGCAGCTAAATCAAAAGCATCTTGGTCACCTAATACTTTAGTTGAATCTAGTTTTGCTTTATACTGATCAAGTAACTTAGGATTCTTTATTAAATATTTGTTCATTGCTCTCTCATCAGTAATCTCATACTCATACCCATGAGGAGTTGGAGTAGGCTTAACGCCTGGAACTTTATTATCAGCTAAAAATCTAATATTATTATATGGTTGATAATCTTCTGCTACATTCCATCCAGACATTAAACTAGTTTTACTTCCTGCACGATCTTCATTTCGATCTGTACCAGAACCAAACATAGATTCCCTACCCATCAATGTAAGTAGTTGTCCTAATGATACATTTTGTTTACGTGATGTTTTAGCTAGTTCATCAATTATATTAGTTGGAACTTTAGCTCCTGTAAATCTACCTGTATTTAATTTTATTTTATTACTAGATTCATCTAATAAATTTAAGTTAGACCAATTCTCATTAAATTCTGCATTTTTAGTATAATACATATTTTCCATGTCAGTAAACCTATCTTGCATTTTTGGAATATAGTTTTTACTTTCTACAGGAGTTAAAGAATTTACAAAATGTGGTGCTGATAGTTGATCATAATTTACATCCTCGACTTCAAATTGATCCTCATCAAGAAGTTGGGGTGGCATAAATCTTGTACGTGTTCCAGGTCCACGCAATCTTGTTTTTTTTATAGAAGCCATTTTATCATACCAAGCACTTGGAATTTGTAATTCTTCATTCTCTCCTGGTACAACCTCACCACCATCATCCATAGATCTTGGTTTCCAATCAAGTCCATTTTGATAGTATTTCATCTCTGCACCATTATTAGCTCTAGGTCCCTGACCATAAGAGTATCCTGCTTTAAGATAGTCATTAAGTTTATTAAAGCTTTTCTTAATCTTAGGATTAGCAAGTAATTGGTTAGCTTCTTCGTCTGAATAGTTACGTGACTTACGATCTCCTTCAAATAGAAGAGTTCTCATCTGCCCATCAATATAGTTATTTGTCCATTGATCTTTACCATCTCCAGCTCTACCTTTCTTTTTATCTTCATTATACCAATGATTCATATCACCCTTGATACTAGGATCACTTAATACAGATTGTTTAAATGCATCTCTGTGTTTGCTAAATGTAGGATCTTGATGCATACCATGTAGCATATCAAGTCTTACACTTTGAGCATCATCTGTAAGAGGATTATATGTAGTTGAGTTCTTACCAGGCGATTGATTAACTAATACACCATTATCATAGTTAACCTCTTTAAGATCAGGATGCATAAACTCTACACCACCATATCCTAAACCAAGACCAAGACCATAGTCTTTATTAACTGCAGCAGTTCCCATGTTTCTAAGAGCTGGCCATTTACTATATGCATTCTCTAGCTCTGTACCATCTTGTGCAGAAGCTTTTGTCTTCTTAGCATACTTACCATTGCTAGGAGCAGGATCATTTGTACGTGCGTACATAAATCCTACGCTTCCTGGTATAGATCCTCCCATTGCAAACTGTCCTCCCCATGCAGGAGAATAGTTACGTCCTACGTTACTATATCCATCACCTTGGAAGCCTTCAGGAGCTGATACAGAGTAATCATTATAGTTAGGTTGTATGGGACCTCCATCATTATACTTTTCTAACCATCCACCATTTTCTTTCTTGGGAACCTCTATAGGTTTATATCCTCTTAACCAATCTTTCTGAAGTATTCTACCTTCATTAATTGGTATATGTTGATTTGTTCCTCTAACTTGCATTCCTGGAGCACCTCTAAATTTATCTACACTAGCTTGAGTAAATGAACTTTTTGGAACTTCAGCTATAACATCTTTTGAAAAATACTGAGCCTTTGCAAAACGCTCTGGTCCTTCTGCATACCATACCTGATTGTATTTAGGTACTCCTGAACTAAACCCTGCCTGTCTAAATACTCCAGACTCTAATGCATCTTTCATACCTGCTTTACCTATTCCTCTATACATCATTCCTTCTGTAGGTTTAAATGCAAATGGATTAATCTTATAAGCATTAGCTAAAGGAGTTTGTGTTGTTAGATAATCTCCTAACCCACTGAACTTACTCATTCCACTGAACTCACCCATACCTTTATTAGGAGCTATTTGTGGTTGCTTCCAATTAAACATTGGTATCTGATTTGCTGCTGCTTGCTCAGCTGTATATGTAAGAGGCATCTGCTGTCCTGTTACAGCATTAATTTGATCCTCTATATACTTGTAAGCAGGTGATCTAAATGTATCACTACTATAAGATCCTGGCATAGATCTTGGGTTGTAGTATGGAAATTGTTCACCAGAACCTATTGTAAATTTAGCATTTTTTACATTCTCTGGAACTTGTTGTAAAACATTAGTTCTTCTAGGATATAAAAATTTATTATCAGGTATTATGTATTCATTAGGATTAGGAACTGTTCCTTGTGATGCTTTTAAAGCAATAACATCTGCATCAGAAGCAACGCTCTTCTTCCAGAAAGGAACTTTGTATTCTGTTAAGTTCATATTCTGACCTGTCAAAAGACCAGGTCTTCCTCCTGACATTTCTGAACCACTTACATATTGTGCTGCTTCTGATAAATCTTTAGTGCTCCAATCTCCTTTACCTGCTACTTTCTCAGCTAATGCACTTACCTCATATGGAGAAGTATTACCTACTGGTGAAGATGCTCTATATGTTCTAGTAGGATAGATGGCTTTATCTAACTTACCAGGAAGTTTCATGGCTCCTCCTAATGGATCAAATCCTAATGCACCAGCACCTAATGCCATTCCTGCTGTTAGTGCTGCACCTTTGTAATCCCCTGATTGCAAACTGTTTCCTAAATCAGAAGCCATCTGTGTTGTAAAATAAGCAGGGTTTATATATTCATCAAAAACTTGACCATATTCAGTATCACCAGGAAACAATCTAAATCTTTCTTGAATCTCGTATGGTTCCTTACTAGTAAACACTTCACTAACAGTCTTACCAGGTTTGTTTCTAGCAGTAGTTCTTTTAGCAACTTCTGCTTCTTTAGCTTTGTTAGTGTTAGCCATCACTTGTTTGTTGATAGCTTTGTTTTTTTCTAACTGAGCTTTAGTAAGTTTAAGTGCAGGAGCAGCAACACGTGTAGCATCTGTCTTAGCAACAGTACCACCAGGTTCATATTTGTCTAGCCAACCACCATCTTTCATTGTGTTGTCTTTACCACATATGTGACATACAGACGCATCCTTCTTACTGGAATCTGATGTATTCCAGGAATGACCACAAGAACATTTAACGTTACCTTTCATTATTTGTAAGAGATTTGAGAAGGTGCAATAATAAACTGTGATACTAAGTGAGCATCAGATGTATCATCTAAGATGTGTCTTATCAATACACCTTTAGCTCTCATTGTATCTTTATTGAATGATCTAACACCATAGTCCATGTTAGATTGGTTTAACACTTTATCTATAGACAATGATTCACAACTAGTTCTGAATAATGGCTGAGTCTTATTTACAACTACATTCCAGAATGTGTTATACTGATAGAAACTATCACTCTTTGTGAATGTAATTGTTTTACTATCTGTATTGTAAATAGGATAACTATTGTAAGCAGCTAAGTTATTCATTGGCTTAGGAACCAGTTCTAATAATCCTGTACACTGTTGACCATTGTATATAATCACCTTATTGAAATAGCGATCATTTGTTTCAATCTTAGCATTTTCATTAAATACACCATCAGGTATAGGAAGATATCTATATGCCTTAGTGAAGTCTTTAACGTTCTGTAAGATCTCATCCTGGAATTGATAGTAGAATGGATACTCAATAATATAAGGTTCTATGTTTCCATAGTAGTTATTAGTTAATTTTGTATCAGTGAGATGTCTCCACAATGTTCCTGTATTAGCTATTACACATGGAGTATTTTCAAGAGCTGCAATTGCTGTAGCACTTAATTGAATGATTTCTCTATGTAAAAAGAATCTACATTTACCTGTTGATTCAAGAATAATCTCTGTAGCATTGTAAGGAACATAATACCAAATACCCTCACACAAATCTTCTTTATAAACATTGGTTCCTAGTACATTACCTAAATCATCAGTGACATTAAAGTAGTCTGTTCTGTAACCTGCCTCTGTTAGTTTAACAAAGATTCTTATTTGTAAAAGGGCATTACCAATTAACGCACAGCTATCTACAGCAGTACCTGCTAAATCACATCTCCTTAAATTTGGATTACATGTACTCATTTGTATTTTATTTAAGGCGTTGAAGCATTTCCAGCTAATGTACAGTTTACTGATACAGTTGTTGTTGTAGTAGTAGTTGAACTAGTTGAACTAGTTGTAGTAGTTGTATAAACTGAAGCAGTTCCAGTTAATGGTTCGCAGGTAATCACTTCTTCAGCAGCTATAAAGTCAAGATCGCATCCTTGATTCAATCCTGAATAAAAGAAGTTGTTTTCTCCTATGTAATAGTTAGGAATATAACTATGGAAACTCACCCAACTTTTTGTATTCATGTTGAATGATATAGTCCATGATTTGTTACAGAAATATTTACTATCTAATAACTGTACAATTTCACCAGCTACATAATATTCTTTAGTGGTTGTATTGTATGTCATTGTTGGAACCCATTGAGGTAATGGAATGTAATCAAGTTTAGAAATGATTATTCTATCATACTTACTATCAAACACACCAGTTAATCCAATCTTTGTATAGTTATTATCAACGTCAGCTTCTGGGAAGTAACGTAATATTTCAAACGATAAGTGGTCAGTCATGAAACGATTGACACCAGAACCAAATGCTGTTATATCTATAGCTTGATATTTGCCATATTGACTAGTAGCAATTAAGAATATTTGTCCACGTTTAGCATCAACTGTTATTTGTCCTTCAGGAATCTTTAATAAGAATTTGTTTTGAGATCCTACATATCCAAGATCTGTCTCAGCAAAGTCAATTGGAGGAGCACTTCTGAACAATGAATCATTACCCATGTATGCTGCCTGTGGATTGCTTGTATTAATTGTCAACATTGTATTGTACAATAATGACTTGTTTATAAAACGAGCAAGCACAGCTTTGTTTTGTATACCATCTAAAGATACTAAATCACCATAACTTTGAGGAAAATCAAAATAAGAAGTTGCTCTATAAGTTAACCAGTTGTTAGCTTTGTTTGTAGGATCTGGATCAGATGGTTCTGAATAGATTGCCCTAAATGGAAAATTAGTTTTGCATAAATCAGGTGTCCAATCTGCAGGTAAATGTGAGAAAAAATTCTCAGTATTTTGTTTTGAGAATGTAGTATTATAGTAATACGTATTATCAAAATCAATAGGTACAACTGTTTGCTGTAACCATCTATCTGGAATACCTGAACTTACATGAGGGTAATAATCTCCCTCAAGATTATTAATTGCTTGACGTAAGTCATTATTGATAATTGATTCACAATAGTAAGAAGGAATACCATATGCAAACATATACATCTTACCAGTGTAAGTAGCATTTGTATTTGAAGCAACAACAGTGCCTGGTGCTATTGTAGTAGTTGTAGTAGTTGTAGTTATTCCAAATACTATTAAAGAAGGATTTTCTACAGCACAATCAAAGTTATGAGCTTTTACAGATACAATATTAGGAAACGTATTATTAACTGTTCCACCAACAGGTCTAAATGTACTTAGCTCAGATCTAGATGAATGCCAATATACAGGATAGGCAACATTACCTAATTGATCATATTCAACATCTGAATCATCAGGAGCACCAACTCTATTATCTATAAAGAAAGGAAGTTTTGTTTTAAATGCAAACTTGCAAATAAATACATCTCCACCAAATACATATTGAGTTCCAGAGAAACCTGATCCTCTAGACATTTGAAATCCTGTATCAATAGTAGTGTAAGAATATATCTGTCCCCATTGATTTGGGATTATATTCTTAATTGATCCATAATAAGATAATACAGTAATCTTTTCTAATGTTTCTGGAACACCACATAATAATCGTTGTGAAGGTGTATATCTAGATCTATCAGTAATTCTACTTACTCCTGCTGGAGCTAATGAATCAGTCTTATCTACAAATGGTAATGGTGCAATAGCTAAATCTGTTCTAAGATATACAGATGATTCTCTTTGAAAGTTATTCAAATCATATAAATCTCCTACAGCCTGAACACCTGGAATAACATATTGATATCTATCTAGAAGTCTTTGTTTAATACCTATGTTATTAGGAACACTTGCTGAATAGTTATATTTAGCTATTGAGTTAAATGAATATGCAAAGTTCTGACTAGTACTACCAGTTACATAAATCTGTAAGTATGCTTGATACATTGTAAACATTGCTGTTGCATCAAATGTACCTGTAGCCATTGCTGCAGTAAAACTTGCTTGCAACGCTGTAGTTTGTGTTTTTCTAGTTAGAAGTTTGTATTCAGCATTATTCAACACCTCAACAAAGTGAGCTTGTCCTGCACCAAATATTGCATTCTCAATCTTTAATACATTTCCTAACGTAGGTGATCCAAAAGATGTTTCAGGAGAATTAAATACATATCTCCATCTACTCTCGTGTGGTACAATACTACCAGGATCACTAAAGCCATTTAAGTTTTCTGGATAGCAAAAGTTATTTCTTGCATTTTGATTTATTCCTATAGATATATTTTTTTCTCCAGAAACATAAAATGGTGTTGCTGCACTATCTATATAATAGATTTGATTAGCTACTGTAGTTAAAGTAGAAGGAGGAGTTAAAGGAATGTTTTGATTGTAATAGTTTATTACAGTTACTCCTGTTGAAACTACAACATAATTAAGTAATCCTTGTTGAGAAGGACTATTTGTTTGATCAGTAATATTAGCAAGTGTAGCAGTGATTGCAAAAGGTTTAGTTATAGAACAATATGTAGATCCATATGGATCAAGTGGCCAAAATTCTGTTCTTAGCTCGCCTGTTAAACAATCTGTATATTGTACAGTACCTGCTACAGTTACTTGTAAATCCCACGATATACATTGAGCATTATAAGCATTATTATTCTCAAGTAAAAAAGGATCTTTATTTAAATCATTATATGGATAATTAGGATATAAATAAGTTGTTGATGTATCATTACGTCTATTAGGATCAGTATCGTATGTAGTAGATCCATCTCTTCTATATGTTCCAACATTACGCAACATACCTTTTCCTACAATAGATTTGTTTGTAGTACGATCTCCACGTAATATCTTGAATCCAATAATGTTATCTTTTTGCTCAGGAGTTAAGTCAGATGCTTGAATCAATGTTTCAAGTTGACTAGCATTTAATCTAATACCAATAGGAAACACAGCATTCGAATCCTGCATCACAGTATTGATTGGTCCAGATGAACCATACGTTGCAGACTCAAATGCAGGGCTTACGAGAACATCAGGAAACTTATGATGACGAATGTTTGTACCAGCAAGATCTCCCCACACGTATTCATCACAAGGATATTCTTCATCAGATTGCCAATATGCAAAATCTCCATATTGGTATATTCCTTTATATGTTATTTGATCTGGAGCAATTATATATGCATTTTCTGTTGTAGCAGCAGGAGCAGTGTTATATATTTGCCAACGTGGAGCTGTTAAACCTTCTACAATAAAGTCATCGTTTCTAGCAATTAATTGTGTATCATATGCAATTGGAGCACGTCCAGGAATATGAAAACCATCTGTCTGCTTACCATTAGCTAATAAGAAACATAGTTCTAATGCATACACTTCATCACGAAAGTATCCACGTAATGTAGTAGCATTAATCTCATCAGAATAATCTTCTGTAGCAGGAATTCTAT